>Ga0066256_1004468_pt2 | contig 11838 bp, 6 predicted proteins | sample ThiBio_1000_biof_FD_87107 | JGI IMG/M metagenome (GOLD analysis project Ga0066256, IMG submission 87107) | Wastewater bioreactor microbial communities from Cape Town, South Africa - Thiocy_expt_1000_biof (version 2) | ecosystem: Engineered > Bioreactor > Thiocyanate-remediating >...
GGCGGCAAGGGGGTCCCCCCGGTCGGCGCTGGGCATCAGGTCGCCGGCAACCGGTGCCGGCGGGTCCCCCGCCGCCGCCGCCGCCGCCACATGCAGCATGACGCACCGCACGGGGCGGGTGGCGTCACGCACATACGTCACGCCGCCGCCAGGACCTGCGACAGCCGCGGCAAACGGGGAGGGACGCGGCGCGGCAGCGGCGGTGAGTGGCACCTCCACCACCAGCGCCGGCTTGAGAGCGTTGGTAGCCAGCAGCGACATGGTGACGGCACCAGAGGTGGGCGTCACGATGGCGGAGGTGCTGCCATCTGGCGTGCCAGCCAGAACCAGCACGGCATCGCTGCCGCCGCCGGCACCGCCGCCATGCGCCACGCGCAGCAGGAGGTGTTGGGCTGGCGCGCCGGGGATGGGTGCCGGCACCAGCACCGCAACGCACTCTGCCGACACGGTGGCGTCCACTGACGGCGCGTACAGGCTGGTGGTCACAGCAGAGAAGCCAGCCAGGGTGGGCAGGGCAGCCAGCAGGGATGGCAGCGGCAGGGTGCGGTGCTCAGCGCCGGCGTCATCCGGCGCGCCCGTCACGACAAACACGCGGTCGGCTGCCAGCGCCACCGGCGCATCCACCGCTGGCGCGCGCCGCAGCATGGGCAGCGGCGTGACACCCACAGCTGGCGTCACCTGCACGCCGCCGCTTGGCCCCACTGTGCCGCCAGGCACCAGCGTCAGGCCGACGGCGGTGACAGCGTCAAGGTTTGCACGCGTGCCTCCCAACCCCGCCACCGCCGCCAGCCGCCGTGCCGCCCGCGCCTCTGCCACCGCCTCACCCCACCCCGCCACCTTCTCCCCCACCGCCACCAGCCGCGCGTCATCCCACCCTGCGATGCTTTCGCCCGCTGTCAGCAGCTCCGCGTCCGCCTGCAGCTCCGCCAACCGCGCCTTCAGCGCCTGCTCCTCGCGACGCAGGTCCGCCAGGATGGCGGCAGGCGACACGGCGCCCGGCAGGCCCGCGGCAAACGGGTACTCAAACGGCGCCTCACCCAGGTTCACACCCACCTCCGTGCCGCCGCCCGCCGCACCCACCAGGAAGCGGATGGCCGCCGGGTCGGGCGCCTCCGCCAGCGTGCGCTCCAGCACGCACTCGGCGCCCACCGTCATGACCAGCAGCCACGAGCTGCTGGTAGTGGTGCCGGGCGGGAACAGGCCCACACCCGCCACGGTCCGCCCCACCCCGCCCCACGCGCCCAGCACCGTGGTGGAGTACGGCCGGCCCTCGTACAGCTTGCCGTCACCGCTGTGGAACCCAATCTGCATCGGCGCCGTCCCCGGCAACCCCCCGTCACCACCCGCCGCCGCCGTCGCCGCGCCATACTGCAGCCCTACCGCCACCGCGCCGCTGCCGCCGCCCGCCAGCGCGCGCACCGTCACCTCCATGAACGTCGGCCGCCCCTGCAGATGTGTGTTGGGGGGGGGGGGGGGTGGGGGGGGGGGCGGGGGGGGGGGTACGGGCCGGCGGCAACCTCACAACGGGTGCGAGGCCGCGGCGGTGCCCGCGCTCCACCGCGGCTCCGCCGGCCGCCACCGCCACGATGCGCGTCTGGCTGCCCTCGCCATCCGTCACCCCATCGTGCCGCAGGCACGACGCGTCATACGCCGGCGCGATGCCTTCCCACACCGTCACGCGCCCGCCGCCCGCCACCGGCACCGCTGGCGCCACGGCGGCAAACGAGTCAAACCCAAAGGCTGGCGGCGCCGATGGCGCGGCACCTGACCCGCCGGCGGCTGCCATATTGCTGGCGATTAGGTGCGGGTAGGAGGAGAGGGAGAAGGGAGGAGAGGGGGAGAGGGCGCGAGAAAAAGAGACCAGAAAAAACGTAATGGCAAGGTTGCACACGGATATCACGGCAGGGCACACAAATTTGTGGTATGTCTGCACGATTGCGCGCGTCAGTAATTAAATTGGAGCGTGGTGTTGGCATTGATAGTATGGCAGAATCCGACTAGAATCGCGTAGATATGGCGCTGACAGCGGAGGCACCAACATCACGGCGCACTGCCGCATCCGCAGCTCCAGCAGCAGTGGAGTGGTGGCAGCGGTGGCAGGTTGGGTGGAAACTCCTTTGCACGCGCCTCCTTGATTTTTTCTTGTCCACCTCGTCGTCCGCGCGGTCATTCCGGCTGTCGTCGGCCGTCGCCCTAACTACTGGTACCAGTGGTTCGCCGACGCGTCATGTGCCTCCTCCAGCTCGCCCAGCACGTCACCGGCTTCGAGTACCGCATCCGCGCAGTCGCCCGCCCCCTCTTGGCGCTGCAGCGCAGTCCACACGGTTGCCAGACAGTCGGCAGAGGCGTGCGCTGCAACGTCTTGCAGTGTGTCGTACTCGCAGAGTTCCACGACAGCATCGTAGATCGCGACCGCGTCAGCAGCGCACGACGCAGCGTCGTCAGCGTCCATGAGGGCAAACGCAGTGATACGCGGCAGCCGATAGCTGCAGTCGGGATGCTCATCCGACCACTTATCTTCCGCGCGCACCTCCCACTCCCTCAGAATGGACTCTGGCATTGGCAGCAGAACCACGCAGTCGAATACCCACCGCGACACGCAAGCTGTAAGCGCAGTGGGGCACGCCGACGCCACCCGCTCGCTGTCCACATCACACACGCAAAAAACCTTGAGGGATGCGGGGTCCACAGTGAAGAGCCGTGGATCGGCGGCCGAGTCCCGGCCGGGCGGGCACGGGCGAATCATGGCGCGGCTAGGAAAGCGGGGGGTTGGAGCTGGTACCACGCGCCAGTCGTCATCCCCGCTCCAAGCCGCTGCCTCCGCGCGGAACAGGGCGTACCGCCTGTAGGTTTCGCCGTCGACCTCCACCTTGCTGTCCATCAAAGGCTTCACATCCTCCCACCCACGCCCCTCCAGCGTCGTGTCAACCAGCAGCGTCCCGTCCCGCAGCCGATCGAAGTGCACCTGCGCGCCGCCAGCGCCTGTTGCCACCCGCCACGCGCCGTCAGCCGCGCGCACAAACTGTGGGTCGCCTTTGTGAAACACGGCGCCCCGCACGCGGCACAGGTCTTCCAGCGTGAATGCGGTGCAGTAGATGCTTACCGGTTTGCCGTCACCGCCGCCGGCGCGAGTGGAATCGCTGCCCCCAACTTTCGACGCCTGCATTTTTCACAACCAGCCGTTGCAAGCACACAAAAATTAAGCACACGCTGTTTTATGCACGTTCCAAGCTGTTGGGCTCACATATTTGTGTTTCTGCGAGGCGCAGCGTCATGTTTTACAGCTTCTTCCGATCGCCCTGCCGCTTCTACCCGTAGCAGGGACCACGACCTTCAAGATGGAGAGAAGACAGGTTTGCCCCTGTTTTGCCGTTACGACACACAGTGGCCAAAACCCTGTTGTACCAACGCACAGCAACAACGGCACGATGGCAGCCGCATATTCCGGCGGCGTGCAACATATATCCCCCAGTCCAGCTGCGCCAGCTACGTATAATTGTGATTCGAGCAGCCATCCGAGAGTTATTGCGCTGACAACCACCACCACCCACCTCTGCCATGATGGCGGACCTGGCAGAGAGTCTGGCGGCGACGCGGGCGGTGGGGCGGGAGGTGGCGCAGGTGCGGGTGGCGCTGACGGGCGCGGAGATGGAGAACGCGGCGCTGCGGGCGCAGGTGGAGCGGCTGGCGCGCGACAACCGCGCGCTGGAGGCGTCGGCGCGCGAGCTGCGTGCCGCCGCGGTGGTGACGGCGGACGTGAATGAGCGCGTGGCGGGCGACGCGGCGGTGCGCGCGGCGGCGGCGGAGGCGGAGGGGGCGGCGCGTGTGGCGGGGCTGGAGCGCGCCATGGAGGCGCTGATGGCCACCAATGCGACCCTGCAGACGACGGTGGGCGACCTAAACGTGAAGCTGGCGAGCGCGGCGTCGCGGTACGCTGACCTGCAGCGGCTGCACGAGGAGGCGCAGCGGTCGTGGCGCGCGGCGGCGGCGGCGTCCTCCAGCGACGACCTGCTGCGCCGGCTGGCGGCAGCAGACGCTGAGACCGCCGCCACGCGGGCGGCGCTGCATGCGGAGAAGCGGGAGGCAGACGCGCTGCGCGTGGCGCTGGGCCACCGCCTGGATGACATTGCCGTGCTGCGCGCCGCCGCCACCGACGCGCGCCTGCAGCTGGCGGACGCGGCGGCGCGCGGCTACGCGGCAGGCGCGGTGCCACTGGGCCCGCTGCCGCCCTCCACCGCCGCCGCCATGCTGCTGTCGGATGGCCGCCTGGATGCCTCCGTGCGCGCTGCGGTCGCGTCCTCCGCCTCGGCCTCTGCCGCCGCCGCAGCTGCCGCCTCTGCTGCCACGGCACGCGCGTACTACTCGCCGCCACCGCCGCCGCTGCCGCCAGCGCCGTCTGCCGCGTCGGCGGCAGCGTCAGCCGCCGTGGCACCGGCAACCATCGCGGCGGCGGCGGCGCGCCACCGCTCGCCCAGCCGCCACCGGTCGCCCCCGCGCGCCACGCCCCCCGCGCCGCCGCGCCCCGGCCCCGCCAGCCCGCCACCCCCGCCGCTCAGTGCCAGCCGCCGGATGCTGCTGCCACGGCGCGGCAGCAGCAGCGGGGAGGCAGCTGCCGCCGTCGCTGCCGCCGCTGCCGCCTCTGTGGCTGCCTCCCTGGCGTCCTCCCTGGCGTCCACCTCCACCTCCACGCTGTCGGCCGCCTCGCCGTCTGCCAGCCTGACTGCCAGCGTGCGTGGCGCGTCGTCGCCTGTGTTCTCCTCCTCCACCCGCCGCGGCCGCGTTGCCTCGCCGCTGCCGCCCGACCGCTCGCCGCACGCCGCTGCCGCGCGCCTGGCGGCCGCCATGGCCAACGTGTCCGCCGCCGACGCCGCGCGTGCCGCCTCCCGCTCACCCGCTCGCCGCCGGCTGGCGGAGGCTGCCACCTGGACGCACGTCAGCGCGCCCGCCGCCATGCCGCAGGCGCCGGCCGCCGTCGCGTCGTCGCACCACCATCATCACCACCACCACCGTGGTGGCGCGTCCGCCGCCGCCAGCTTGCCGCGCCGTGGCTCCACCACCTCGTCGAGCGATGCAACGCCCGCAGACACGCCCGCCTTCACCACCGCCACCTCCACCGCCGTGTCTGCGCGCCGCTCGCCGTCACCCACCCGCTCCCTGAAGCCCGCTGCCGCGCGTCGCACTGCGCGCTCGCCGCCTCGTGCACCCGCGGGTGCTGCCGGCAGCAGCAGCGGCATTGGTGCCGTCCGTCATGCCTCCCGCTCGCCCACGCGCCCTGCCCCCACGCATGTCGCCGGCGCCGGCACCACCCGCGTGCCGCTGCCAAGCGACACGCTGCGCACCACGCTGCCGCTGCCGGCCGCCGGCGCCGTCACTGGCCTGGCGCCGTCGGAGGTGGAGAAGTGGCGCAGCATCCTGGAGGATATTGACCGCATTTCCTCCATGCAGCGCCGCCCTGCCGCCGCCGCCGGCGCTGCCCGCCGCCCGTAGCACCGTGATTGCGTGCCGCCGCCATTTTGTATTGTCTGCACACGCTGCAACAGTTGCCATATCGTCCTGGTTGGCGTATGCGTTCCCCATTTCCGACTCTCACCCACGACTTGCTGCTGCCTGCCTGCCCCTTGAATCGCTGTGTAGTTTGGTTTGATTGGTGGCGACCGCGGGCCCCGCGAGAGGGCGTCGCCACCGTAACCGGTATCCTTCTGCCGTCGGAAGCTTCCGCCGCCTCCCAGCACCGAAATATGGCACCAAGTACAAAATCTGGCTCACGCTGCAAAACACTGATGCACACACGAAAATAAGCCAATACGTAGTCACCGAGTGTCAAGCACTCGCCATATCCTGCATTCACGTTGTGGCTGCACGTATATCTTTGTGTGCATCCAGCCTCCCTTCCTCACGTGTGCGATGGCCGCCGCCGCTGCTGCTGCCGGTGCCGCCGCTCCCGCGGAAGACGCCGCGAGCACGCTGGTGCCAGGGCTGCGTACACGCCCGGATGCCTACCTTGAGCCTGCGCTGCAGGATGGCATGTCGCGGCGTGCGGTGGCGATCGAGATGGCCGCGTACCCAGAGCGGTTGGTGCGTTGGCCACTGTCACGTCAGTAGCCAGTGCACAACTCCCGCCATTCACCTCCCACCCCCACCCCACCCCACACGCCCCGCAGCTGACGCCGGAGGAGGAGGCGGAGGTGCGAGTGGACGGCAGAGAGGTGCTGGCGGCCGGCGGGGCCACACCGGCGGGGCGCGCGGCGCTTACAGCCGCATGGACTAAGCGCGGGTACGCGGTGCTGTCGATCGATGAGAGCACGTGGGCGCCCATTGACGCCATGTTTGCCGCCTGGCGCGCGTTCTGTGAGACGCTGCCGTCGGAGGCCAAGTGGGCGTGCATTGCCAACGCGGACAGCGCGGGGTACATGGAGGTGCCGGGGCTGTTTGAGCAGTACAACTTTGTGATGCAGGGCGGGCTGGGCACGCCGGCGGAGGCGGAGCGCGGCAGCTGGCGCACGCGGCCGGACGGCACGGCAGGCATCACTGGCACCGCCACGCTGGCGGAGCGCGACGGTGCGGCTGTGGCGTACCCCTTCCCGACCGCACCGCCGCTGGCGGACACGTTTCGGGCCGCCCTGCTGGCGTACTACGACCACATGTCGGGCATTGGCCGCGCCGTCATCACGACGGCGCTAGCGGGCTTGGGTGTCAGCGCTGCCGCGGGGTCGCCTGCCGCCGACGCGGTGGCGGCCCTGTTTGACGCGCGGCCGCTGCCGGTGGGCGAGTGGAGCAACGCGGACATCAAGATGTTCCGCTACTACCGGCGCGGCGCGCCAGGCGACGAGGACGATGGCTCGCAGGTGGGTGAGATTCACGTGGACGTCGGCCTGACGACGTGCATCCCGCTGGCGTCCACGCCGGGGCTGCAGGTGCTGGACAAGCACGCGGCGGTGTGGGTGGACCTGGAGCGCCAGCGCCGCCCACGCGACCTCCTGGTCTTCCCCTCTGACGTCTTCCGTGTGCTCACCGCCGGCTACCTGGGCGGCACGGTGCACCGCGTGCTGCGCACGCGTGGCGCGGAGCGCATCTCCATCCCCTTCATCATGCGCCCGCCCTCTGCCGCCCGCATCGCGCCGCTGCCGCGCGCCGGCACCGCATTCGAAGACCCCGCTACCCCCACCGCCTCCATCGCCGGCGTTGACTGCGCGCGCTACGACCCTGACTTCCGTGTGTCCTCCTTCGAGCACGTGCTGCCTTCCCCCCGCCACTTTGCCTATCGCCTGGCGCGGTAGGGTGTTGGGACAGTTGTACTTGATGGCACGCCACCGCACCGGCGATTCAAATGAGCTCATAATGAATAGGGGTCACCGCGCGTGCGCCGTGTCGTCGCTGAGCATGAGCGCCAGCGACGCCTGCAACTTCTGCACGTACCGGTTCAGCGACACCGCAATCTCGTCGTCCTCAGCCACCCGCGCGCGCTCCTCCGCCACCAGCGCGTTCTTGACGGCGGCGATCTCCTCCCACGTGGCGGCCTGGAACTTTTCGTCCGCCTTGGTGCGCGCAATGATGGCGTCCTCCAGCCGCTTCTTGGCCGCCAGGTACACCTGCTCCCGCACCTGCCGCTCGTCGTCAAACCGGCGCAACGACTCGTGCTCCTCCTTGGCCACGCGGTCCAGGATGCGCGCCTCGCGGTCCATGCGCGCCGCGCGCTCCGCCTCAAAGGTGGCATTGAACTCGCGCAGCGACACCACCAGCTCCTCGTTCCGCCGCTTCACGTCCGCCATCACGCGCTCCCGGTCCGCCTCAAATGCCGCCTCCAGCGCCGCCACGCGCACGTGCAGCGCGTCCACCGACTTGGCCATCTCTATCTTCCCTGCCGCCACCGACGCCTCCAGCCGGTGCCGTATCCCCTCCACCTGCGCCTCCCCCCACGCCTGCAGCGCCTTTGCCATCTCCACCCGCTTGTCCACCTCCACGCTCATCGAGCGCTCCACCACCGCAATGTCGGACTTGAGCTCCGCCACGCGGTGGTCATCCTTCTCCCGCCGCTGCCGCGTGCCCGTCCGCAGCAGCGCCGAAAAGTCATCCAGCCCCTCTGTCATGCTCTTCAGCCGCTCCTTTGTGGACGCCGAGTGCCCCGTCCCCGCCAGCAGGTTTGCCGCCGCTGCCGCTGATGCTGGTGGCGCCGCCGCTGCTCCTGTTGTTGTCGCCGCTGCCGCCGCTGCTGCTGCTGGTGCTGTTGGCGGCATCCCAGCTGCTGCTGCCGCTGCTGCTGCTGCGCCGCCGCCGCCGCCACCGCCGCCGCCACCGCCTCCGGACGCCATCTCGTGAACGACTTGCTGTGCTGCCGAGGTGTTGCAAGTTGCGTCGAGGTTGCTGAATGGCGCAATGCAATATCGGCAACCAGCGGGTGAATCACTAAAATAATGGTCGGGTTCGGTCGCTAGCGTACCACTGTGCTCTTTTCGACTACCAGTACAATTGGCACCCGCGCCCCTTGCAATATCCTACTTTGGCAACATGCCACTTCCTGGAGCCGTTGGCACGTTTTCACTCCTCTCCTCTGCTGCTGCTGCTGTGTTGCTGTCATCGTAACGGAAAAGCAGGTGGTGGCCATGCCGCTGCTGACAAATGCTGCTACTGACGCACCGTAACAAGGGTGGCAGAAGGTAGGGAGGTATGAGGTGGCTGGTAGTTGGTGACGACTGGCGGTTGTATTGGTGCGATTGTTTGCTTTTTCTATTTGTAAGTATCGAAGTCAAGTGTGGACGCCAACAGCGGGTGAGCAGCAACAACTTCGTCTACCGCAGCAGCTCCTGCCTCGCTGCTGCTGCTGCTGGTGGTGGTGGTGATCAACTGCTGCTTCTGTCCCACTGCTGCTCCTGTCCCACTGCTGCTCCTGTCCCACTGCTGCTCCTGTCCCACTGCTGCTCCTGTCCCACTGCTGCTCCTGTGGCAGCAGCTGGTGTTGGCCGGTCGGTCAGCAGGCCTGGTGACAGCCGCTCCCACATAGTAGTAGGCCTGCCACCATGGACGCGTCGGCGGCGAAGGTGGTGGCGGCGGCCAGCGCGCTGGCGGCGGAGCTGGATGACGGCATGGCGCCGTTCCGGACGGAGCTGGCGTCGCTGCTGGCGCAGCTGCAGACGTCGCACACCAACCAGGTGGCGCTGCAGGAGAAGACCAAGTCGCTGTCCACGGAGCTGGACGCGGCGCGGGCGGCGCACGCGGAGGTGAAGGCGGAGGAGGACGAGCTGGGGAGCGCGCTGAAGCAGCTGCAGGAGGACGCGGGGCGGCTGTCAGAGGACGCGGCCAAAGGGGCGCTGGCGCTGGACGGCACGCGGTCGTCGGTGCGCGACCTGCGCGTGCGGCTGGCGGAGCTGGAGGGCACAAAAGAGGCGGGGTCGGGGTGGACGAGTGACCAGCTGGCGCGCGCGGCCGAGCTGCGTACGTCGCGCGATGCGGCGGTGGCGGAGGTATAGTCGCGGCGCGGCGTGCTGACGGGCCTGCGCGAGGAGGTGACGGTGCTGACTGCCAAGCTGGAGGCGGTGCAGGCGGTGAAGATTGAGGCGGACCGCGCCATCGCCGCCACCAAGGACGAGATTGCAGACTGCAAGTCGCGCGCGCACGCGGGGCAGCGCACGCGCGATGTGAAGGAGCGCGAGCTGCGGGAAGCGCAGGATGCACTGGCGGTGGTGAAGCACGAGGCGGGCGACCGGAGCAAGGCGGCGGAAGGCGGGGCGACGGAGCTGGCGATGGCGCAGGATGCGCTGCGGCGCGACAAGGCGGCGCTGGACCGCTGCCTGAAGGAGTATGACAAGCTGCGCGGGCGGTCAGTGAAGCTGGTGGAGGAGCTGGAGGACCAGATGCGCACGAACCAGACGCTGGCGCAGGAACTGAATGGCATGAGTGAGGCGGCGGCGGGCGCGCGGGCACGCGTGGCGGCCATTAAGAAGGAGGCGGAGCGCGTGGGCAAGCTGCACGCGCTGGCGCTGGAGAAGGTGGGCGAGGCGGAGAGCCGGCGGGCGGAGACGGAGGCCCGCGCGTCGGAGCTGCGGCGCGCCATTGAGGAGGCGGACGGCAGCAACGAGGCGGCGCGGCGGCAAAACGAGGTGAAGCGGACGGCGGTGGGCGACGTGCGGCGCGAGAAGGACGTGCTGACGCGGGCGCTGGGCACGGCGGGCGACAAGAGCAAGGCGGCAGAGGAGGCGGTGGCACTGCAAGACGCCATCCGGCGGAGCCTGACAGCGGAGCTGGCGGCAGCGGCTGCCAGCATGAAGGCGCTGCGGGGCCAGCTGGACGAGCTGGCAGAGGCGCGGCTGCGGTACGCGGCGCAGTGCGAGGAGGCGCAGGCGGCGTACTTCACCGCCATGGAGGGCGTGAAGCTGCAGGAGCTGCAGATGGCGGCGCTGCAGCGCAAGATCGAGGAGGGCAATGCCAAGCTGAAGCAGCAGCAGTCGCTGTACGACGCGGTGCGCGCGGACCGCAACATGTACAGCAAGAACCTGGCGGACGCCAACGCAGAGATGGCGGAGATGCGGCGCATGTACAAGCAGCTGTCGCACACCATCGAGTCGGTGAAGGGCGACATTGAGGCGAAGGACGGCGCGCTCATCCGCGAGCACGTCCTGCACGCACGCGTGGAGAAGGAGAAGGAGGCGCTGCGCAACGAGGTGACGCGCATCCAGAAGCAGGTGCAGTCGTGCGAGCAGATCCTGGCGAGCCAGGAGGCGGAGCTGGCAAAGCTAGCGGCCATCATCGCGGAGGCGGACACGGAGAAGGCGCGGCAGACGAAGGAGTACGAGGCGGTGGTGGCGGAGCGCAACCTGCTGCAGGGCCAGCTGGTGAAGCGCGACGCGGAGCTGTCGGCGCTGTACGAGAAGCTGCGCGTGCAGAAGAGCTCGCTGGCAAACGGCGCGGCGGCGTACGCGCGCTCGGCAGTGGAGTTTGACGACCTCACGGCGCGGCTGGCCGCCATGAAGGGCGAGCTGCTGGTGGCGGCGACGCAGACGGGCGACGTGGGCGCGCTGGAGGGGGAGGCGAAGCGGCTGGGGGCGGACCTGCGCGCCGGGAAGGCCAAGATCCGGGCGCTGACGGAGGAGCTGGAGCGGCCAATCAACATCCACCGCTGGCGCGCGCTGGCGGACCGCGACCCGGAGCGGTGGGCCATCATCCAGCGCGTGCAGGCGCTGCAGAAGCGCGTGTTGGAGGCGCGCGACGACATTCGGGGACGCGAGGCTGCCATTGCAGAGAAGGAGAAGGTGTACGCCAAGCTGAAGGCGACGCTGGGGCGGCAGCCCGGCCCCGAGCTGCGCGATACCATCGCCACGTACGCCGCCACCGTGAAGGCGAAAACCAAGCAGCTGCGGTCGCTGGAGGGTGAGCTGGAGACGTACCGCGGGCGCGTGGAGGAGTACCGTCGCGAGCTGGGCCGCGTGAATGAGCGGCTGGAGGAGATGGCAGGGGAGTATGTGCGCCGCCAGCGCGTCGCGCGCAAGCGCATGTCCACAGCGGGCGGCGGTGGTGGCGGCGCGGCGGGCGGTGCGGGCCGCGGCTTTGACGAGGCGGCGTTGCTGGATGTAAGCGCCGAGATGGCGGCAGGGGGGGGTAATATTGGGCCTCACCTCCCCCCGCCGCACCTAATGTTGTTATTGCCCCGCCGCTGTTGTCGCCCGTCACGTTTAGTGTGTGCCGTTTATTGGTGTTGTAGCTGCCGCTGTGCATGTGTGCCCCTTGTGACGACGCTCCTGTGCCTGTGCCCTGCGCGGCGCCGCGCGATTGAACAAAACACTCAATACACATGCTGGCGTCATTCAACCCACGACTGCTTTATTATCCCATTTACTTGATGTTGGA
>Ga0066256_1003057_pt2 | contig 11836 bp, 5 predicted proteins | sample ThiBio_1000_biof_FD_87107 | JGI IMG/M metagenome (GOLD analysis project Ga0066256, IMG submission 87107) | Wastewater bioreactor microbial communities from Cape Town, South Africa - Thiocy_expt_1000_biof (version 2) | ecosystem: Engineered > Bioreactor > Thiocyanate-remediating >...
GCTCAAGGGAGGAAAGACGATGCCGATCTACAAGGCCCCGGTGGAAGACACGCTTTTCGTGCTCGACGAGGTTCTGCAGCTTGCCCGCTACAACAACCTGCCCGGTTTTTCCGAGGCGACGCCCGACATGGTCGAGGCGATCCTCACCGAGGCCGGCCGGGTTTCCGAGGAGGTGCTGCTGCCGGCCAATGCGACAGGCGATGCCGAAGGCTGCATCCGTCATGAGGACGGCTCGGTGACGACGCCGAACGGTTTTCGGCAGGCCTATGCCGCCTATCGCGACGGCGGCTGGATTGGGCTCGCCATTCCCGAGGAATTCGGCGGGCAGGGCCTGCCCTATACGCTGCATTGCGCCGTCGGCGCCTTCACCTCCGCCGCCAACATGGCGCTGATGATGTATCCCGGCCTGACGCAAGGGGCGATCGCCGCGCTCGTCGTTCATGGCAGCGAGGAGCAGAAGGCGACATGGCTGCCCAACATGGTCTCCGGCCTTTGGTCCGGCACCATGAACCTGACCGAACCCCATTGCGGCACCGATCTCGGCCTGTTGCGCACCAAGGCCGTGCCGCAAGGTGATGGCAGCTATAAAATCACCGGCCAGAAGATCTTCATCTCCGCTGGCGAGCACGACCTGACGGAAAATATCGTGCATCTGGTGCTCGCCCGCATCGAGGGCGCGCCCGAGGGAACCAAGGGCCTGTCGCTGTTCCTCGTGCCGAAATTCCTGCTGAACGCGGACGGCACGCCGGGCGCACGCAATGCCGTTTCCTGCGGCGCCATCGAGCACAAGATGGGCATCCACGGCAACGCGACCTGCGTCATCAACCATGACGGCGCCACCGGCTATCTGGTGGGCGAAGCCAATCGCGGCCTCAACGCCATGTTCGTGATGATGAACGAGGCGCGCCTGTCGGTCGGTTTGCAGGGCGTGGCGATTGCCGACATCGCCTATCAGAATGCCGCCCACTATGCCCGCGAGCGCCTGCAGGGCCGTTCGCTCACCGGCGTCAAGGCGGCCGACAAGCCGGCCGATCCGATCATCGTCCATCCCGACGTGCGCCGCACGCTGATGACCATCCGCGCCTTCACCGAGGCCGGCCGTGCCTTCCTGCTGTGGACCGCGCTGAAATCCGACATCGCCCATCGCTCGCCGGATGCCGCCGAGCGGCAGGCGGCGGATGACGTTTTGGGCCTCGTCACCCCGATCCTCAAGGGTGTGATGACCGACAAGGGTTTCGACCACGCCGTGATGGCGCAGCAGATCTTCGGCGGCCATGGCTATATCGAGGAAAACGGCATGAGCCAGTTCGTGCGCGATGCCCGCATCGCCATGATCTACGAGGGCGCCAACGGCATCCAGGCGCTCGATCTCGTCGGCCGCAAGCTGGGCCAGAACGGCGGCCGGGCGATCATGGCGCTGTTCAGGGAGATCGGCGATTTCTGCGAGGCGCACCGCGCCGACGAGGCGATGAGCTTCTACACCAAGAGCCTCAAGAAGGGCCTGAACGACGCGCAGGCCGCGACCATGTGGTTCATGCAGCATGCCATCGCCAAGCCCGACAATGCCGGCGCAGGCTCCACCGATTACATGCACCTGCTCGGCCTCGTCGCGCTTGGCTATATGTGGGGGCAGATGGCGAAGGCCGCGTTCGACGGGCTCGCCAAGGGCGGCGGCGACCAGGATTTCTACCGCAACAAGCTCGTCACCGCCCGGTTCTTCATGGAGCGCATCCTGCCGGAAACGGCGCTACGCAAGGCGCGCATCGAAACCGGCGCGGAAACCATGATGGCGCTGGACGCGGGAGCTTTTTAAGGGCTATCCCTTCTATATATATTTTAGGAGGAAAGAATGATTTCAAAAAGATCTAGCAGATTGGGTGGTGGAAGCTCTCAAGGCGAACAAGGGCACTGCTTCGATCCTATATGTCGCTCAGCACATATGGGAGCATCACCAGAAGGAATTGGAAGACAGTGATATTTTTTATTCATGGCAATATGACATGCGTTGGGCAGCGACTGAACTTAGAAAAAGTGGACGCTTGGTTGCCGCCGGTGATGATCGCCGTGGTAAGTGGACTTTAAAAAATTGAGTACTGCTTTTAGCTTTAAATGCGCCCGAGGAGACGACAGACCATGACCGACGTTTTCATCTACGATCACGTGCGAACCCCGCGCGGTCGCGGCAAGAAGGACGGCGCGCTGCACGAAGTGCCCACGCCGCGCCTTGCCGCCCGGGCGCTGGAAGCCCTGCGCGACCGCAATGGCCTCGACACGGCGCGCCTCGACGACATCATCTTCGGCTGCGTCGATCCGGTCTATGAAGCGGGCGCGGTCATTCCGCGCGCGGCCGCCTTCGAGGCCGGCTATTCATTCCGCGCGCCCGGCATGCAGATCTCGCGTTTCTGCGCTTCCGGCCTCGATGCCGTGAACATCGGCGCGGCCAAGATCGCGCAAGGGGCCGACGACCTGATCATCGCCGGCGGCGTCGAATCCATGTCGCGCATCGGGCTGGGGGCGGCCGGCGGCGCCTGGTTCATGGATCCCTCGGTCAGCTTCCCGTCCTATTTCATGCCGCAGGGCGTCTCCGCCGACCTGATCGCCACCAAATACGGCTTCTCCCGCGAGGATGTCGACGCCTATCCGGTGGAAAGCCAGAAGCGCGCGGCGCATGCCTGGGACAACGGCTATTTCGACCGTTCGGTCATTCCGGTGAAGGATCAGAACGGCCTGGTGCTGCTGGCGCGCGACGAGCATATGCGCCCTGAAACCGACATGCAGGCGCTCGCCGCCCTCAATCCTTCCTTCCAGGTGCCGGGCGAGATGGGCGGCTTCGAGGCCGTTGCCATCGACGCTCATCCCGATATCGAGCGGCTCAACTACGTCCACCATGCCGGCAATTCCTCCGGCATCGTCGATGGTTCCGGCGCCGTTCTCATCGGCTCCAAGGCCGGCGGCGACATTTTGGGCATGAAACCGCGTGCAAAAATCCGGGCGTTTGCCAATATCGGCTCCGATCCGGCGCTGATGCTGACCGGCCCGGTCGACGTCACCGAAAAGCTCTTGAAGCGCTCCGGCTTCAAGCTTTCGGATATCGATCTCTTCGAACTCAACGAGGCCTTCGCCGCCGTCGTGCTGCGCTATATGCAGGCCTTCGACATCGCCGCCGACAGGATCAACGTCAATGGCGGCGCCATTGCTATGGGCCATCCGCTCGGCGCCACCGGCGCGATGATCCTCGGCACGGTGCTGGACGAGTTGGAGCGGCGCGATCTCAAGACCGCGCTGGTGTCGCTGTGCATCGGCGCCGGCATGGGCACCGCCACGATCATCGAACGCGTCTGAGGGGAGGGACGATCATGACCTACAAGAATTTCACGATCGAAACCGATGCCGACGGCATCGCCCTCGTCACCTGGGACATGCCCGGCAAATCGATGAACGTCGTCACCGAGGAGGTGATGGACGAGATCGACGCCATTGTCGACCAGGTGGTCGGAGATAGCGCGATCAAGGGCGCGGTCATCACCTCGGGCAAGAACTCCTTCTCCGGCGGCGCCGACCTGTCGATGATCAAGAGCATCTTCACGCTCGCCGAGGAGGAAAAGGCCCGCGATCCCGAAAACGCCATGCAGCGCATCTTCGACGTCGCCGGGCGCATGACCTGGCTGTGGCGCAAGCTGGAAACCTGCGGCAAGCCCTGGGTTTCGGCGATCAACGGCACCTGCATGGGCGGCGCGTTCGAACTGTCGCTCGCCTGCCATGCCCGCGTCGTCTCGAATGCGAAATCGGTCAAGCTCGCTTTGCCCGAGGTCAAGGTCGGCGTCTTCCCGGGTGCCGGTGGCACCCAGCGCGTGCCGCGCCTGACCAATGCGCAGGACGCCCTGCAGATGATGACCACCGGCCAGACGCTGACGCCGGCGCGCGCCAAGGCCATGGGCCTCGTGCATCAGGTGGTCGAGCCGGCCGAGCTGGTTCCGGCGGCGAAACAGATGATCAGGGACGGGCTGAAGCCCGTCGCCCCCTGGGACGAGAAGGGCTTCAAGCTGCCGGGTGGCGGCATCTGGACGCCGCAATCGGCCCAGCTCTGGCCGGCCGCCGCCGGCATCCTGCGCCGCGAGACCCATGGCAATTATCCGGCCGCGCTCGCCATCCTGAAATGCGTCTATGAAGGGCTGCAATTGCCCTTCGACGCCGGCCTGCGGGTCGAGCAGCGATATTTCACCGAAATCCTGCAGACCACCGAAGCCTTCTCGATGATCCGCTCGCTGTTCATCTCCATGCAGGAGCTGGGCAAGGGCGCCCGCCGCCCGGCCGGCATCGAAAAGACGGTGCTGAAGAAGGTCGGCATCGTCGGCGCCGGCTTCATGGGCGCCTCCATCGGCTATGTCTCCGCCGCCGCCGGCATCGAGGTGGTGCTGATCGACCGCGATATCGAAGCGGCCAACAAGGGCAAGGGCGTTTCGGAAAAGCTGGTGGCGGATGCCATCGGTAAGGGCCGGATGACCAAGGACGACGGCGACAAGCTGCTGGCGCGCATTACGCCTGCCGCCGATTACGAGGGCCTGCGCGATGTCGGCCTCGTCATCGAGGCGGTGTTCGAGGACCGCGCGGTGAAGAAGGCGGTGATCGAGGCGGTGGAAGCCGTGCTGCCGCCGGATGCCATCCTCGCCTCCAACACCTCCACCCTGCCGATCAGCGGCCTCGCCACCTATGCCAAGCGCCCGAAACAGTTCATCGGCGTGCATTTCTTCTCGCCCGTCGACAAGATGATGCTGACCGAGGTCATCCTCGGCGAGGAAACCGGCGATAAGGCGCTGGCCGCCGCGCTCGATTTCGTCGCCGCGATCCGGAAGACGCCGATCGTCGTCAACGACACGCGCGGCTTCTATGTCAACCGCTGCGTCTTCCGCTACATCAACGAAGGCTACGACATGCTGATCGACGGCGTGCCGGCGGCGATGATCGAGAATGTCGCAAAAATGATCGGCATGCCGGTCGGGCCGCTGTCGCTCAACGACGAGATCGCCATCGACCTCAGCCAGAAGATCATGAAGGCCCAGCTTGCCGATCTCGGCGCGGGCTCCGTCGATCCGCGCCATATGGAGCTGAACGATCGCATGGTCGACGCCCTCGACCGGCGCGGCCGCAAGAACGGCAAGGGTTTTTACGACTATCCGCCGAAGCCGGCGAAAAAGTCGCTCTGGCCGGGCCTGAAGGATTTTTATCCGCAGAAGCAGGCCGACGACGTCGATATCGAGGAAATGAAGCAGCGTTTCCTCGTCACCATCGCGCTGGAAGCGGCGCGCACGGTGGATGAAGGCATCGTCATCGATCCGCGTGAGGCCGATGTCGGCGCCATCCTCGGCTTCGGCTTCGCGCCCTATACCGGCGGCACGCTGTCCTACATCGACGGCATGGGGGCCGCGACATTCGTCGCGCTCTGCGACCGGCTGGCGGCGAAGTTCGGCGAACGTTTTGCCGTGCCGCCGCTGTTGCGCGAAATGGCCGAAAAGGGCGAGACCTTTTATGGCCGTTTCGACCCCTATGCGAAGAAGGCGGCGGCCTGATCGACTGACATCGCACATGCGGGCGGTCGCCCGCATGTGCCCCTCGCATGGCTGCCCGGCGTGGCCGCCATGGCTATGAGCGCATTGATCGCTCGACATTTTCACCGTTTCGCGTTATGAGCCGCGCCAAAGAGGGCCCGCGACCATCGTTGGCCGCGGCGATCCTGCGCCTCATCGGGCCATCGAGGCCCTTGGCGTGGACGAACCGAAATCCGAAAGACGAGACTTATGACAGATATCGAGGGCATCGTTCCTGCGATCGCACGGGCGTTGGAAAAACGCGGCTACACGGAATTGACGCCGGTCCAGAAGGCGATCGTATCAAGCGAACTCGGCGAGCAGGACGCGCTCGTTTCCGCCCAGACCGGCTCCGGCAAGACCGTGGCCTTCGGCCTGGCGCTGGCGCCGACGCTGCTGCGCGGCGAGGAACGCTTCGGCCCGGCCGCCACGCCGCTCGCCATGGTCATCGCGCCGACGCGCGAACTGGCGCTGCAGGTCAAGCGCGAGCTGGAATGGCTCTATGAATTCGCCGGCGCCACCGTCGTTTCCTGCGTCGGCGGCATGAACATGTCGACCGAGCGCCGCGCGCTGGATCGCGGCGCCCATATCGTCGTCGGCACGCCGGGACGCCTGTGCGACCATATCCGTCGCGGCTCGCTCGACATGGACGACCTGCGCGCCGTCGTGCTCGACGAGGCCGACGAGATGCTCGACCTCGGTTTCCGCGAGGATCTGGAATTCATCCTCGAAGCCGCGCCGGAAGATCGCCGCACCCTGATGTTCTCGGCCACCGTGCCGAAGGCGATCGCCAAGCTGGCCGAAAGCTACCAGCGCAACGCCGTGCGCGTCGAAACCACGGCCGCCAAGGAACAGCATGTCGATATCGAATATCGCGCCCTGGTCATGGCCCCGTCCGACCGGGAAAACGCCATCATCAACGTGCTGCGCTTCTATGAAGCCAAGAACGCCATCGTCTTCTGCTCGACGCGCGCCGCCGTCAATCACCTGACGGCGCGGCTCGGCAATCGCGGCTTCTCGGTCGTGGCGCTGTCGGGCGAACTCAGCCAGAACGAGCGCACCCATGCGCTGCAGGCGATGCGCGACGGCCGCGCCCGGGTCTGCATCGCCACCGACGTCGCCGCGCGCGGCATCGACCTGCCCAATCTCGAACTGGTCATCCATGCCGACCTGCCGACCAATCCGGACACCCTGCTGCACCGGTCTGGCCGTACCGGCCGCGCCGGCCGCAAGGGTGTCAGCGCGCTCATCGTGCCGATGCCGGCGCGCCGCCGCGCCGAGCGCCTGCTGCAGACCGCCAACATCGCCGCCGCCTGGGATCGCCCGCCGTCCGCCGACGAGGTGACCACGCGCGACGGTGAACGGCTGCTGGCCGATCCGTCGCTGTCGGAAACCGTGGGCGAGGACGAAAAGGCCTTCGTCGCCAAGCTTCTGGAACAGTGCAGCGCCGAGCAGGTGGCCGCCGCTTTCGTGCGGCTGTATCTCGCCGGCCGCTCCGCCCCGGAAGAGCTGATCGAGATCAGCCTCGATGCCAAGCGCGCCCCGCGCGCCGACCGCGACAACCCCAATGCCGGCTTCAAGGGCTCCGACGAGCCGCTTCGCGGCCGTGAGGATTTCGGCGCCAGCGTCTGGTTCTCGCTGTCGATCGGCCGCAAGCAGAATGCCGAGCCGCGCTGGCTGATCCCGATGCTGTGCCGCTCCGGCAACCTCACCAAGCGCGACATCGGCGCGATCCGCATCCAGCCGCAGGAGACTCATGTGGAACTGTCGGCCGACAGCGCCGAGGCGTTCCTGGGCTCGATCGGCCCGAACCGCACCATCGAAAAGGGCATCCGCGTCGCCCAGCTCGACGGCGCCCCGGAAGCCGACAATCGCGGCGAGCGCAAGCCCTATGGCAAGCCGGCCGGCGGCAACTGGGACGGCGATCGCAAGCCTCCCTTCAAGGGCAAGGGCAAACCCGCCTTCGGCAATCGCGACGAGCGTCGTGGCGAGAAGAACTGGGCCGAGAAAAGCTGGGGCGACAAGCCGAAGTTCGACAAGCCTAAATTCGATAAGCCCAAGTTTGACAAGCCGAAGTCGGACAAGCCCTGGGCCGGCAAGCCGAAGCCGGACGACGCCGCCCCCGGCGTGAAAAAGGCGAAGAAAAAGAACGCCAAGAACCGCGAGGAATAGGGCTCAGAGCATTTCCAGGAAAAGTGTGAAACGGTTTTCCGTCCGGAAATGCGAAGAAACAGGGAAAGAGCATTTCCAGGAAAAGTGTAAAACGGTTTTCCGTCCGGAAATGCTTGAGCGTGAAAATCAGTGCCCGGCGGCATCGTCGGGCATCAGCTTTCCCGTGAGGTGATAGGCGATGCCGTCGGGTTCGTAGGCGCAGCTTGCGGAGCCGGAAAAATAGCCGGCGACGATCTGCTCGGAAAGCCGGCTGCCGAAGCCGCGCCGGGTGGGGCTGGCAAGCCCGGGCACGCCGGTTTCCTTCCAGGCGAAGGAAAAATCATCGCCGTTCACACGCCATGAGATTGCCACCCGTCCATCGGGGTGATGCAGCGCGCCATATTTCGTGGCATTGGTCGCCAGTTCGTGCAGCGCCAGCGACAGGCCGAGGGATTGCTGGGCATTGAGCGCGACTTCCGGCCCGTCGAGATCGAAACGCTCGGCGGTCCGATAAGGCGACAGCGCCGCGTCGATCAGTTGCCGCAGCCGGGCATGGGAGCCGCCTTCGCTGGTCAGCAGATCCTGCGCCCGGCCGAAGGCGGAAAGCCGCGCCGAGACGCTTTCCAGTGCGGCTTCCGTGGAGGTCGCACCGCGAATGCTCTGCGAAACGATGGCCTGGACGATGGCCAGCAAATTCTTGATGCGGTGGACCAGTTCGTGGCGCAGGACCTTCTGCTCGGCCTCCGCCGCCTTTTGCGCGGCAAGCGCGATGCGGGCGTTCTCGACCTCGCTCTCCAGCGAGCGGTTGGCCTCGTCCATGCGCCGGCGCAATATCACCGCATCGGTGGTTTCGGTGACGACGTCGAGGAAACCGGCGATCCGACCGTCCTCGTCACGCACCGGGCTGTAGGAAAACGTCCAAAAGGTCTGCTCTTCGAAGCCGTTGCGGGTCATGGTCAGCGGCAGATCTTCGCGCCATACGGTTTCGCCCGAAAGAGCTGCCTGCACCATCGGTAGAATGTCGTCGAAGACGTCGTGCCAGGTTTCATATAGCGGCCTGCCGAGAGAGGTGTTGGCGCGCTTGCCCAGGATCGGCGCAAAGCTGCAATTGAAGATTGTCGTCAATTCCGGCCCGTACCACAGCGCCATCGGCTGGGCGCTGGTCATCATCATGGCGACAAGGCTGCGCAGCGCCGGGCTCCATGTGGAAAGGGGGCCGAGCGGCGTCGCCGACCAGTCGAATTCGGCGATCCGGCGCCCGCATTCGCCGCTGGCGCGCAAGGCTTCCTCGAAGGTTTGCACGTTCCGTTCGATTCCGTCCCAGGCATTTCGTGTGATCAAGGCGGCATCCCAAGCAAATCGGCGGCAATTAAAACCGGTAGGATATATAGAGCATTCCCAGGAAAAGTGCGAAGCGGTTTTCTGGTGGGCAAGGCATGGAGGCAAATCGGCGGGACAAGATCGGTCCGACACGGCGATTCATTCATGTTAGCGGATATGTCCGCGCGGTCCGATGGGACTATTCCGCGGCGGCACTGCGAAGCCCCGCCATCTGGGTCAGATAGGCGCGCAGCGCCGCCGGACGCGCCGGCTTGTTTTGCAGGGCGATGGCGTTGCGTTCGGCCTCGGCGCGCACTTCCTGGCTGCGGTCGGCGGTCAGGAGCAGCGCCGGCAGGTCGGCGCGCACCTCTCGCCGTAGCGCCAGGATCGCCTCGATGCCGGTGCCCTTGTCGAGATGGTAGTCGGCGATGACCAGATCGATGCGCGCCGGCGTGGCCAGGCGCGCCAATGCTTTTTCCAGCGAGGTCGCCGTCTCCACCCGGCATCCCCAGCCGGAAATCAGCACCCGCATGCCTTCGAGGATGCGCTCCTCATTATCGATGCAGAGAACGTTCAGGCCGGCGAGCGTCGGCAGCGCGGTGTCGGGCGGGAGCGGTGCTGCGGCCGGGCTCGCGGCCGGCATGGCGCGGTCGAGCGGCAGGGTCACGCGAAAATCCGTGCCGCGCCCGAGCTGCGAGCGCACCTCGACGCCGTGGTTGAGCACGCGGGCGATACGGTCGACGATGGAAAGGCCGAGGCCGAGGCCGGAGGCGGTGCGCGCGCCCTCGTCCAGCCGGGCGAACTCCTTGAAGATGGTGCGGAATTTCGAGGAGGGAATGCCGATGCCGGAATCCATCACCTGGATGACCACCTTGCCGCCGCGGCGCCGGGCGCCGACCAGAACCTTGCCGCTGATCGTGTATTTGATGGCGTTGGACACCAGGTTCTGGATCAGTCGGCGCAACAGCGCCGGGTCGGAACGCACGCTGAGGCTCGTCGGCATGATCACCAGCTTCAGCGTCTTTTCGCGGGCGATGGGCGCGAAATCGGTCTCGATGCGCGACAGCAGGTCGCTGAGCGGCACGGAGGCGAGGCGCGGCTTCATCGCCCCGGTATCGAGCCGCGAGATGTCGAGCACGGCGCCGAGAATGGTCTCGACCGATTCCAGAGCCGAATCGATGTTGCGCACCAGCGCGGCATTGTTTTCCGCCTGCCCGAGGCGCTCGACCAGCGCCGAGGAATAGAGCCGGGCGGCATTGAGCGGCTGCAGGATGTCATGGCCGGCGGCGGCGAAGAAACGCGTCTTGCCGATATTGGCCTCGTCGGCGCTGGCGCGCGCCTCGGCCAGCGCGTGGTTGACGCGGGTCAGCTCGGCGGTGCGTTCGGCGACGCGCTGTTCCAGGGTTTCGTTGGCCTGTTTCAGCGCCCGGTCGGCGGCGACGCGCTGGGTGATGTCGGTGAAGGTGGCGACGATGCCCTTGTCCGGCATGGCGTTGGAACGCACCTCGATGATCGTCTCGCCGCCGTTCAGCACCAGCGAAAACGGTTTGTCGAGGGTCTGGAAGTTGCGCACCACATGGGTCTGGTCGCTCACCGGAATGTCGCCGCGCTCGGAGAGGATGGCAACGATGTCGGCCAGCGGGAAACCCACCTGGCCGACATGTTCCGGCAGGTCGAGCAGGCTGCGGAAACGCCGGTTCCAGATGCTCAGCCGGTTGGAACTGTCGCAGACGGCGATGCCCTGGTCCATCTGGAGGAGCGCCGTCTGCAGCATGTCCTGGTTGGATTGCAGCGCTTCGCCAGCCTGGTCGAGCAGCCAGGCGGTATCGGAGGAGGCGTCTTCGGCCTTCTGTAGGATCAGCGACAGCACGAGGCGCGCCGACGACGACCCGATGGCGCTGCCGAGCAGCTGCTCGGAAAAATGGATCAGCGCCATGTCGGCCGGCTGGTCGTCCAGCAGCGGCTTGCCGGCGGTACGGGCGTAGGTGCCGAAGGACCGCTCCATGCGTTCGTCGCCGAGATAACGGGCGATCGCCGCCTTCAGGTCGCCGACGCTGACGCGGGTCTTCCAGCCGCGGGTGGCGAATTGCGAGCGGGAATGGCGCTTGACGAAAATGCCGGACTGGATGCGTTCGACCGGCTTGGGATTGCGCGTCAGCGAGCCGATGACGAAGGCGGTGCAGTTGACCAGCAGGCTGAGCGTCACGGCATTGACCAGCGGATCGGCGCCCGGATCGGTAAATAGCGTCGTGCCGGGGAAGATGAAGCCGAGCACAGCCGGTGCGACATAGGAATAATCCGGTCCGCCGAGGCTCGGCATGAACAGGAGATAGGCCCAGATGACGAAGCCGCTGACGAGCCCGGCAATGGCGCCGCGGGCATTGGCGCGCCGCCAGATCAGGCCGCCGACCAGCGGCGGCGCGATCTGGGCGATGGCGGCGAAAGCGAGCAGGCCGATCGAGGCAAGCCCCGTCGTCGCGGTCGAGCGGTAATAGCCGTAACCGAGCAGCATGACGGCGAAGATCGCCGTGCGCCGGATGTTGAGCAGCGAGCGGGCGAAATTCTTGCGCCGGCTGTCGTCGGAAAAATTCCGGCGCAGGAAGATCGGCATCACCAGATCGTTGGAGATCATGATCGCCAATGCCACCGATTCGACGATCACCATGGCGGTGGCGGCGGAAAAACCGCCGATGAAGGTGATCAGCGACACAGTGTGCATCGCGTGGGCGAGCGGCAGCGACAGCACACAGAGGTCGGCATCGCCGCTGCCGCCGAACACC
>Ga0066256_1004740_pt1 | contig 11834 bp, 9 predicted proteins | sample ThiBio_1000_biof_FD_87107 | JGI IMG/M metagenome (GOLD analysis project Ga0066256, IMG submission 87107) | Wastewater bioreactor microbial communities from Cape Town, South Africa - Thiocy_expt_1000_biof (version 2) | ecosystem: Engineered > Bioreactor > Thiocyanate-remediating >...
GGCGCCCAGTAGGGCGTGCGCGAGGTCGTCTACGGCATGGCGCATCGCGGCCGCCTGACCGTGCTCGCCAACGTGCTCGCCAAGGGCTTCCGCGTCATCTTCCACGAATTCTCGGGGGGCACCGCCAATCCTGAGGATGTCGGCGGATCGGGCGACGTGAAATATCACCTCGGCACGTCCACCGACCGCGAATTCGACGGCATCAGCGTCCACATGTCGCTGGTGCCCAACCCGTCGCACCTTGAGACGGTGGACCCCATCGTGCTCGGCAAGGTGCGTGCGCAGCAGGTGTTCCGCGACGATATCGGCCCCGGCAAGCACAGGCAGGTCCTGCCCGTGCTCATCCATGGCGACGCGGCCTTCGCCGGTCAGGGCATCGTGTGGGAGTGCTTCGGCTTCTCCGGCATCCGCGGCTACAATACCGGCGGCTGCATCCACTTCGTCATCAACAACCAGATCGGCTTCACTACCTCGCCCCAGTTCGCGCGGTCCTCGCCTTATCCGAGCGATGTGGCCAAGGGCGTGCAGGCGCCGATCCTGCATGTGAACGGCGACGATCCCGAGGCCGTCACCTTCGCCTGCAAGCTGGCCATCGAATATCGCCAGACCTTCCATCGCGACATCGTGATCGACATGTGGTGCTATCGCCGCTTCGGCCACAATGAGGGCGACGAGCCGAGCTTTACCCAGCCGCTCATGTACGCGCGGATCAAGAACCATCCGCCCGTGAGCGAGGTCTATGCCGCGCGCCTCAAGGAAGAGGGCGTGGTCGACGACGCGTTCATGAACGTGACCACCGAGGCCTTCGTCGATCTGCTCGAGGAGGAGTTCGAGGCGGCCAAAACGTACAAGTCCAACCATGCCGACTGGTTCGCCGGCCGCTGGTCGGGCCTGCACCAGCCCGCCGACATCGAGACCGCGCGCAAGAATGTCGAGACGGCGGTCACCCCCAAGCTGTTCGAGAGCCTGGGCCGCACGCTGACCACCGTGCCCGCCGACATGAACGTCCACCGTACACTGCGCCGCATCCTCGATGCCAAGGCGGAGATGTTCAAAAGCGGCGAGAATTTCGACTGGGCAACGGGCGAGGCGCTGGCCTTTGGCTCGCTGCTCTCGGAAGGCTATGGCGTGCGCCTCTCCGGTCAGGATTCCGGGCGCGGCACTTTCAGCCAGCGCCACAGCGTCTGGGTCGATCAGGACAGCGAGAAGAAATATATCCCGCTCTCGACCGTCCCGCACGGTCATTTCGAGGTCTATGACAGCCCGCTGTCCGAATATGGCGTGCTCGGTTTCGAATATGGCTATGCCATGGCCGACCCCAAGAGCCTCGTGCTCTGGGAGGCGCAGTTCGGCGACTTCGCCAATGGCGCACAGATCGTCATCGATCAGTATATCGCGGCGTCCGAAGCCAAGTGGCTGCGCGCCAACGGCCTCGTGCTGCTGCTGCCGCATGGCTATGAGGGCCAGGGGCCGGAGCATAGCTCGGCGCGGATGGAGCGCTTCCTGCAGCTGTGCGCCGAGGGCAATATCCAGGTCGCCAACTGCACGACGCCGGCCAATTATTTCCACATTCTGCGCCGTCAGATGCTGCGTCCGTTCCGCAAGCCGCTGGTGATCTTCACGCCCAAGTCGTTGCTGCGCCACAAGCTCGCCGTCTCGAAGGCGTCGGACTTCCTGGGCGATACGCACTTCATGCGCCTGCTGTCCGACCCGAACCCCGCGCCGGACGCGCAGACCAAGCGCCTCGTGCTGTGCTCCGGCAAGGTCGCCTACGACCTCATGGAAGCGCGTGACGCGGCAGGCGACAAGGATGTGCAGATCGTCCGCATCGAGCAACTCTACCCGTTCCCGACCGAGGCGCTCGCCAAGCGCATCGAGCGCATGACGGCGCTGGAGGAAGTGGTCTGGTGCCAGGAGGAGCCGCGCAACAATGGTGCGTGGTTCTTCGTCGAGCCGTTCATCGAGGAGGCGCTGAAATGCGCCGGCAAGTCGCCGATGCGTGCCCGCTATGCCGGCCGCAAGGCGGCGGCCTCGCCCGCCACGGGTCTCGCCCGCCGCCACGTTGCCGAGCAAGGCGCGCTCATCGCCGATGCGCTCGGGCACAGTGTGCGCACCGAGATCAAGCGGCAGAAGAAAGCCTAAGGATTTTGCGGCCCGCGTGACGGGTTCAGGAGGAAAGACATGGCCACCGAAGTCAAAGTGCCAACGCTTGGCGAGTCCGTCACCGAGGCGACCGTCGGCCAGTGGCTGAAGAAGCCCGGCGATGCGGTGAAGATCGACGAGCCCATCGCCAGCCTGGAGACCGACAAGGTCGCCGTCGAGGTGCCCTCGCCGGTTGCGGGCGTGCTGGGCGAACTGCTCGTGAAGGAAGGCGATACCGTCAATGTCGGCGCTGTGATCGCGCTGGTGCAGGAAGGCGCTGCCGGCGCTGCCAAGGCCGCGACCGCACCCGCCGCGCCGGCCAAGGCGGAGGCACCCGCCGCTACGGCGCCCGCGCCGAGCCCGGCCCCTGCTGCCGCGCCCGCTGCTGCGGAGAGCGATGGCGGCGCGATTACGCTGTCGCCCGCCGTGCGCCGTCTGGTGCTGGAGCATGGCCTCGATCCGAGCCGTATCACCGGCACCGGCAAGGACGGCCGCCTGACCAAGGATGATGTGATGGCCGCCATCGCCGCCGGCACCGCCGTGGCCGTGGCCCCGTCCGCTGCGCCGGCCGCCGCCGTAGCAGCGCCGAGCGGTCCCTCGCGCGCACAGGAGCGCGTCAAGATGACGCGCCTGCGCCAGACCGTCGCCAAGCGCCTCAAGGAAGCGCAGAACAACGCCGCGATCCTCACGACCTTCAACGATGTCGACATGACCGCCGTCATCGAGGCGCGCGCGAAGTACAAGGACCTGTTCGAGAAGAAGCACGGTGTGCGCCTCGGCTTCATGGGCTTCTTCGTGAAGGCCGCGTGCATGGCGCTGAAGGACATTCCGGGCGTCAACGCGCAGATCGAGGGCGACGAGATCGTCTATAACGACTTCGTCGACGTCTCGGTCGCTGTCTCGGCGCCCAACGGGCTGGTGGTTCCGGTGATCCGCAATGCCGAGAGCATGAGCATCGCCGAGATCGAGAAGACCATTGCCGGCTTCGGCAAGAAGGCGAAGGACGGCACGCTCACCATGGAAGAGATGAAGGGTGGCACCTTCACCATCTCCAATGGCGGCGTGTTCGGCAGCCTGATGTCGACGCCGATCCTCAATCCCCCTCAGTCCGGCGTGCTGGGCCTGCACCGCATCGAGCAGCGCCCCGTGGTCCTGAACGGCCAGATCGTGGCGCGGCCGATGATGTATCTGGCGCTGAGCTACGATCACCGCATGGTCGACGGTCGCGAGGCGGTCACGTTCCTCGCCGCCATCAAGAATGCGATCGAGGATCCGACCCGGCTGCTGATCGATCTTTGATTTTTGACATGACCTCGGCGAAAAAGCCGAGGTCTACTGCCCCACGAGATCCTGGCGCTTGCCGGGGCGACGCCGGAGGAAAATATGGCTGACTACGACTATGACGTCCTCGTGATCGGCGCGGGTCCGGGCGGTTATGTCGCGGCGATTCGCGCGGCGCAACTTGGCCTCAAGACCGCCTGCGCGGAGAGCCGCGAGACACCGGGCGGCACGTGCCTCAATGTCGGCTGCATCCCCTCCAAGGTGCTGCTCAATGCCTCCGAGCTGTTCCACGAGGCCGCGAGCGGCGCGCTCGCGCGGCACGGCGTGAAGCTGGGCGAGGTCTCGCTCGACCTGCCTGCCATGCTGGCGGACAAGGATGAGGCCGTGAAAGGCCTGACCGGCGGCATCGAGTATCTGTTCAAGAAGAACAAGGTCGATTGGCTCAAGGGCCATGCAACCTTCAAGGACGCGCACACGGTGGAAGTTGCGGGCAAGACCGCGACGGCGAAGAACATCGTGATCGCGACGGGCTCCAGTGTCACGCCGCTGCCGGGCGTGGAGATCGACAATGCCAAGGGCGTCGTCGTGGATTCGACCGGCGCGCTCAGCTTTGCCAAGGTGCCCGAGCATCTCGTTGTGATCGGCGGCGGCGTCATCGGGCTGGAGCTTGGCTCGGTCTGGGGCCGGCTCGGCGCCAAGGTGACGGTGATCGAGTATCTCGACCAGATCCTGCCCGGCATGGACGGCGAAGTGCGCAAGGAAGCCGCAAAGGTCTTCCTGAAGCAGGGCTTCGACATCAAGACCGGCACCAAGGTGACCGGCGTGAGCGTGAAGGGCAGCAAGGCGACTGTCAGCTTCGAGCCGGCCGCCGGCGGCGCCAGCGAGACGATCGAGGCGGACGCGGTGCTCGTCTCCCTCGGCCGCCCTCCGAACACCGGGAAGCTCGGGCTGGAAGCGATCGGGCTCGAACTCAACAAGCGCGGCCAGATTGAGACGGACCACGAGTTCGCGACCAAGGTTCCCGGCGTGTGGGCGGTGGGCGACGTGATCCCCGGCCCGATGCTGGCGCACAAGGCCGAGGATGAGGGCATCGCGGTTGCGGAGAACATCGCGGGCCTGACCGGCATCGTGAATCACGATGTCATTCCGAGCGTGGTCTATACCCATCCCGAGATTGCGGGCGTTGGCCTCACCGAGGAGCAGGCGAAGGAGAAGGGGCCGGTCAAGGTCGGCAAGTTCCCCATGCTCGCCAACAGCCGCGCGAAGGCGATCCACGAGACGGACGGCTTCGTGAAGGTCATCGCGGACGCGGCGACCGACAAAGTGCTAGGCGTGTGGATCGTGGCAGGCCCGGCCGGCACGATGATCGCGCAGGCCGCGCAGGCGATGGAGTTTGGCGCGTCCAGCGAGGACATCGCCTATACCTGCCATGCGCATCCGACGCACAACGAGGCGCTCAAGGAAGCGGCGATGGCCGTGCTCGGTAAGCCGATCCATATCTGATCGACCTAGGCCGGATCGACATTCAGCCCATACGGGCTGCAAATGGAGCTTTCACGCGCTTCCGGTGCTCACCTACCTTGAGTACGCTGCGCGCAGGATCACGCAAAACCACCATTTTCGCTTCCGCCTGGGCTGAATGCCGATCCGGCCTATGCCCCTCTTCTTTCCGAGGAGGGGCCGGGGCGGCGGGGCAGGATATCGCCTGACCATTTCGCGAGCGATGCCGCGCGCCATCCCCTGGCCCTCAGAAGGGACGGGGGGATCCTTCAATCCCGCTCCCGCCGCGCCTTCGCCGCCTCGGCCCACCATGTCAGCGCGCTCGCGAAGCCGGGGAAGCCCCGCTCGAGCGCCGCGCCGCCATCGCCGATGGGCTGCCCATGCTCGTCGAGGCTCTGGGTGATGCCGCCGACGGCGATGGTGCTCGGGATCACCACCATGCCCATTTCGGTGAGCGTCGCATGCCAGGCGCTGTTCGAGCGCGCACCGGCGAGGCGGCCGGCCGAATAGCTGAGCAGCCCCGCCGGCCGCCCCGCCCACTCATCGAGATAATGGTCGGTGAGGTTCTTCAGGCCCGGTTGCATGCCCCAATTATATTCACCCGCGACGAACAGGAAGCCATCCGCCGCGCGAATCTTGCCCGCCAGCGTCTCCATCGCCTCGGGGGCCTCGCCGGCGGGATAATCCATGTAACGCTTGTCGAGCATGGGCAGGCCCACGGCCTTCGCATCGATCAGCTCGACCGCATGGCCCCGGGCGGAAAGCTGCCCCACCGCATAGTCGGCAAGCCGGATGCCCGCCCTGTTCTCGCGATAGGAGCCGTAGAAGACGAGTAGCGACAAGGACATGGGCTTCCTCCAGTTTCAGGTGTCGCGCGGAGCATGGCACGCCGGTCCGCCGCGCTCAATCGCGCGAGGTCATGCGTTCGCTCGACAGGCTCGCCGCCGGGCGATACATCGCGACCATGACGCCGCCCGAGCTCAATGTGCCGATCGGCCCGATCCTGTCGGCGCTGAATACCGTGGGCACCTTCGTCTTCGCGGCCTCGGGCGCGCTGGCGGCGGCGCGCCTGGGGCAGACGCTCGTCACCTTCGCCTTCTTCGCGCTCGCGACCGGCGTGGGCGGCGGCACGGTGCGAGATCTGCTGATCGGCGCCCCCGTTTTCTGGGTGTACGATGTAAGCCAGGCTCTTATCTGCCTCGGCGCGGCGGTCATCATCTTCATGACGCCGTTCCGCTGGTGGCCCGAGCGCATGCTCGACTGGCTGGACGCCGTCGGGCTGGCGGCCTTCGCCGTGTTCGGCACGGCCAAGGCGATGAGCTTTGGCATCCACCCGTTCGTCGCGGCGCTGATGGGCATCACGACCGGCTGCGTGGGCGGCATCATCCGCGATCTGCTGGCCGGCGTTCCCTCGATCGTGCTGCGTCCGGAAATCTATGTGACCGCCGCCGCGCTCGCCGCCGGGCTTTATGCGCTGCTGCTGACCATCGGCGTGCCCCCCGCGCTCGCCGGAGCGCTCGCGGCGCTGGCCGGATTTGCGCTACGGGCGCTGGCGATCGCGCGGGGTCTGGCATTGCCGCACTATGGCGAGCGGGTGGACTAGGATCGACGTTGCTGAGGCCGCGCTCGGCCCGCGCTACTCATGAACAGAAGATGATCGTTCCGGCTGGCGTCAGCGTTTGCTCGCCCATTGGAGGAGCGCGCCGAACCAGCCCGCCTTTTCGCGCTGGGTCGCCACCGGCGACGGCGCGAAGGCACGGCATTCCAGGCAGTCGGCGCGGATCGACGCGCCCTCCACCAGACCGCGCAGATCGGTGACGACGCGCATTGCCACCTGCTCCTGCCGGTGGGCGGCATGGCTCAGCCAGTCGTGCGGGGCGCCGTTCGTCCGGGCGCGGGCATCGGCCTCGTCGCCGGTCAGTGCGGCGAGGAACTGCGCCCAGGCATCGGGTTTGGGATCGAAATAGCGCGCCTGTGCGGCGCTGCCCTCCAGCCCCGCGCGCCGGGCCGCCTCGGCCACCGCATCCTCCAGCCCGCCAAACCGGTCGACGAGCTTCAGTTGATGCGCCGTGCCGCCGTCCCAGACGCGGCCTTGGCCGATCTCGTCTACCCGCTGCGGCGAGAGCTTGCGCGCGCCTGCTACGAGGCCGATGAACTTGCCGTAAATGTCCTCCACGCTCGCCTGCGCGAGCTGATCGAAGGCGGGGCTCACGCCGCCGACCACATCGGGCTCGCCGGAGAGCGCCGTCGCCTTCACGCCGTCGCTGGTGACGCCGATCTTGGCGAGCGTCTCCTCGAAGCTCGGGAGGATGCCGAACACGCCGATCGAGCCGGTGATCGTGGCCGGCTCGGCGAAGATCATGTCGCCCGCCGTGCTCACCCAATAGCCGCCGCTCGCCGCGACATTGCTCATCGAGACGATGATGGGCAGGCCGCGTCCCTTCGCCTCGGCCAGCGCGGAGCGGATCTCCTCCGCCGCCGCGGCCGATCCGCCGGGCGAATCGACGCGCAGGACCAGCGCGGCGACATTGCCGTCCGCCAGCGCGTCGCGAATCAGATAGGCGATGGTGGTGCCGCCCGCCCGGCCCGCCAGCGCCTCGCCATCGACGATTTCGCCCGCGACGGTGATGATGCCGACCTTGCCGCCGCCCGGCTCGCCATGGTGGCGGATATAGTTGCCGAGCGGTATCGCGGCAAAATCGCCGGGGCCGCCGTCCTGCGCCTCGCCCGCAAGATCGGCGACGCGCTTGCCGAAAGCGAGCTTGTCGCCAAGCTTGTCGACCAGCCCGCTCGCCTGCGCCACCCGCGCCGCATCGCCGGAGTGGGCGCGCAGCAGCGCCACCGGATCGGCGAGATAGGCGCTCACCTTGGCCTTGGGCCGCGCCTTGCCCACGTCGGCCAGCCAGTTAGCCCAGATGGATTTGACCAGCGCCTCGCTGGCGGCGCGCGCCTCGGGTGACTGGTCCGTGCGGATGAACGGCTCCACCGCGCTCTTGTAGGTGCCCACGCGATAGACATGGGCCTTGGCACCGAGCTTGTCGATCAGGCCCTTGTAATAGAGGTTGCTGCCGCCGGGACCGGTGACGCCGACCATGCCGAGCGGCGAGAGCCAGACCTCGCTGGCATGGGCGGCGAGCTGATAGCCATCGTCGTCATAAAAGCTCGCATGGGTGAGCACGGGCTTTCCGGCCGCGCGCACCTTGTCCAGCGCCGCGCCGACGCGCTCCATCGCCACCTGGCCGCCGCCGTCGAAGCCATCGAGATCGAGCACCACGGCCTTGATCGCGCTGTCTCCCGCCGCCGTCTCGATGGCGCGCACCACGTCGCGCAGCCGATGCTCGGCCGCGCCGGTGTCGCCCGAGAGGGCGCTCAGCCGGTCGATGTCGCGCGGCTGCTCGACGATCGGCCCGTCGAGCGTGAGGTAGAGCGCGCCGCTCGCCGGAATGCCGCCATCGGCGCCGCGCGCCATGCGGATGCCGGTATAAAGCATCGCGAAGAACAGTAGCAGCAGGAGCAGCACCAGCCCGTCCTTGATGGCGACGAGCAGCTTCCAGGCGCTTTTGATGAAACCGACCACGGCCTATGTCTCCTTCGACTGCCTCGCTAGCGCATCTTGGCGCCCGATGCACGGGAGGAAGCGCGGCGCGTGCGACCGCGCGCGCCGCTGGTCAGAGATACGTCTTCATCAGCTGCGCGCGGTGGTCGAACACCGCCTCATCCGTCATGCCGGCGCCATCCTGCCTCGCCTTTTCGCACAGCAGCCCCAGCGCCTGACGATCCTGCGCAAGGCCGAGCAGCGCCTTGCTCAGCGCGGCGGGATCCATGGCCGTGAGCAGTCCCCCGCCATGCGCGGCCACCAGATCCTCCGGATAGGCCGAGCCATAGCCCACGATCGGCGTGCCGCTCACCAGCGCTTCGATCAGGCAACGCGGCGATTCGGGTGTGAGGTGGCAGAAGAGCATGACATGGGCGGCGCGTAGCGCAGCGAGCAGCTTCGCCCGGTCTGTCAGCGCGCCGGGGAAGCTGATGCGATCGGCAAGGCCGAGCGCCTCCACGCGGGCGCGCGCCTCCGCAAGCTGCGGCCCATCGCCGAACCAGCGCGCGCGAAACACCAGCCCGGCCTGCGCACACAGGCGCAATGTCTCGATCCAGTCCATCACGCCTTTGTCCGGATGAACCCGCCCGGCATAGACGATGTCGAGCGGGGGCGCGGGGGGCGCGGACAAGGCCGCGATCTTCGCCGCCAGCGCATCCGGCCCGATCTGATCGGCCGGCTTGATGTGGATATTGTGCACCAGATGGGGATTGCGCGTGTAGGGCGAGTAGGCCGTGAACGTGTCATGCCCGTGGAACAGGCCGAGCGCGGTGCGGCGCAGCACGGCGCGCTCGCGGCGCTCCGTCAGCCAGGCGGTGAACAGGCCGAACAGCCTGCGCACGCCCGTCCGCCGCTCCGCCTCCACCCGCGCGATGGCGGACTCCACGCGGTCCGTCCAGTAGCAGGCCTTGCGCCCCTTGCGCGCCGCGATCAGCGCGCCCGTGCCGCCCCAGTCCCCCCAGATGACGCTGTTGGTGAAGTGCAGATACTCATGGCTGTCGATCAGTGCGGAAAGCTTGCGCGACATGTCGGGATAAGCGCGCAGATATTCGAGCGGCGTCCAGGCCGGCGGCATGAGGAACAGGCTGAGCCGCTCGCCAAAACCAAGGCTGTCGATCGCCAGATGATCCGCCGGGGGATCGCCCGGCAGCAACTTCACCGCCAGCGTCATGCTGCCGAAATTGCGCAGCCACTGGGCGAGGCCATTGGCGGCCTGACTTTCGATATAGACGCGCCCATCCTTGCTGTGCACGCCCAGCATCAGCACCAGCAGCAGGGAATCTGGCTTGCGGGCCGGCGAGCCAGCCGCCGTCATGCGCCAACGATCCCGGATTTTTTCGTCCCGCCCACGAGATTCCCCTGACAACGCTGACAAGCCTCAGGCAGAGCGCCCGGGTGGCCTCTTCGCTGCCTGTGTCGGCATTGGCAGTCAAGAGTCGATCCGTTGAGGCGCGGGACAGGGCTGGCGATGCATGTCTTTCCGGGATGCGCCGGGGCGTGTGGACGGCGGGGCGGCCTGATCCCCGCTCGCCGCTCGCGCGCAACGATTCACGTGTTCAGCAGATTTTTTGCTGCGCTGCGCCTTGACCCGCGCGGACATGCACCCATATGGCCGCCGTTAGCACTCACCGTGAGACAGTGCTGACAACCTGATTCACGCGGCATGGGGCGAGCCGGTATCTGGGGATTGCGGGCGCGGGGGGCAAGAGCCGACCTGCGCTTCATCTCAGGAGAGAGCCGGGGCGTCCCAGGCCCCTAACGGAAGGACATGACAATGGGATTTCGTCCGCTGCACGATCGCGTGCTCGTACGCCGCATCGAAGCCGATGAGAAGACCGCCGGCGGCATCATCATCCCCGACACGGCCAAGGAAAAGCCGCAGGAAGGCGAGATCGTCTCCGTGGGCTCCGGCGCCAAGTCGGAAGACGGCAAGGTGACCCCGCTCGACGTCAAGGCTGGCGATCGCGTCCTGTTCGGCAAGTGGTCGGGCACCGAGGTCAAGGTCGATGGCGAAGACCTGCTCATCATGAAGGAAAGCGACATTCTCGGCATTATCGGCTGAGTGCGCTGAGTCCATCGTTCCAGAAATTCTCAGAAAGAAGAGGTTAGCAACATGGCAGCCAAGGACGTCAAATTCTCCCGCGACGCGCGCGAGCGCATCCTGCGCGGTGTCGACATCCTCGCGGACGCGGTGAAGGTCACGCTGGGCCCCAAGGGCCGCAACGTCGTCATCGACAAGAGCTTCGGCGCTCCCCGCATCACCAAGGACGGCGTTTCCGTCGCCAAGGAGATCGAGCTCAAGGACAAGTTCGAGAACATGGGCGCCCAGATGGTGCGCGAAGTGGCCTCGAAGACCAACGACATTGCCGGTGACGGCACCACCACCGCGACCGTGCTCGCCCAGGCGATCGTCCGCGAGGGCATGAAGTCGGTGGCCGCCGGCATGAACCCGATGGACCTCAAGCGCGGCATCGATCTCGCCGTGACCAAGGTCATCGAGAACCTCAAGGCGCGCTCGAAGCCGGTCGCCGGCTCCGCCGAGATCGCCCAGGTCGGCATCATCTCCGCCAATGGCGACACCGAAGTCGGTGAGAAGATCGCCGAGGCCATGGAGAAGGTCGGCAAGGAAGGCGTGATCACGGTCGAGGAGGCCAAGGGCCTCGACTTTGAACTCGACGTCGTCGAGGGCATGCAGTTCGACCGCGGCTACCTCTCGCCCTACTTCATCACCAACCCCGAGAAGATGCAGGTCGAGCTGAACGACCCCTACATCCTCATCCACGAGAAGAAGCTGTCCTCGCTACAGGCGATGCTGCCGATCCTCGAGGCGGTTTTGCAGTCGGGCCCTCCGCTCCTCATCATCGCCGAGGACATCGAGGGCGAGGCTCTCGCCCCGCCCGTCGTCAACAAGCTGCGTGGCGGCCTGTAGATCGCCGCCGTCCAGGCGCCGGGCTTCGGCGCTCGTCGCCAGGCGATGCTGGAAGACATCGCGGTCCTGACCAACCGCCAGATGATCTCGGAAGACCCCGGCATCAAGCTCGAGACGGTCACGCTCGGCATGCTCGGCCAGGCCAAGCGCGTCACCATCGACAAGGACAACACCACCATCGTCGATGGCGCTGGCGAGGAAGAGGCCATCAAGGGCCGCGTCAAGCAGATCCGTTCGCAGATCGAGCAGACCACGTCGGACTATGACCGCGAGAAGCTCCAGGAGCGTCTTGCCAAGCTGGCCGGCGGCGTTGCCGTCATCAAGGTCGGCGGCGCGTCGGAAGTCGAGGTGAAGGAGCGCAAGGACCGCGTCGACGACGCGCTGCAC
>Ga0066256_1004741_pt1 | contig 11834 bp, 11 predicted proteins | sample ThiBio_1000_biof_FD_87107 | JGI IMG/M metagenome (GOLD analysis project Ga0066256, IMG submission 87107) | Wastewater bioreactor microbial communities from Cape Town, South Africa - Thiocy_expt_1000_biof (version 2) | ecosystem: Engineered > Bioreactor > Thiocyanate-remediating >...
CTGCCCTGTGTAATGATATGTTTGATCAGCCGCCATTTTTTTCCATGCAAATTTTAAGGTTTCTTCGTCCATTTTGAATCAGGCTCCGCACTTTATTCCATTCCAACCCGGTTTCTTCCGCTATTTCGTTATAGCATTTGTTTTGATAATAAAACAATTGTATGCTCTTTTTCTGTTCGTCCGATAAGGCCTCCATGCACTGTTCCAGCCTTTTAAATTCTGCTTCCTTATTTAATACATCATCAAGATGCGAAAAATCGCCCGATTGCACATTTGCGCCGTCTAAATTAACAGTTAGGTTCCTCTTTGCTTTTCGCAGTTGCATGAGGCAATAATTTTTCGCCACTACATACACCCAGCTTTTAAAATTACTCACCTCCTGGCCGGGCAGTTTACGTAGTAATTCCTGGTAAATATTCATCACGGCATCTTTAGCTTCTTCGCTATCCTCAAGGTATTTGAGGCAGGTACCGTAAAGCAGGTCGCTGTAGCGGAGATAAAGAGTGGCGAGCGCTTCCTGATCGCCGGTCGATTTGAAATCGTCCAGCAATTTTTCGTCCGGTATATCGGACGCAGCTTGTATTTTAAAAAGTTTCGCCAATTTTTTTTATTTCAGCAGCACAACAGTTTCGATTGAAATTTCAGCTTATTGAAAACAAAATATCACAAAATTGATAATATCGGGTTGAACAACTAAATATTATTAAGCTACAAAATAAATCTTTTTTAGTTTAAACAGCGAATGTTGCCACCCAGTGAAGGCCAAAAGTACAAGATTGCTACGTTCGTCTTTCAGGTTCGTGTGGGGTGCCTGACGACAAAGCGAGGCCTCAAAGGCTTTTTGTTGAAAAACTAAGCAACTTCTGTTTATAAAGCCTTTCTTCTGGAAAGTTTTTTAAGCTTTGATCTTTATTGGGATATAAACCATCTCTTCCGAGGCGGGATCATTGTTTTTATATTTCTCGCCCAGAATTTCAAAATGCGGCCTGTGGTCTAATTGGTAGTTGGAATTAGGCAACCATTCAGTAAAAATATATTTGAAAAAATCATTTGCGTCGGCAGCGCTTCCTTTGTAATGAAAAACAGCGTACAGCCCTTTTGGAATTGTAAACCGGGTTAAAGCATCGGGTAAATGGTCAAAGGCAGAAACTTCGGTCAACGCCCATTTTTCAAATTCGATAGCAGCATTGAAGTTGAGAAAATAACCCTCGGGGTAAACCTGTAAAGAAAAATAATCACTGGCGTTGATAATATCCTTCGTCAATAATTTAAAGCGTTTGCATAGACGGGCAGTTTTATTTTCGGGCAAACTCATCTTACAGTAAATTCCTGCTAATCGTTTTTCCGGTATTTCTAAAATTTCAGGTTGCAAAGGCAAACGTTTAAAAGAAATTAAAAAACCCCGCTTTCGCGGGGCTTTGTTTTATGCGTTTTTGTTGATACAGTTCAGATCATCAAATGCAATTTCAAGACGCTTCACAAAACTTTCTTCGCCCTTGCGTAACCATGCGCGCGGATCGTAGTATTTTTTGTTGGGCTTTTCCTCGCCTTCGGGGTTGCCAAGCTGAGCCTGAAGATAAGCTTCGTTCTTTTTGTAGTAACCTAATACCCCTTCCCAGAAAGCCCACTGCATATCAGTGTCAAGGTTCATTTTAATGGCGCCGTAGCCAATTGCTTCTTTAATTTGTGCAGGATCAGAGCCGCTACCACCGTGGAATACAAAGTAAACGGGCTTTTCACCGGTGTGGAATTTTTCCTGAATATATTTTTGACTATTCAGCAAAATTTCGGGGCGCAATTGTACGTTGCCGGGTTTGTACACACCATGCACATTACCAAAAGCGGCAGCAACTGTAAACAGGTTGCCTACTTTGCTGAGTTCTTCGTATGCGTAAGCCACGTCTTCCGGCTGGGTATATAATTTTGAATTGTCAACATCAGTGTTGTCAACGCCATCTTCTTCACCACCGGTAACACCCAATTCAATTTCAATACTCATGCCCAGTGGCGCCATGCGCTTAAAGAATTCAACGGAAGTGGTAATATTATCTACGATTGGTTCTTCGCTTAAATCCAGCATGTGCGAGCTGAACAATGGCTGGCCTTTTTCTTTAAAAAACTTTTCGCTTTCGCCTACTAAACCATCGATCCAGGGTAACCATTTTTTTGCAGCATGGTCGGTATGCAATACCACCGGCACGCCGTAATATTTAGCAATGTTATGCACGTGAAGTGCACCACTAACAGCGCCATATATATTTGCTTCCATATTGTTGTTGGGCATTGCCTTGCCCGCCATAAACTGTGCGCCACCGTTACTAAACTGAATCATTACGGGCGAGTTCACTTTGGCAGCGGTTTCCAATACAGCGTTAATGCTATCAGAACCCACAACATTTACTGCGGGTAATGCGAAATTGTTGTCTTTTGCGTCGTTGTAGAGGTCTTCAAGTTCCTTGCCGTGTAAAACCCCTGCTCTGTACTTTGCCATTATTAATTGTTTTTATAAGTAAATAAAATTTGGTTTGTTCAAAGTGGGTGCTAAGTTACTGAAAATACTCCAACGGCATAAATGATATTGGTCAGATTCGCGGCTGATCATACAGAAAAAACCGGGTTTAAGCCAGGTTAAATCGGGTTTTGATGTTTGCCGGGCTTAAAAAATAACGCATAATTTAATAGGAGTGGCTGATAGGTTTCCCTTTGAATTACTTGCCCGCCCAGTTAATTGAACTCTTTCATATTTGTCAGCAAAAAATTTACCCGATAGCTCGATAATCCCGGTTAGTGCAAAATTTTAAGAATGGTCGAAAGCTGAAATAATAGTTACAAATGCAGTCTTATTAAATAGTTAAGGTAATTTTACAGTTGCCCCTTTAAATTCTTCTTCGAAATAATCACCAACATAGTTAGATAATATATGCGTAACAACAAAGGCCGCCCGAAGGCAGCCCTGTTTTATTTGATTTAGCACTATCAAATTATCTGAGGAACAACATCTCCCTGTACTTGGGCAAATACCATTCTTTATCATCTACCAAAAGTTCCAGTTTGTCAACGTGGTAGCGGATCTGATCAAAATATTTAGCTTTCACATCTTCTTCATAAGCGATGGCCTTTTCCCGGGTGTTGTCAATTTTATTGGCAGCTTTACGCGCCTCTATCATTTGCTCCACAAGGTCGCTGGCAATATTGATGTGTTCGGAAATTTTGTCGAGAATTTGCTTTTGGTTCGCGTAAGCCTCTTCCGATAAACCGGCTGCTTTTAAACCTGCAATGTTCTTGGCTAAAAGGTTTTGATACCTGATAGCGGGGGGCAGGATTAAGCTGGTAGCAATTTCGCCCATCATCCGCCCTTCAATCTGAACCTTCTTAATGTATTTTTCCAATTCAATTTCATGCCTTGCCTCTAATTCAGCATGGGAATAAATGCCGTTATCTACAAAAAGCGCTGTATTTTTTTCATTCACCATTGCATCCAAAGCCCGCGGCGTGGTTTTTACATTTGGAAGGCCTCTTTTTTCAGCCTCATCTTCCCATGCCTGGCTATAGCCATCGCCTTCAAAAAGTATTTTTTCGCTGTCAACAATGTATTCACGGATGATCTGCATGATAGCGATCTCTTTCTTTTCACCTTTTTCAATTAAGGCGTCTACATCGGCTTTAAATTTCCTTAAAGTGTCCGCCATAATGGTGTTCAACACCGTCATGGGATTGGCGCAGTTTGCAGAAGAACCCACGGCGCGAAATTCGAATTTATTACCCGTGAATGCAAAAGGAGAGGTGCGGTTACGATCTGTATTATCCTGCATCAGCTCGGGAATATGTTTATGAATATCGAGCTTCAGCATACTTTCGTCCTGCTCATTCAGCACTTTTTGCAGGTAGCTTCCGATGAATACTGAAATAATTGCGGGGGGCGCTTCGTTAGCGCCTAGCCTGTGGTCGTTTGGCGCAGAGGCGATAGATGCCCTTAAAATATCAGCATAATCATGAACGGCCTTAATTGTATTTACAAAAAAGGTAAGGAACATGAGGTTAGTTTTTGGAGTACGGCCCGGCGCCAAAAGATTTACACCGGTATCAGTAGCCATGCTCCAGTTGTTATGTTTACCGCTTCCGTTTACACCGGCAAAGGGTTTTTCGTGAAGCAGCACACGCAGGCCGTGCTTTGGCGCAATGCGGGTCATTACATCCATTAACAAAGTGTTATGGTCAACCGCCAGGTTCACTTCTTCGTAAATCGGTGCACACTCAAACTGAGCGGGCGCTACTTCGTTATGGCGGGGGCTGAGCGGGAGGGCCAACCTATATCACTCCCTTTTTTACACCCCCACGTCGGCATAAAACAACCCCCGGGATGGACCCAAAAAAGTGGCGTTCCCATGATCCTTTTTGGCAGAGTTGTGGCCGTAAACAGTTCTGCCGCACATTAAAAGGTCGGGCCTTGCCTTAAAAAATCCCTGGTCAATTACAAAATATTCCTGCTCCCAGCCCAGGGTAACGGTTACTTTTTCAACGTTGCGGTCAAAGTAGTTGCACACATCTACCGCAGCTTTATTTAAGGCGTCGGTGGATTTTTTAAGGGGGGCTTTATAATCGAGCGATTCGCCGGTATAAGAAATAAAAATAGTGGGAATACAAAGTGTTCTGCCCATGCCAATTTCCACGATAAAAGGCGGAGAAGATACATCCCATGCCGTGTAACCCCTGGCTTCAAAAGTGGCGCGCAGGCCGCCGTTAGGAAAAGAAGATGCATCCGGCTCCTGTTGAATCAGCGCAGGCCCATCAAATTCTTCGATTGGAGTGCCGTCACTTTTTAGGGTGAAAAAAGAATCATGCTTTTCGGCGGTAGTGCCGGTTAAGGGTTGAAACCAGTGTGTATAGTGGGTAACACCTTTTTGCTCTGCCCAGGCACGCATACCATTAGCAATTTCGTTCGCGCGGGCGCGGTCGATTTTTTGCCCGGTATTTATTGATGAAACGAGGCTTTTGTAAGCATCATCACTTAAAAACTGCCGGGCAGTTTTCATATTAAATACATGTGAACCAAAAACATTGGTGATTTTTGGAGTAATTTTCCCCAGGTCTTCTCCAGTAGACTGAAGGTTTGATAGTGCTGTAAATCTTAATGACATTTAAAAAAATTTTTGCAAATATAATTAAAATTGGGTTAAAATTTGATAACTCCAATTGTTTTATATAGAATTTTTATACAAACCTTGATGAATGTTCTAAAATTAGAATAATTATTAAATATTATATTTTTTAATAATTGATATATCTGATTTTGGCTTATCGAAATATAAGCTGTTTTAAGGATGCAATATCTTGCCAACGAAAAACCGCAAATCCTTTTTTACTGACGGGCAGGGTAGGGCAAATCTGGTAACACAAATTACCTGATGATATCTAACGATGTTGGGCGATACTTACCAAACAAATCCATTGACCTGCTGAGCTGTTTTGTAACTCTTTCCACGCGCAAAAAATATTTATGTAATTCATTGCGTTGCTGCATCCCTCTTACAACACACCAAAATTTATTTTATGAAACGTATCTATTTATTGTTAGCAATGTTTTCAGTGGTTGCATTCCTGGCATTTTCGAATGCAGTAAAATCTATCAGCGGTATGATAACCGATGAGGCAGGCAACTCCGTCCCTTACGCTTCTGTAAGCATCAAAGGCACACAAAAATCTATTTCATCTGACGGCGATGGCCACTATAAAATTGACGCCACTGTAGGCCAGATTCTGGTTTTTTCGGCAATTGGGTATCACACAAAAGAAGTAAAAGTAGGGCAGAAATCCGTAATCAACGTTGTTTTAGTAGCAACTGATAATCGGCTTGATGAGGTGGTGGTGGTAGGGTTTGCCAAGCAACGAAGGCAAACGTTTACCGGTGCGGTATCTATTATTGGCGAATCTACTCCAAACAATAATAAACGTTACAGATATCAAAATCAGCCCGCTTTGCAAGGTAGAGTTGCAGGAGTTGTTGCAGACGGTAAACCTTTGCGCGGATCAAATGATCGGTGGCGCTATAACAACAATTTTAATCGGGAAGGCTACGATAATATCAAAGAAAACCCCTTTCTGAAAGTTACTGACAACCCGCTTTCTACTTTCTCAATTGACGTGGACGGCGCATCGTACAGCAATATCAGGCGTTTCATTAATCAGGGACAATTACCTCCCAATGGTGCGGTGCGCATTGAGGAGATGATTAATTATTTTACTTATAAATACCCGCAGCCGAAAGGCGATGCCCCCTTCAGTATTAATACACAGTACGCGGTATGCCCGTGGAACGCCAGGCATCAAATCGTCTCCATCGGTTTGCAGGGCAAAAAAATTCCTACCGAAAACTTGCCACCCGCTAACCTTATTTTTTTAATTGATGTGAGTGGCAGCATGATGTCGCCTGATAAATTACCGCTTGTACAAACTTCAATGAAATTGTTGGTAGACCAGTTACGCCCGCAAGACAAAGTGGCGATGGTGGTTTATGCCGGAAGTGCAGGACTGGTGTTGCCCTCAACAAAAGGTAGTGAAAAAGTAACCATTAAAAATGCCATTGATAAGTTACAGGCAGGAGGCTCCACGGCAGGTGGCGCCGGCATTCAATTGGCTTATAAAGTAGCGGAGGACAACTTTATTAAAAAAGGCAACAATCGAGTGATACTTTGCACCGACGGCGATTTTAATGTTGGCCTGAGCAGCGATGACGCGCTTGAAAATATGATTACAGAAAAAAGGGAATCGGGAGTTTATTTGACGGTGCTGGGTTTTGGTATAGGTAATTACCAGGATGCCAAAATGCAAAAGCTTGCCGATAAAGGCAACGGAAATCACGCCTATATTGATAATTTAAAAGAAGCAAGAAAGGTTTTGATCAACCAGTTTGGAGGAACCATGTTTACAATTGCTAAAGATGTAAAACTTCAAATCGAATTTAATCCTTCAAAAGTTCAGGGCTATCGTTTAATTGGGTACGAAAACAGAATGCTTGCCAAGGAAGATTTTAATGATGATAAAAAGGACGCGGGCGAATTAGGCAGCGGCCATACAGTTACTGCCCTTTATGAAATCATTCCTGTTGGAGTTGATGCTTTAGAACTTAAAAATGTTGACGCATTGAAATATCAAAAGCCAAATACAAAAGCAGTGGGTTTTAATAATAGTGGTGAGGTAATGACCGTAAAATTCCGGTATAAAAAACCTGATGGAAATAAAAGTATTTTATTACAGGGTGTTGTTGCCGGAAATCCGGTGGCATTTAAATCAGCCGATGAAAATATACAGCTTGCTGCTGCGGTGGCACAGTTTGGAATGTTGCTCAGGGATTCAGAATTTAAAGGTGAGGGTGGTTATGATCTCGTAAACTCGTTATTGAAAACTTTGTTGGACATTGACCCCGAAGGATATAAAAACGAACTGGTACAATTGGTGCAGACGGCTTCGAATATAAAAAAAGGTGGCAATAATCAAATTGATGATATTGGCTTTTACCCTCGCAGGAGCAAGTAATTGAAAACTGAAACCTACTAAACGAACGAAAGCCGGGGAAACTTCTCCGGTTTTTTTTTGCTTGCAGCACATAAAATATAAGTTGTTGATTTATATATAAATGGCAAAATTGAGCAAAACCAAGAACCGGCTTTAACAACCGTTTTAGCAATTTTTGGCACGGTATTTACAAATGAGTAGATGAAAATTCAAAATTTAACCGTTGAATTATTTCTTAACTAAAATTAAATTTATGATTCGTAAAGTAATTATTGGAGCTCTGGCTCTTTTTGTAACAGCAGGTGCTGTAAATGCACAAACACAATTTGGTATTAAAGGTGGTTTTAATGCCGCTAATATGACGAACGACAATGGGTCTACAACCGACACAAAAAGATTACCAACATTTCATGCGGGGGTTGTTGCAGATCTTGGGATCACTGAAATGTTTAGTGTTCGTACGGGTTTAGACTTACAAAGCAAAGGTTGGAAGTATACGTACGGGAGTACCGAATATTCGAGTAACCCATTATACTTAGAGCTTCCGGTAAATTTTACAGTAAATTTTCCAGTGGCAAATAGTGTAAAAATGTACGTTGGTGCCGGTCCTTATGTCGCTTACGGGGTAGGGGGTAAAGTTAAAGCTACATCAGGTTCAAGCTCAGTAGATGATAAAATTAACTTTACAAAGGAGCAGACCGTTGCAAGTTGGATTCCCGGTAGAGAATATAAGCCATTAGACGCAGGTGCGAATGTTATAGGCGGGGTTACGTTTAATAACAAATTTGGAATTAATCTTCAATATGGTTTAGGAATGGTGAATACGGTGCCGGAATCGTCAAATGATAACAAAGCCAATAAACACAGGGTTTTTGGAGTAGGCGGCGTATTCTACTTCTAAAAAATAATTATCCCATTGAAAATTTACAAAAGCGTTCCCAATCGGGAGCGCTTTTTGTTTTCTGACGGTAGTTGTTTACTTTGCACACATGAATCGTTCGCAGTGGATCGCTTTGGCCTCAGCAATAGTTTTGATAGTAGCATGTTTTATGCCCTGGGTGCATATTGAATCAGTTAACCTCACCGTTTCGGGTGTTGATACGGAAGGGACACGTTTTGGTAAACCCGCTTATATTCATTTTATGTTGGTGGGGCTGATCATTGTTTTTTCTTTTATAAAACAGATTTGGGCCAAGCGCTTCAATCTTTTATTTGCGGCACTAAACCTTGCCTGGGCTATAAAAAATTTTGTGGTGATGACCAAATGCGAGGCAGGCGAATGCCCCGAAAAACAAACAGGGTTATACCTTTTGGTTGTTGCATCCATCGCGTTATTGATTACGGCCTTTTTTCCAAATATGAAAATTCCCCGTGACGAAATAACAGCTTCGGGCAACGAAGAACCTGAAGCTTAAAAAAGGCCCGCCACCAGCCAATTCGCCAAAGCGGCAATCATTCCCGAAATGCAGACCGTGAGCATGCCGGCTACCGGATTTTGATTAGCGATTTTATATTTAAGAAATCCTGCAAGCCCTAAAATAAAAACCGGAACAATGAGAAAACTGAGGTTTTTCACCGGCCAAATGTAAGCGTTTAGTAATACCAGCAATAACCCCGCAACGTAACCTGTGCAAATGATGATAGCGTAAGTTTTAGGGGTTAACCCCAACGCAGCGTTATCAGCGCCCTGCCACTCTTCCTGCCATTTCTGTTGCTCGGAAATGGTGTCCTCTGCCATTTGTTGTTGAGTTGATGCACTAATGCCGAGGCCGGAATAAATTTCAAGCAACTTACGTTCCCCCGTGTTTTCAATTTCTGCCTTTCTGGTAAAATAAGCCCCAACGCCTAACAGAATTGCCATCACAAATCCACCAATAAAGGTGATTTGTATTGCAAGATGGTGCTGTTCTGAAATCCTGTTAAAGAAACTATACAGCGCCAGCGGCACAATCAGCCCATCAATAAATCCCGATAAAAATACGGGCAGGTATCTATGTGAAATTTTATTTGTCAAGTACGTGTAATGATTGCTTTATTATTTCAATACATTCTTTTAATTGTTCTTTTGTAATGCACAAGGGCGGCGCAAATCTTATTTTATCACCGTGTGTTGGTTTTGCTAATAAACCTCTTTCTTTCATCTCCAAACAAAGATTCCACGCGGCCTGTGGGCCATCGCTGTAAATTTCTATCGCGTTTAACAAACCTTTACCACGCACAAGTTTCAGGTGATGGTTTTGAATTTTATTAAGTTCGCCGCGAAAGTATTCACCTAAAAGCAAAGCATTTTCGGCCATTGCTTCTTCCTGTAAAACCTTCAGCGATGCGACCGCTGTAACAGCCGCTAAAGGGTTGCCACCAAATGTGGAACCGTGTTGGCCGGGTTTAATGCGCATCATGATTTCATCATCAGCCAATACTGCACTCACCGGCATCATGCCGCCGCTCAAAGCTTTGCCGAGCAAAACGATGTCTGCACGCACATTTTCATGGTCACAACAAAGCATTTTACCCGTGCGGCAAAGCCCTGTCTGAATTTCATCAGCAATAAACAATACATTTTTTTCTTTACAAAGTTTCTTGGCTGTTGCAAGGTATCCTTCGTCCGGCACCATCACGCCGGCTTCGCCCTGAACAGGCTCTACTAAAAAACCCGCAATATTTTTATCCGCCAATGCTGTTTGAAGCGCATCGATATTATTGTACGGGATGCTGACAAAGCCTTTCAGGTATGGCCCGAAATTTTTTCGAGAGTCTTCATCACTGCTAAACGAAATCACCGTTGTGGTGCGGCCATGAAAATTATGATCGCACACAATGATCACTGCTTCATTTTCTGCAATGCCCTTTACTTCGTACGCCCATTTACGGCAGAGTTTTATAGCGGTTTCAACCGCTTCAACACCGGTGTTCATTGGCAATACTTTATCATAGCCAAAAAGCGCCGTAATGTATTTTTCAAATTCACCCAGCTTATCATTGTAAAAGGCCCGACTGGTAAGCGTTAGCTGCTGCGCCTGTTTTACAAAAGCATCTACAATTTTGGGGTGGCAATGCCCCTGGTTCACGGCTGAATAACCGCATAGAAAGTCATAGTATTTTTTGCCTTCAACGTCCCACACGTGTACGCCCTGGCCTTTGCTTAATACCACCGGCAGGGGATGATAATTGTGAGCGCCGTATTGTTCTTCAAGATGTATAAAATAATCAGGATCCATAATAATTCAGCGTTAAAAAGAAGGAGTGTGTAAGAAAATAAAATTTCGATCATGCCGCATACGAAGTCGTTCAGGCCATGCATGAAATGCGCCGGAAACGCTGCCTTGGTCAGTGATTCAGCAAATCGAGGTTTTGCTGCAGGAAGAATAATTTGTAATTACCTGTGGTTATTGCCATAACAATTTGAGGGGCTAAATATAAAGATTAAATTTTGGATATTCGATCGCTACTGCAGTGTGTTCGGAATAATCATAAAAATACGCCTGCTTTAAAGTTTCAAATATCTTTCCTTAATAATATTCACGTGATGTAGTTCGTGGCCGATTGTTGCGCGCAAAAATTCTTCAACTGTTAACGTAAATATCCACGCCGTGCCCTTTAATTGTAATTGTTGCGGTGATAAGGATTCAATAAAACTATTGGAAGCTGTCCGCACTTTTTCAAAGTCGGAAATTAGAAAGGACAGGGGCAATTCAGTAAAACGGCTGCCGTTCACCAACACCTCCTGATCGTATCCCGAAAGAACCGTTTCGTCTTTTCTGCTGAAACGAAATGCCCTGTAGGCCATCACTCTTTCGTGATCAGTGATATGGCCTACTAATTGTTTGATTGTCCACTTACCCGGCGCGTAGGAAATATTTCCCTGTTCTTCGGTTAAACAATGAAGTAGATCAAATGTGTCGTTTGAAGTAAAAAGTTCTTTAATGTCTTTCCCTTCTGTCAATTCAATATAATACGGGAAACCGTCTGCAACTGTGTGAACCATAAAGATCAATTTGTTTCAGACAAATCTAACTCTTTTATAAAGTAATGAGTAGGAAAGCTTAAATTGATTTTCTTTTTCTTTTCGAACAACCCGTATACTGTGCTGCCGGAGCCGGTCATGATCGCAAATTCAGCACCGTACTCGTATAATTTATTTTTAATGGCAGCTATGTCGGGATGCGCATTAAAAACAGGTGTTTCAAAATCGTTGGTGATAAAATCTTTCCATTTCTTAAACGGTTTCGAGATCAAATCTTTTATAGGATGCTGCGGTGTTTGGGGGTGCAGTTGTTGAAATGCCCACGGCGTAGAAATATGAATGCCGGGGTTTACTATTA
>Ga0066256_1004743_pt1 | contig 11830 bp, 8 predicted proteins | sample ThiBio_1000_biof_FD_87107 | JGI IMG/M metagenome (GOLD analysis project Ga0066256, IMG submission 87107) | Wastewater bioreactor microbial communities from Cape Town, South Africa - Thiocy_expt_1000_biof (version 2) | ecosystem: Engineered > Bioreactor > Thiocyanate-remediating >...
GGGCGGGGGCCCACCACGAGGCCGAGGGAGGCCCCGGGCGCCGACCGGGGGGGGAACACCCGGTCGCTGCCCGCCGGGGGGATTCGGCGCATCCGTCGGGCCTTCGGCGTCGCGTTCAGCGAGATGATGCCGCTGCCCCGCGAGGCGCCCGCCGTCGAGGATGTGCCGCGCTACTGGAGACGGCCAGAGCTCGCTGACGTTCAACGCGGGCGAGCCGGTGAGGTGATCCTGCCGGAGAAGGTCGGGCGCGAGGTTGCGAAGATCTACACGTCGTTCGCCTGGAATCGCGCTGGCAAGACGCGGCGTCAGAAGAGGCGTCGGTACCGCGACGACCTGGACCGGATGATCGTCTTCACCAGGGCCCTCGCAGACGCGCTCGGGGACAGTGCCGCGATGATCTACCCGGTCTGGGAGCCCGATCATTGAGGCCACCGAGAGAGGCGCGGGCGCCGAACATCGCTGGAGCTCGTCGAGGAAGCCGGAGCTGTCGTCGCGTTGCGGACTCGCGCGACGCTTCATGGCGGAGCGGAAGGTCGCTGAAAGCGTCGCTGTCTCGGCGAGGAGCGGGCTCGTCCCCGTCGCGGCGCTGCGGACTCTAGCCAAGCGTCGTGGCACTGACCCTCGTGCCGGGAGGTCGCTGTCTCGGCGAGGAGCGGGCTCGTCCCTCGTCGCGGAGCTGCGGACTCTAGCCAAGCGTCGTGGCACTGACCCTCGTGCCGGGAGGCCGTTGCAAGCGTCGCTGTCTCGGTGAGGAGCGGGCTCCTCCTCCTCGCGGCGGCCGGGACGGTATCGAAGCATCGTGGCGCAGACCTTCGGTGCGGGGAGGTCGCTGCAACCTTCGCTGTCTCGGCGCGGAGCGGGCTCCTCTCCGCCGCGGTCCCGGCGGAGTCTTGTGACGGGTCGTGGCTGCGCGGGGGTTGCTGAGAGCATCGCTTTGGGGGGGGGGAGATGCGCAGGTGCTGTCGTGTTGTCGAGTCGACGAGGTCGCGCGGCGATTTGGGCTGGGAGCGTGGTTGCCTGTAAGGCCTGCCGCCGACCTGCGTTTGTCGCTCACAAGCGAGGGTGAGCGAGATGCGCAAGAGTGGTCTGGTCGGGAGCGTCCTCTTCGTGATGTTCGTCGTTGGCTGCGGTGGCGCCTACAAGGGCGCGGCCTCGAGCTCCGCGAGTGAGAGCAGCGGTGGTGCGGGAGCAAGCCGACGTGTTGCGAGTGAGAGCAGCGGTGGTGCCGCCGCTGTGGCTTCCGACGGCGCCAGCGCTTCTTTTGCGAGTGATGCGCCGGCGCAGCCGAGCATGGCCTCGCCGTCGGCGGCGTCGGCGCCTGCTCCGGTGGCGGCGTCCGCGCCTGCGGGGCGTGCGTCCACGGAGGCGGGCGTGGCCGCTCGCCCTGCGCCGCCGCTGGTCTCTCGCGCCGAGGCGCCCGTCGCGGTCGCGCCGGAGCCCGTGCCGCGCCGGCCGCTCCCGCAGTCGGGGCAGCTCACTGCAGGGGTGTGGGACGACAATCGCAACTTCGACTTCTTCAAGCCTTACGCGGTGACCTTTCGCCAGCGCAACGCGGCGGAGTTCGCGATGTTCGCAGAGCAGGAGCTCTCCACCGCGCGCGACCTCGCCAATGCCCCGCAGGCACCGCGCGCCGAGCTCGACGTGCAGCTCGTCCTCGACACGACCGGCAGCATGGGGGACGAACTCTCGTACCTGCAGGGCGAGTTCGACGCGATCGCGGCGAAGGTTCGCGCTCGGTTCCCAAACCTCACGCCGCGGTGGAGCCTCGTCGTCTATCGCGACAAGGGTGACGACTACGTCACCCGCCAGTTCGACTTCACGACGGACACGAATCAGTTCCGCAGGAACCTCCGCGCGCAGTCTGCATCCGGCGGCGGAGACACGCCGGAGGCGGTCGTCGAGGGGCTCTCCGCCGGGTTGAAGCAGAGCTGGCGCCAGCAGGGGAACGTCGCGAAGGTGGCCTTCTGGGTCGCCGACGCGCCCGCGCATCCCGGCGAGGGAAGGGTCCTCGCGAACGTGATCCGCGACGCGAAGAAGAAGGGCGTTCGCATCTACCCGATCGCCTCGAGTGATACCGACGACACGGCCGAATTCCAGATGCGCAGCGCTGCGCAGATGACCGGTGGCCGTTACGTCTTCCTCACGAACGACTCGGGCATCGGCAACGATCACGCCGAGCCGCACATCCCTTGCTACAACGTCACGCGGCTCGACAGCGCGATCGTGCGGATGATCCAGGTGGAGCTCACGGGGCGTCGCGTCGAGCCGGAGTCGAACGAGATCGTGCGAGCGGTCGGCCGGCCGAACAAGGAAGGCACGTGTCAGCTCTCGAGCGGCATGCTCGTCGCGAGCTGCTGACCCGAGAAGAGCTGCCTCGCCGCCATCCGTCCGAGCCAGGGGATCGCTCCAGGGCTCTTCGTCGCCACCGGCGCCTGGCCTCGATGGGGCCGACGCCGCGTTCGCCGCCCGATGGCGCCGCGTTCTCCACGCCGATGGCGCCGCGTTCTCCACGCCGATGGCGCCGCGTTCTCCGCGCCGATGGCGCCGCGTTCTCCACGCCGATGGCGCCGCGCTCGCCACGCCGATGGCGCCGCGCTCGCCGCGCCGATGGCGCCGCGTTCTCCACGCCGATGGCGCCGCGCTCGCGAGGCGCTCGATTGCTGGTGCAAAAGGGCGCGTCGGATCGGTTAGCATGAGGTTGAATGCAGGTTTCATGGCGTCGCGCCGTTGCGCTCGGTTGGGCGGTCCCCTTCATCCTCGCTTGCTCCGTTCAGGCATGTACCTCCGAGGATGACCCGGCGCCGATATCCCCCGCGGCGCAGCTGGAGCGCGAGACCGGTTCGCCGTGGATCGTCGACGAGGATCCGGAGAGCGGTACGCCCGACCTGATGCTGGCGCTGGATCCGATCGCGCCGACCGCGGTGAACGGCGTGTCCCACGAGCGTGCCGCGCGCGACTTCATCGCGGCGCACAAGGACATGTTCAAGCTCCGCGACCCGGAGAAGCAGCTCTTGCTCGACGAGGTCATCCTCTCGCACGACAAGACGGCGCATGTTCGCTTCCTCCAGCGGGAGGGCGGTCTCCTCGTCGACGGCGCCATGCTCGCCGTGCACTTTCGCGCGGACGGCTCGATCGCGGTCCTGAACGGCTCCGTCGCGCCCGACGCAGCGAAGGCGATCGCCACGCCCGTCGTCACCGCTGCGGGCGCGATCAGCGCCGCGGAGGCAGCGGTCAGAGCGAGCCGTCCGGATTACGTCTCGCAGTGGTTGACGGAAACGCCGGTCCCGCGCCTCGTCCTCGCAGCGCGTGGTGCAGGCGCGGTGCTCGCGTGGCGTCTCGAGCTCGACGCTCGCGGACCCGCCGAGCCGTTCGGTCTCGGGTTCCTGGTGGACGCGCGAACGGGCGCGATCGTGGGGACCTGGAGCACGCACGCCGACGAGCGCACGAGCGGCACGGGCTTCAAGGGAGACCAGAAGACGTTCGCAGTGACCAAGACGCTCGTCGTCGCCGGTGACTACGAGATGAGCGGCTTTTTCGGGTTCATCAGCAAGGTCACCACCCGCGACGCGAACCAGGGCAACGCCGTCGTCCGCTCGTCGAAGGTCGACGAGTGGGATCGCGTCGAGGTCGGCGCAGGCGCCGCCGTGGACGCGCATACGTACGTGAGCGACACCGACAGCTACTTCCGGCGCTATCACGGATGGGCGTCGCCGACCGGACGCGGGACGACGATCGAGGTCTACGCGCACGACAACTCGCTCAAGAACAATGCGTGGTGGGACGGCAAGGCGCTCCACTTCAGCGACGGCGACGTCCACACCGGTGGGCAGAAGATGCCGCGCTCGACCGGACCGGACACCGTCGGGCATGAGTTCATGCACGGTGTCACGCAGCACACGTCGGGACTGAAGTACCGCGGGCAGTCGGGCGCGCTGAACGAATCGCTCTCCGACATCTTCGGATCGTACGTCGAGGCCGAGATCCATCCGGGCTCGCCCTTCGAGCACGGCGATCAGTCGGGGCCGGTCCTGCGCGATCTCGCGCATCCGAAGGCCAAGGGACAGCCGGACCACATGACGGTCATGCGCTACCCGAACGAGGAGCCGACCAAGGACAACGACTGGGCGGGGGTGCACTACAACTCGGGCATCCCGAACAACGCCTGGTACCTGATGAGCGTCGGAGGTACGAACGATACCTCCGGGATCACGGTCTCCGAGTCGATCGGGCTCGACTCCGCGCGCGGGCTCTGGTGGGCCACTGCTCGCTACTTTCTCGGAAGTGGCTCGCAGTTCGACCGCGCCGCTCGCTGGCAGACCGCATGGGCGTGGGTCACGAGGCGCCCCATCGCGGCCGTCGGCTGCGCGTGGGTCGCGACCGGAGTGATCGAGCACGACTACGTGAAGAAGAACTACAAGGTCCAGTGCTTCTGCGAGCTGCCCGATGGAGGCATGCAGAAGCCGGAAGCGATGCAGTGCTGCACGCAGTCGACCTCGAAGGCGAAGGGGAAGTCGACGGCGAACGACGTCTGCTGCAAGCCGTGCGACGACGCCGGCGTCGCCGACGCAGGGGGCGGCGCGCCCTCGGAGCCCACGGAGTCTGCGGCCGAGCCGGATCTCTTCGACTCGTGCAAGGGCCGCGTCGACGGCGTCTACTGCAGCCAGCTCGCTTCCTACAGCGCGATCGTCTGCAAGAACGAGGCGATCTCGCTCGGCATCCAGTGCGGCGATCTCTCGAAGTGCATCGGCCCGAACGGCCCAGGGACCGACGTCCAGTGCGAGGGCTCTCGCGCGCCCAGCAGCGAGGCGAGCGGAGGAGCCGCGCCGCCGCCCCGCTGCGAGGATCGGCCGGCCGAAGGGCGCCGATTGAGCTTCGCCGCGAGGATCGGCCGGCCGAAGGGCGCCGATTGAGCTTCGCCGCGAGGATCGGCCGGCCGAAGGGCGCCGATTGAGCTTCGCCGCGAGGATCGGCCGGCCGAAGGGCGCCGGTCGATCTTCACGGCGTTCGATTCAACGAGCGCCGAACGCGTACCACTGCGGGCGCTTGGGGCACCACCGCGGGTGGTTGGGGCGCGAGCCCCAAGTTCGCGTCAGCCGGCCTTCTTCGCTTCGAGCTCTTCCCAGCGCGTGGTGAGCTTCGCGACCTTCGCGCGGGCTTCGTCGAGTCGCGTCTGGACGGCAGTGGCCTTCGTCGGATCGGCGCCCACCGCGTAGAGCGTCGGATCGCCGAGCTCGGACTCGATCGCTGCTGCCGCCTGTTCGGCCTCGTCGATCTTGTCCATGATGCCGTCGAGCTCGCGCTGCTCGTTCTTCGAGAGCCCGCCGGGCTTCGGCTTCTCGGTCTTCGCGGCCGCCTTCGGTGCGGCGCTCGATGCGGCCTTCTTCTGCTCCGCCTCGCGCTCGCGCGCCGAGGCGTAGGCCTGGTAGGCGCCCGCATAACGGGTGACGCGGCCGTCGCCCTCGAAACAGAGGATCCCGGTGGTGACGCGATCGAGGAGGTAGCGATCGTGGGTGACGACGAGGAGCGAGCCCTCGTACGAAGAGAGGAAGTCCTCGAGCGCGGAGAGCGTGTCGGTGTCGAGGTCGTTCGATGGCTCGTCGAGGAGGAGCAGGTTCGCCGCGGACGCGAGCAGGCGCGCGAGCGCGAGACGGGCGCGCTCGCCTCCGGAGAGGGCGGCGACCTTCTTCCGCTGGGAGTGCGTGTCGAACATGAAGCGTTCGAGGTAGCTCCGCGGATCGATCCGCTCCTTGTCGATGGAGGGCACGGCGCGAGCGACGCAGTCGAAGACGCTGAGGTCGCCGTCGAGCGCGGCGCGCTCCTGATCGAGGTACCCGACGCGGACGCGGCGCCCGAGCCCGATCGAGCCCTTGAACGAGAGCGAGCCGCCGAGGTCGCCTCCGGAAGACTCGCCGGAGGTGCTGGCGAGGATGGCGCGGAGGAGCGTCGTCTTGCCGGCGCCGTTCGGGCCGAGGATGCCGAGGCGCTCGCCCGTCGTGAGCGCGAGGTCGAGGCCCTTCACGAGGTGACGCTCGCCGAGCGTGACGTCGAGCCCGCGGATGTCGAGGATGCTGCGGCCGGCATCGGCGACCTCGGCGGAGAGCTCGACGCGCCCATCCTCACGCAACGGGCCCGCGGCCTTCGCGGCTTCGGCCCGCTCGATCCGCGCCTTCTGCTTCGTGCCGCGCGCCTTCGGCTGGCGGCGAAGCCACTCGAGCTCGGTGCGGAGGAAGTTCTGGCGGTTCCGCTCCGTGCGCTCGGCGATCGCGAAGCGCTCGGCCTTCGACTCGAGGTACGCAGCGTAGCCGCCGTCGTAGGCGTAGACCGATCCGCGATCGACCTCGATCGTGCGATCGGCGATGCGATCGAGCAGCCAACGATCGTGGGTGACGAAGAGGACGGCGCCGCGGAACTCCTCGGCGAGGTAGCGCTCGAGCCAGTCGATGGTGTCGGCGTCGAGGTGGTTCGTGGGCTCGTCGAGGATCATCACGTCGGGCGCGCCGACGAGCACCTGCGCGAGCGCGACGCGGCGGCGCTGACCTCCGCTGAGCTGCCCCGTCGGACGCTCGATGACGCCGCCGATACCGAGGTGATCGATGACGCGCTCGACCTCGTGAGAGCGGTCCCAGCCGCCGAGGCGCTCGACCTCCGCGCCGGCCGAGACCTGTTCGGCGAGCAGCGCGTCCGTCGTCTCGCCCGCGCCGATGCGAGCCGTGATCTCCTCGTGCTTCTTGCGCGCGGCGAGCCAGGCCTCGAGGCCTTCCTCGACCGTGGCGCGGACGGTGCGTGTCTCGTCGAGCTCCGGCTCCTGGGCGAGGAACGCCACGCGCGCCCCGCGCCGGAGCGCGATCGATCCGCCGTCGGAAGGCTCGGCACCGGCGAGGATGCGCGCGAAGGTGCTCTTGCCGGCGCCGTTACGGCCGACGACGCCGACGCGCTCTCCGTCGTCGATGGTGAGGGACGCCTTGGAGAGCAGGACTCGCTCGCCATAGGCCTTGTCGATGTCGAGTGCAGCGAGTACGGCCATCTAGGTTACTTCGGACAGTCGGGCAGGCGGGCGAGGTAGATGTCCCCCGCGCAGTTGGCGAAGGTCTTCGCGCACGTGGCAACGTCGCTGCCAGCGTCGGTGGCGCCGGTGCACTGCGTCTTGATCTCGTCGACGATGTCGTCGGTGAGCTCCCACGCGGCGATGAAGATGTCGTCGACGCTCTTGATGCCCTTCGTGGGATCGTACGTCGTCGAGCGCTTCGTGCAGCCGGCGACGTCCGACGGGGCGCACGTCTCGCAGTAAGCGGCGACCAGCGCCTTCTGCGAGGCGGTGGGCGTCTCCTCGTTGTAGTGCTTGTACTCGCAGTCGCGACGCTTGGCGCCGTCGCAGTTGCTTTCCGTCAGGCAGAGCGCCTGGGCTCGGCGGAACGCTTCGCTGTTGATCGCCTTGTCGTTCGCTTCGCACCACGCATCGAAGCCCGAGGCGCCGCAGTTGAGGTCGGAATCGCTCCCGCACGCCTCGCCGTACGCGCGCGTGATCTCGCACGTCGTCTTCGGGTCGGTGTCTCCGCCGTCGGTCTTGCCCTTGGAGCCGTCGCGCGCGGAGTCCGCTCCGTTGCCGGCGTCCGAGGTGGAGCCGGCCTCCGAAGCGGTGCTGTCCGCGCACGCGACCGCGGCCGCGATCGGCGCCGCGGCGAGCAGGCCGGGGAGGAGGAGACGCAGAGACGGACGAGCCGCAGGCATCGCGGCCGAGCATGGCGCAGAAGAGGACCGGCGTCCACCTGAGCATTGCTGCCGGCAGGCGCAGCGGGCGTCGACAATCATGCCGGCGGAGATCACCGGGCTCGATGCCTACGCGGTGCTCCATAGCGATCCGGTCCGCTGGATGAACGAGGCATGGGGCGACTACCTCGCGTCGCAGCTCTGCTGGCCGACGACCCAGACCGCGCAGGCCTTCGGCAAGCTCGTCGCGTGGTGGGCGGGGATCGCGACTGCGAGACCGGGGCGCTCGATCTTCGCCGGCCACGAGGCGACGAAGGCCAAGCGACGGGGCCTTCTTGCTGGAGGAATACGACGCGCAGATGAAGCTCGTCGCCGGCGAGCGGGCGCGCGGCGTCGGCGGCAGCATCTTCTTCTCGGCGAAGCCGCTCGTCTCCGATCAAGCCGGGCTGCGAACCGCGCTCGCGACGAGCCACTGGGCGACGCCGGCTGCGCCGCCGCCGCTCGCGATGGTGGCGCTTGCGTCCGCGGGCCCGCTCCGAAGGTCGAGCACTCCGGTCGCACGGCTGCCGTCCGACGCGCGATCGATCGCCGTCTACCGCGAGCGCGCCGAGGCGCATCGTCGGTGTGACCTCATCGACCGGGACAATGGCGGAGCTCACGCTCGAGCCTGGACCGTGGGCCATCAGCGTGCTCGACCGTCGGGGCGTCGAGAGCCGCGGCGCCCGCATCACGGTCGAGTGAGACGCTCCGAGGGAAACGGAAGAGCGGGCTTAAAGTCAACAATCATGGTCATTTGAGTCTCGCTACCGAGCCCTTGCCGGGAAATGCCGTACTGCTAAACTGGAGCGCGACACGGCTGGTCACGGGCACGAAACGAGGCTCTCTCGGCTTCTGAGGGGAATCGGGTACGACTCGCAGACGAACTGTGGAACGTGCGGTGGCTGTCGCCGCGAATTGTCCTCCCCCCGATCCTCGGACGGCCCACGCGGGCGGCGGACCTTTGTCGAGTGTCTGCGTGGGCCGTTGGAAAACAGGATTCGAATGAGCTCGCGCCTCTACGTGGGAAACCTCTCCTACGAAACCGACACGGAGACGCTTCGGCAGGCGTTCGCTGCCGCGGGTGAAGTGACCGACGCCCATGTCGTGATGGACCGCGAGAGCGGCCGGTCGCGCGGCTTCGGCTTCGTCACCATGGCGACGCCTGACCTGGCCAAGAAGGCCATCGAGACGATGAACGGCAGCATGATCGACGGTCGCGCCATCCGCGTGAACGAGGCCGAGGAGCGTCCGCGCGGCGGCGGCGGCGGCTTCGGCGGCGGTGGTCGCGGCGGCGGCGGCGGCTTCGGCGGCGGTGGTGGTGGCTTCGGCGGCGGCGGCTTCGGCGGCGGCGGTCGAGGCGGCGGCGACTTCGGTGGCCGTGGTGGCCGTGGCGGCGGCGGCGGCGGCGACTTCGGCGGTGGCCGTGGCGGTCGCGGCGGTGGCCGCGGCGGCGCGCGCGGTCGCTGAGACTTCGCTCACCGGCACGAGATCGCAAACGGAAGGGGCAGCGCCGGCGACGGCGTCTGCCCCTTCGTGCGTCTGGAGCCCGAAGAGTCGCCGCTGGCCGCGAGCTCAGCGTCGGGCCTGCGCCCGGACCCGCGTGAGCACGCGCGTGCGGGCGCGCTCGAGCCACAACGGGGATGCGAGCGTGGCGTCGCGGAGGGTGGAGCGCGGGATGTCGAGCTCAGCGCCGCTCTTCAGCTGGATGATGCCTGCGTCCACGTCGACGTTCTCGATCTCGCCGTACGGATGGACCTCGACGCCGAGGATCGTGCGGATCTCGAGCTCCGTGCGCTTCGCGACGAGCTGCTTCGCCCGCACGATGTTCCACGCGCCGAGCGCGAAGAAGAGGAGGACGAAGAGCCCGAACGTGGAGCCGGTGCCGAGGAACGCTGCCGCGATCGCGACGAAGCGAAGGCTCGACAGCATGTCGATCGGGCGGGGCTTGTGGCCCACCACGAGCACGTGCTTGTCGTTCGTCGCGTCGTGCGTTGCAGTCCCGCGCTGATCCGTGGCGAGCGCCTCGCTGAAGCGGCGAGCTTGTTCGCGGTTCGCGAAGTGGAGGACCGCGACCTCGACCGCCTCGCCGAACGCCACCGCTGCGCGTGGCTCGACCTCGTCCTCGTCGGCCCATCCGTCGAGCACGCCGCTCCTCGGGATCTCGAGGAACGGCAGGAAGACGAGCATGTGGACGAGATGCGTCGCGACGAGGACGCCCACGAGGATGACGAGCGCCGAGGAGACGTGAACCCACGTGGGCAGCCGCTCGAGCTCGACGTCGAACGGGAGGCTCTCCTCTGCCTCCGAACGAGCGTCGTCGCTGCGCCGCTCGTCGGGCTTCGCTTCGTCGTCGTCGATGCTCACGTCATCCTCGAAGCGCGTCGTCGAGCCGGGCGTTCAGCGTGTCGATCGCGCGGACGCGGGCGAGGTGCTTGTCGTTCGCCTCGAGGACGGTCCACGGGGCGTACGACGTGCTCGTTCGAGCGATCATGTCGCTCGCGGCGACGACGTAATCGTCCCACTTGCGCCGGTTGCGCCAGTCCTCGGCCGTGATCTTGAACTGCTTGTGGCGCGTCGCCTCGCGCTCCTTGAAGCGCTTCATCTGCTCTTCCTTCGTGATCGCGGGCCAAAACTTCGACCCGTTCGACGAGCACGCGCCCGTACCACGAGCGATCGAAGATGGCGAACTGCCCGAGGCGCGGGAGGTGCCTCCAGAAGCGCCAGAGGTAGGGCTGCGCGCGTTCCTCGTCGGTCGGAGCCGCGATGGGGATCACCGAGTAATGGCGTGCGTCGACGGCCTGCGTGATGCGTCGGATCGCTCCGCCCTTGCCAGCGGCGTCCATCCCCTCGAACACCACGACGACGGCGCGCTTCTTCATCTTCGGCGAGCGGCTGAGCCTTCCGAGCTTGGCCTGCGCCTTGACGATCTTCACCTCGTACTTCTGCTTCGAGAGGCGCTCCTCGAACGGCAGGTTCTTCAGGAGGCCGGCGGTGTCGAGCGTCCGGAGCATCGACACCGCGGCCGGCGGCATGGCGCTGGCGCCGTTCTTCTTCCCGTTCGCCTTGCCGTTCTGCTTCGCGGCTTCGCGCGCCGCTCCGAGCCGCGCCTTAATCGCGGCGAGGAGTGCACGACCGACGGCGAGGGCGCGGTAGTTCGCGTTCGACCCGTCGATGACGAGCCAGGGCGCTGCGCCGGTGCTCGTCTCGTGGAGGACGTGCTCGCTCACCCTCCGGAACCTGTCGTAGCGCGCGAAGTTCTTCCAGTCCTGCGGAGTGACGCGCCAGCGCGTGAGCTTGTCCTTCTCGAGCGAGACGAGTCGCTTCTTCTGCGTCTTCTTGGAGAGGTGGAACCAGAGCTTCACGAGGACCGCGCCGTCGTCGACGAGCATCTGCTCGAACGTCCGGACCCGATCGAGATCGGCGGCGAGCTTCCCGTCGGACATGCCATCCAAAACCCGGCCGAGGATCGGATTGGTGTACCAGCTGCCGAAGAGCACGCCGATCTTCCCCTTCGGCGGGAGCGAGCGCCAGAAGCGCCACATCTCGGGGCGGAGCCGCTCCGACTCCGTCGGGGGCCCGAACGCGCGGGTTCGCACGTGGCGTGGATCGAGCCATTCATTGAGGAGGTTTACCGTCTCGCCCTTGCCCGCGCCGTCGACGCCGTTGACGAGCACGATGACCGGGAAGCTCTTGTCGGAGAGGAGCTCGTATTGCGCTTCGAGGAGCTCGGCCCTCAGCTTCGACGCTTCCTTCTCGTACTTGGCATCCTCGACGGTGTGTCCCAGCTCGGCGGACTCGAACATCCCGCCAGCTTAGCCCACGCCGCCCCGCGTTGTCCGAGCGCGCTACGCTGCCGCGGGGGGCGCGCATGGTCTCCTCGCACTCGATGCAGGTGGACCGGGGGGGGCGAGAGCACGATCACAATCGCGGCTCTGCCGTTTCTGTACAATGACCGGCCATGGTGCGCCGTGAAGAGGATGGACGTTCGTCCGCGTATGCGGACAAACGTCCATCTTCCAGCTGCGCTTCTCCAACCGGTGAGAGTCCGGTCCCGGTAAGCGCCGAAGCGCCGGGTAGCAGGCCC
>Ga0066256_1004745_pt1 | contig 11828 bp, 4 predicted proteins | sample ThiBio_1000_biof_FD_87107 | JGI IMG/M metagenome (GOLD analysis project Ga0066256, IMG submission 87107) | Wastewater bioreactor microbial communities from Cape Town, South Africa - Thiocy_expt_1000_biof (version 2) | ecosystem: Engineered > Bioreactor > Thiocyanate-remediating >...
GGGCGCGGGGCGTGTGCGGGGGGGAGGGCGGAAGGCGGCGGGAGGGGGGTGGGGGCGCTATGGTGGCGGCCGCCGGGGGGGTTGGCTTTGTTGATTCCCCGCCGCCGGTGGGGAGGGGGGGGGGGGGTGGCGTTTCCCCGCCTCCCCCCCTCGGCCCCCGCCGCCACTGCCGCCGCCGCTGCTGCTGCTGCCGCTCCCCCAGCCCCCGCCACCACCGTTGCGTTCCCACGCATCATATTCCCGCCGCCGTGGCTGGCGCGCCGCATTGCCGCGTTTTCATTTTCTGACGCCGCCGCCGCCAAGACGGTGTATAACTTCAATACCAACATCACGGATGCATTTGAGCAGCTGCTGGCGAGCTACGAGGTGGGCGCGGTGGCAAACGACGAGTTCCGGGCACGGAACATGATGCGTGCCATCAAGTTCTTTACTCACCTGCCACTGCGCATTGCCTCCATCCCGCAGCTGGACACGCTGCTGAACAGCATGCCCGATGCGCGGCTGGCAGCGGCGGGCATGGGCCGAGCCACATGTGCGTGGCGGCTAATACCGGTAGATTGTGGCGCCGTGTTTTCACCCACCGTCAGCACCCCCTCCCCCCACACCCTCCTGCCACAGATGAAAAGGTGTGTGAGCTGCTCAAGACCGGCCACATTGCCAAGCTGGACGCGCGGCGCGGCAGCGACTGGCAGGCAGCAGTGTCGTCGCTGTCGCAGCTGTTTGGCATTGGTGCGGCGCGCGCCGCGCTGCTGGCGCCGCGATTTGCATCCCTGGAGGCACTGGCGACTGCCGTCATGCCGCCCGGCGAGCCAGCTGACCCAGCATCGCTGGCGGCACGCGCGCCTCGCCACAATGGCAAGCCCATCCTGGATGCCGACTCCCTTGCCTGCCTGCCGCACTGGCGCGACCTGGTGCAGCGCATGCCACGTACCGAGGTGGACGGCATCGTCGCCGCCGTCACCGCTGCGGCGCACCGCGTGTACGGTGCCGACCGCGTCCGCGTTGACTGCTGCGGCTCGTACCGCCGCGGCCGCCCCACCTGCGGTGACGTGGACATTCTGATCACCACGGTGCGTTTGTTTGTCGCGTTGTTGGTTGGACGTGCTGGGTTTCTCACACGTGTATGTCCTACCCCCCCCCCCCCCCCCCCCCCCCGCACCCCCGCCAGCCGTCCCGGCGGCCGGAGTCCGCCCCCCCCCGCCGCGCCCGCCCCCGCGGGCGGGGTGCACATTTTCTCGCTGTCGGCGGCCGGCGGGCCCCCGCCCGCGGCGGGGGCGGCGCGCTCCGGCGCGTGGCGGCGGCGGTGGCGGCAGCAGTAGCGGAGGTGGTGTCAGTCGCGGTCGGGATTCTGACGACGAGGATGGGCGGCATGCGTCAACGGCAGCTGGCAGCCGGCGGCTGGCAGCCACCATTGAGCAGGCACGCGCCTCTGCCTGGACGCCCGGCCGCGATGGCAGTGGGCCGCGTCATGCCGCTACACTGGCGCCGCCCGCCGGCCCGCTTCGAGGCGGCCGTGGCGGTGGCGGCGGCAGCAGCGGTGGTGGGGGGCGTGGCCGTGGTCGTGGAGGTGGAGGTGGTGGCGGCGGCGGGGTCGGCGGTGGTGGCGGGCCGAAGGAAACGCGCTGGTTCTTTTCACACGGCCACGCAACGCAGCAGGCGGTGGCCGCCGTAATTGGCGGCGCAGGTGGCGGTGGCGGCGGTGGTGGGAGCGGCGGCGCGGCTGGTGTTGCAGCGCCCGTCGCTGGTCGCAAACGCGCGCGGATACAAGTGTCGCAGTCGCAAGATAGCCAGAGCAATGGAGCAGGAGGGGGCGGCGGTGGGGCAGAGGCGTGGCCGACCTGGACTGACTTGGTTGCGGCACGGGTAGTGCGGACGGGTGGCGGGCGGGAGACAGGCTCCGCTGGCTCCTCGCCCGGCTCGCTGGTTCAGCTGCCAGGTGCCGGTCCGGGCGCCAAGTTTGCAGTGGCGGCGGCAGCTGCGGCAGCCGCTAGTGTAGAGTCGCCAGAGCCGCCTGCCGTGGCTGCTAGGCCAACCGTTGCTGCACCACCCTCCGCCACCACCGATTTTGCCCGTGTACCGTGGCTGCTGTCGTCGCCGTCGTCGCCAGCGGTGTTCATGGGCGTGGTGCGCATGCCGCCGCGCGCCACGGGACCGCCGCCGCTGGCGCGCCGGCTGGACATCAAAAGCTACCCGCGCGCCATCCATGCCTTTGCGCTGCTGTACTTTACGGGGTCGGAGGGCTTCAGTCGCAGCTTGCGGCTGCTGGTGCGCAAGTGCGGCTGGTCGCTGGGCGACCAGGGCATGTACCCCGTCGTGCGCGCACTCAACGCGCCCGACAAGCTGTGGGAGGGGCTGTCCATACGGGCAGCCACGGAAGCCGACATCTTTGCCGCATGCGGCGTGCCCTTTGTGCCGCCGCCGGCTCGTGAGCTGAATTGGCACGTGGTGCGTGTGACGCCCGGTGCGGAGCCGTGGCGCTTGGAATTCCACCGCCCGCCGCCACCGCGCGACGCGCACCTGCTTCTACCGCCGTCCACGCCCGCACCGGCACCCGCCGCCGCTGCCGGCGCCGCCAGCGACGACGACGGTGACTCACAGTGGCTGGACGACATGGATGACGCGTTTGGGGAGTAGGGAGGGTTGTTTTGACGACGCATTTCAAACGCAACGCTAACATGTATTACCACCGCCTCACTCCAGTGGGTCCTCCTCGCCCATGGCGTCCCCGCCGTCATCCTCGCCGGCAGCGTCATCTGGCTGCGGTACATCGGCGCCACTGCCACCGCCGCCACCGCCGCCACCGCTGCCTGGCGGTGCGTAACGGTGTGCCAGGTGAGGGTACCGGCGCGCCAGCTCAGCGCGCCGCGCCTCCGCCTCCGCGCGCCGCGCCGCCACGCGTGCCTGCACCTCCTCCCGCCGTGCCGCCGCTGCTTCACGGCGCGCTGCCGCGCTTGGCCGTGTCGCCGCGTCACCCGGCAGCACTGCGGCCGACCGCAGGGAGATGCGCGGGCCATGGGCGCCAATTGGCGCCTCTGGCGGGATTGATGGCACCGCCGGCGCAGATGCTGCAAGGGGCCGGGCCTCTGGCTGCAGTTGTGTCGCCGCGTCGGCAGCACCTGCACCAGCCTTGGGCTGGACAGCTGGCGCCGCCGCCGTTGCAACTGCTGCTGCTGCTGAGACGGCTGGCGGCGCGGACGCGACCATGCCACGAGTGGACACGTGCACCTTGTGGGACGATGCCAGCACGCGCAGGGTGTCGCCGCTGGACTCAGAAGTGGGCAGCGCCATGGCGCTGGCCATCACAAGGTGGAACCGACCTTCCACTGGCGGCGCAGGCATGACGGCGGTGCCATGTGCAATGCCGTTGTCACCGTGCGACGCGGAGGCCAGGAGGCGGCTGAGCGGGACGGCGCACAGGAGGGATGCACGGGAGAGGGTGGTGGTGGCTGCTGCCACCGCGTCTGCCGTCTGCTTCTGCATACCCGGCGACAGCGTGAGGTAGTCGGCAAACGGCACCAGGGCATCCACCGCCGCCTCCGTCGCGCACCGCGTCAGGCCGTCCAGGGCGTCTTCTGTCACCCACCCTACCGCATCGTACCCACGCGCGTCGGCGTAGCCCGGCAGCGACAGCGCAAAGGCGATGGGTAGGTCGGCGCCGGGCGGCACCCGCGTCGCCGCCGACACGTTGACTGACACCTCCGCCACGTACACCCAAAAGGTGCGGTTGGGGCACGCCATGGGCACCGGCGCCAGCGCGCCCATGCCGGCGGTACGCCGCACTGCCAGCGCCGTCGCAGTGGGCGACACGTACTCCAGCGAGTGCCACCCAGAGGGCACGCCCGCCAGGGCTGGGCCACGCAGCATAACCAGCCGCGCAGGTGGGCGCGCACGCACACCGCCCCCAGCGCTGCTTGCCGCCACTGCAGCATCCATCACCGCTGCCGCCGGTGTCTCCAGCGCTGGTGCCGCGTTCCCCAGCCGCCCATCAATATCCACATCCGCCGCGCCGCCGCCGCCGCCGCTCTGTTGCCCTGGCTGGCTGGTGCCACCACCGCCACCGGCGGCCGCTGCCATGCCGCCCAGCCGTTCCAGCGCTGGGTGCATGACGCCAGTGCCCACGCCGCCGCTGCGCACCAGCATGGCGCCCACTGAGCGCGCCGCCAGGCCCGACGTGTCGCGCGTTGGGTCGGTGGTACCCAGCGCCGCAACGGCGCGCATGGCACCAAACTGCGGCTGCTGCCACCACGTCCACGACTGGCGCGCCGGCGGCGGAGCACGCCGCACGCTACCGCCGCCGCCACCGCCGCCGCCGCCGCTGCTGCCAACCTCCTGCCCCGCCGGCTGGCATGCAACAATGTCGGCTGCCCACCACGGCAGGGCGCGGTAGCCGGGCTCCATCACAGCCACCAGCCGGGCGCCAAGGCGCTGCTGCATGACGGGCATCAAAAGGCGGGCAGCGAGGGCAGGCGGCCCGCCACCACCCGTGCCTGTCGCCACCGTGAACTGCGTCGGCGAGCTGAGTGCACGCCGCACGGGCGCCTCACACAGCACGCGCAGTTCGTAGGTGCCAACCGCGGTGGGCGTCGTGAAGGTGACGCGGCCAACCGGCACCGTCAGCGGCATGACAAACAGCGGGCCGCCGCCCTCCACGCCGGCGGCGGTGAGCACCAGGTAGCAGTCTGCCAGCACAACCTCCACGCGACTGCCCCACGTCACGCTCAGCGGCTGCCCCATCTCCACCACACGGCTCGCCAGGGTGAGCGTCACAAAATGCGCCGCCGGTGGTGGCAGCGGGCGGGGCACGACCGGCAGGCCGCCGTCAAGGATGGCCACCTGCTCGGTGTCCAGGCTTGTCAACAACGGCAGGCGGCCGCCGGTGGCGGCGGCAGCAAACAGGGGCAGCCGCTGGAAGTCAAGCGGCCTCATGTCAGACACCCACACTTGGCCGCCGTCCATGGTTGCCACCAGTGACTCCAACCCCTGCAACGACGTGCCTGGGAAGGCGCCTGAACCCACCACCGCCCACCCATCTACCGCCGCGTCACGCGCCACCACCAGCATGCAGTTGTTCAGCAGCACGGCGTCCGCCGGCGCCAGGGTGGAGTCACACAGCGCCGCCTCCAGGCGCGTTGCGGGCGGCAGGGCAGCAAAACGCGCCACGGGGCCCACGCCGGGCACGCGCACTGCCACGCGCCGGCTGGAAAGCGTCGGCAGCCGACCGTCACCCCGCCGGCTTCGTACACCCACCGTGAACATGCGGCCATCCGCGCTGAATGCCACGGCAACGCCATTACCAGCTACTACGCGCACAATGGGCGGCTGCACCGCGTCTGCAGCGATGGTTGGCGGCGCCGGCGGGCACACCCACGCACCAGCCAGCGGCGCCAGCCGGGCTGCCTTCCCGTTGCTCTCGTCGCCGCCGCTACCACCGCCGCCCGTGCTACTGCTGCCAGCGCGCGCCACCAGCGGGTCGTCGGCAAACGGCAGAAGGGTGGGCAACGATGCCGGCTTCAGCGACTCGCCGTCCGTGTCGAATGTCAGCCGGCCCATGTATGCCACCGCGCCGCTGGTCAGCAGCAGGAGGGTGAGGGTGCCGGCAGCAGCCACGCCGGCAATGCCAGAGGAGGGCGGCACGCCGCCAACCATGCCCTGCACCGCCTGCGGTGCAGACACAACTGCCCCAACTGCATCTGCGCCCTGTCCGCAGCAGCCCGCCGCATTGGTGCCCCACGCCCACAACGAGCAGCCATCCGCGCGCGGCGTGGCGGCGGCGGCAACCACGTGGCTGGTGCCCGCCGCCAAGTGCGCCACCACGCCGCCCTCCAGGCCACGCACTACAGTGGGCACGGCGCGCGGTGCAGTGTCGCCGTGCCCCAGCGCGCCGTCGTCGTTGGCGCCAAAGGTGTACACCTGGCCGTCGCTGGACAGCAGCGCCACAAAGGCAGCGCCGGGCGCCACCGTCGTGATGCGCTTGCCCGCCAACGTGCGCAGCGGCAGGAGGTGGTAAGCGCGCGCGCGCGCCGCCGTCTCGCCCACGCCAGCAGGCGCAGGCGCCGTGCCACGGCATGACGTGTCGGCGTAGTACAGGGCAACGCGGCCGGACGCCATGAGGGCCATGTGCGTGGAACCGCTGGCGCCGTGCAAACTGACGACGGCGTCCGCCAGTTGCGGCACGTCAGTGCGGTGCGGCGCCACCGTGCCCGGCGGGTACAACCTGCGGGAGGTGACTGACGGCGCGGTGGCGTCGGGTGGCATCACGACGGCGGGATCGTAGTCGGCACGCGTGAACAGCAGCTCCATGTCGGGGCAGTTGCGGTGCGTGACATACACCACGCCAGGCGCGCCCAGCGCACCGGCCGGCACCAGCGCGCGTGTGCTGGGCGGCGTGGTGGCAGGTGTGCCAAGGCGGGCAGGGTGTGGGCCATACGCCACCAGCCCCAGGCCGGGCGGCACGCGCACGTCAGAGGCAAACCCCTGGTCTTCCATGCTCCCCACCGCGCCCACCCAGCCCTCCACCGCCGCGGCAGCGGGCCACACGGTGGAGGGCGGGCTGCCACCGCTGCCGCCCTCCAGCTCTTGCACCGCATCCGTGAACGCGTCCCACGACGTGTGGCACCCCAGCCGCCCGTACACCCCGTTGCCCTCTGCCACGCAGCCGGCGGCGGCAGGGAACGCGCGGCCAAATACGCGGATGTATGGCGACGTGGGCGCGCCCACCCAGCTGGCGTCGGGGTGCACAAAGTGGTGCGGCCGCAGCGGGCAGCCGTGCGCGTCCCACAGCTTCAGGAACACGTACTGCAGGGAGGCGGCGTGCTGGTGCCGGCTGGCGGCGCGTACCACGCCAATCAGCCGGTCCAGCACCACCAGCGCGTGCGGGTGCATGGCCACCTGCCACGTCTCGGGCGGCGACGCGTCGCGGCAGAATGAGGTGCTGGTGGAGTATTTTGCACTGCTGACGTCGGCGCCACCCGGCGCAGTGTGCGCCGCCTCCAGCAGCGCGGATGCCTCTGCCAGCGCGGCGGTGTCCGGCGACGACGCCGCCAGCAGCGTCCAGGCGCGCGCATACCATGCCTCCGCGCCGCGCCACCGCGCCGCCGGCGGCGCGTCGGCAGCCAGTAGGCAGGCATCGCCCAGCAGGGTGTACCCGCGCACGGCAGCATGCAACGGCACCAGTCCGTCTGGTAAGCCGCCGGTGTCAAACGCGGCTGCCACGGCGGCCGCCGCCGCCGCGGCGTCGCATGTCTCGTGCAGCACCGCTGCTGCCACGTCCAGCGCGGCATCAACCACCGGCCGTGCGTCGCGCCCCAGCGCGCGTACCAGCTGCGCATGGTGGAACGTCGCGCCCGCGACCGCCGTCCAGCCCGCCAGCGCCGGTACCGTTGCTACAATGGAGGCGCAATGCGAAGTGACGGCAGGGTGCACCGCGCGTGCAACCGCCGCACGCGCGCCGGTGCCGGCGGCGCTGCCGCTGGCAGACGCCGTGGTGCATGTCGCCAGGTGCAGCAGGTCGGCAGCCAGTGCCGGCGCCGGCGACCGGGCAAGGCGGCCGGGATACCGCGCGCCGCCCCACACCACCACATCAAACCCGCCGGTCACGCGCGCCAGCGAAACGCGGTATGCCGTGCCGGCGGGCGCGCCAATGGTGGCAATCACGACACGCAGCTCCGACGCTACCGCTGTGCCCACGCCGCCAAACGCGCCCGACGTGGCGGTGGTGCGCGAGTGCAGCGGCAGCTTGCATGCCACCTCCGTCAATGAGGCGGCAGGAACAGCGGCACCGTTCACAGCCAGGCTCAGGCGTGCCGTCGCAAAGTGGTACGTCAGCGTCAGCAGGTTGGCGTCCGCGCCGCCTTGGTACGCTGCCGCTGCTGCCCCCGCCCCCGCCCCAGTCGACGACGCGGCGCGTTTCAACGCGGACGCCGCTGCTGGTGGCGCTGGTGGGGCTGGCGGTGGCGCGGCTGCATGTGACGCCGCCGCCGCCGCCGCCGCGGCATCGGGCGCCGGCGTAGCGGCGGCAGCGGCGGCGTCACCCACCGGCACGCCGTTGACATATGACGGCTGCGCCGTGTCGGCAGCAAACAGCCACCATCCGGCGCCCGGACCGCCTGACGGCGCGCTGCCGCCAGCGCTGCCAGCCAGCGCCACCGGCGTGGACACCACGCCCACATGCAGCCCGCGTGTGTCGTAGCCGGCATGCAGCACAATGTCCCAGCTGGCGGTGCCGGCGGCGGAGGCGCGCTCGGCCGCCTCCCCCGGCCGCACCGCCACGTTGGTGAGCGCATAGCCAAACGGCGTGCCGCCGGCGAGGGCGGCGGTCGTGGGCGGCGCGACGACAGCAACGTCTGCCAGCACAACGGTGGGGGATGCCAGGACGGCGGCGGCGTCGTCCGCGGGTGCCGCCGCCGCACCAGGCGGCGGCAGGCGGCCTTCATCAATATCAACCAGCGGGGCGTCGCCGTGCATCAGCGCCACGCACGGCGACGACGCGGTGACGTCAAAGCATGGGGTGGTGGCGGCGGCGGTGGACAGCGCGGTTGCCAGCAAGCCGCTGGGTCCTAGGCTAAAAGGGTGCAGCGCGGCTGCCACCGCCACGTCGGCATCCGACACAATGGGCTTGGCCAGCACGCGCAGGCCCACCACGTCACCCACCTCAATGTCTGGCGCGCCGCCACGTCCCTCCCTTGGCCGCGCCACGCCGTCTTCATTGAAGTACGACGAGTACTGCGCCACCCGGGACACGTAGGCAGAGCCGCCAGCGTCCTTCTCGTCGCGCCCCAGATTCATCGACGTGCCCTGCATCGTGTAGCCATAGTTGACGCCAAACCAGGTGGCAATGGCGTCCGCTGCCAGCAGCGCGGCGGGGCGAGGCGGCGCGCCCGGCGGCGACACCGCGCCAAACCGCTCAGCCTCGTTCAGCGTCATGACGGGGTCCACTGCAGACCAGGGCGCATGAACGAGCACTCGTCCTACAGACGGCAGCACGTTGTTCTCCGCGTGCGCGTCGTCGCCACCGAGGGCGGTGCGCGAAAACGCCCACGCCGGCGTGGCCACATCGCCGTTGGGTGGCGGCCGCGCCGCAGCCGCCGCCGCCCGTGACGCCGCCAGCGTCTTGTCGTCCCGCGTGCCATCCGCGGTGCCGGCGCGGCTGCGACGCAGCAAGCGCGGCAGGAGGAGGGGGTCGTGTGGGTGGCTGCCAGGCGGCGGCGCAAGGAGGGGGGACGCGCCCTCCAGCCGCGCCGCCAGCGCCGGTGTGACGTCAATGCCTACCTGCTCGCACACCGCCGCCAGCACGGCAGCGCGTGACAGGGCGGCGCGGAAGTCGTGGTCGGGCGCGCGCTCGGCAGGCGTCAGCGACGGCGACTGCACCGAAAACTTGAGCTCCAGGAACACCTTCACGATGGTGGTCCAGAACGTGTTGGCGGCGGCTGCCACGGTGGGCGGCGGCGCATCCGCGGCAGCGGCGGAGGAAACGGCAGATGGCGCCCACGGCCCCACCGGCGCCAGCACCACGTTAAACACCCAGTTCAGGACGACCAGGCGCGCGTCCGGCCGCGCGGCGCCCGGCGCCCCACCGCCTGCCGCCAGGCCGGCGGCAGACACGTAGCGCAGCGCGTGCCGCACAAGCTGCTTGATCACACGCACCACCATCTGCACCAGCAGGAGGGCGCGGACGCGGCGCAACACGGGGGTGGCCTGCCCGCGCCGTATCGCGGCGGGCGGTGCCATCAACACGCGCAGCACGCCGGCATGGCGCACATTCACGCCTGCCGCGTGCAGCGTGTCCACCATGCCCGACAGCGAGGTGGTACGCAGGCGTTCCATGAGCAGGTCGGCGGCCAGGGCGGGCAGCACGCCACGCAGGAGGCGCGTGGTGGCTGCGCCCGCCTCCGCGTTGTGGCGCGCCGCGCCCGGCCGCCCAAATTGCGTGAACACGTCGCTGCTGAGCGGCAGCGGGTTGGTGTACAGGTACTCGCCGCGCAGGCAGTTGTACAGGTGCTGGCCGCGCTCGCCCACCACAATGATGGCGTCGCCGTAAATAGGCAGCAGCATGCCGTGCAGCAGCCCGCGCGAGATGGCAAAGGCGTCCAGCATGGCGGCCGCCACATGGTTGACGCCATGCTCCGCCTGCAGCCGCCGGTGTGCGCCCGGTGGCACCGGCGCCCCGCCCGCCACATGTGCATTAACGTCGCCACGTATGAACAGTGCCGCGCCCGCCAACGGGATGCGACGCAACGGCCGCCTTCCACTGCCATCACCGCTGTCGCCGCCGCCACCGCCACCGGCACCGGCACCAGTGTCCATCAGGATGGCGGCAAGCTCGTCTTGGCTGCTGGCGCGGCTGATGTCTACGCGTGTGATGAATGACGCGCCGCTGCCGCCCCCCTCGCCGCGCTGGCCCGCCAGTAGGAAGGCGGTGAGGTGCGCGGAGGGCGCCTCTGGCGGGAACACGCGCGCCGTGTCCACCACGTACATGCGGCCATCACGGCCAGCGTGCACCTCAATGTCGGCACACAGCGCCAGCTCGCAGGCGCGCCCGCCGCCCGACGGCGCCACCTCGTGTGGCTTCAGATTGAGCTGCGTGGCAACGCCTGCCACGCGCGCTGCTGCGTCGCCGTCCGCCACCACGCTGCGGCCCGCGTCCGCAGAGCCGTACACCAGCGTGCCAGCGCCGATGGGCAGCAGGGACAGGCACACGGCGCGGTAGCCGGCGTAGTCCACCTGGCAGGCAACCGGGATGCGCAGCGTGGCGGCGGCGGCGTCAGAGCCGGCAGCCACCGCGCGCTGCGACGCCAGCCACAGTGCGCGCAGGTTGTTCACCTCCAGCGCCGCCGCCTTCATGGCAAACTCGTCGCCGCCGTACAGGCCCTTCCAGTCGCGCGCAAACTTGAAGAACACGCCGTTGTGAATGAACTTCTCGCCGCCTGCCACACCGCCCGCATCCACCGCCGTCAGCCGCCGCGCGGCAGGCGGCAGCAGCAGGTCGTCCACCACAGTGCGCACCACGCCCTCGCACGCGGCACCAAACTCGGCTTGCACCCGCCGCAGCGCCACCAGCCGCGCCAGCCGCTGCGTCGGCGTGCCGGTCGGCAGCTCCATCGCCGCCTGCCACTCCTCGTTCCACGCCCGTGGTGTGGGTCCTGCTGCTGGTGTGGGTGCAGGAGTGGGAGGTACGGGTGCCGCCGCCGCAGCTGCCGCGGCCGCGGCCGTCGCAGCAGCAGCGCCGGCAGGCGTCACCAAGGCGCCATAGGCATCCGTCTGTTGCGCTACTGGGTCAGTGCTGCTGGAATCGCGTACCAATGCTGCTGCTGCCGCTGGCGGTGCTGGCGGTGAGTCAGCAGGCAGCGCGCCGTACGCGTTGTCACTACGCTCCCCACCATCACCGTATCCAAACGTCCCATACACTTCGCTGCCACCCTCGGCCGCGCCGGCATTGTCGGTAGCCGCCACGGCTTGTGGCGCTGGAAGCGGCACGTCGGCGCCCAGGCCAGATGGAAGGTAGCCATACGCGGACACGGCAGCTGTTGATTCACCGCCACCACCGCCGCCGCCGCCGCCGTCCTTGGTAGCAGCACTGTCGGGGTCAGTCACCAGGCTGCCGTACGCAGCCAGTGCAAGCGTTGCGTCCGCATCTTGTGCCAGTGGCACCGTGTAGCGCGCCACGGCGGGCGACACTGGCCGCGGAGCAGCGGCAGCGGCGGCGGCAGCGGCGGCAGCAGCGGCTGCCTCCGCTGCCGCCGCCGCCGCCGCCGCCGCTGCTTCTTCCTCCGCCGCCCCCGCCGCGGCTGCCGCCGCCGCCCCCCCCCCCTCCCCCCCCTTGCCCGCCCCCG
>Ga0066256_1004746_pt1 | contig 11828 bp, 11 predicted proteins | sample ThiBio_1000_biof_FD_87107 | JGI IMG/M metagenome (GOLD analysis project Ga0066256, IMG submission 87107) | Wastewater bioreactor microbial communities from Cape Town, South Africa - Thiocy_expt_1000_biof (version 2) | ecosystem: Engineered > Bioreactor > Thiocyanate-remediating >...
ATTATTCGTTGGGGATATCAACTTAAAGAGTTAATTCGTCCAGTTGCGCCATATTTAGCTCTTACAGATGATAGTGATTTTATGGCATCACCGAAATATTCAGAGATTTTATATGAATTATCAAAACAATTCGAAAAAGTATTTGTTGTTGCAAAACGACCATATTCGCAGTTCAAACCTACAAACATTCATATGTTAACAAACACAAGTATATCATTTAAAGATTTTCACGTAATTGGCGGACATTTTCACTTATACGCAGATGATCCATTGAAAAATTATGCGGATCGCATTTTCTTTGAAAATAATGCAGTTGCCGTATCAACAACGCGCATACCATTAATTATTATTACAGATAACATTCCATCAGTTGATTTCGTTCCGTCATGGGTTCCTTTTAGTATAAAAGTAAAAATGGCAGTCCATATGGATCCAGTTATTCCATACGCTAAAGCATGGATTTATGGACGCGAGACATGTCTTGTATCAACATCAGGAATGTATGGAGCAGCAACATTCTGTGGTTCAAATATCGCAACTGCACCAGGATATTGTTCATCATTGTATTATAAGCTTGCATAACTCGCTGGCGCGCGTATTCATAAAAATTGATGCACTTTTTATTGTATTGCTTTCCTAATAAAATACAATGGCAGATGATGCACCTAAAGTAACTGTTGTAAAAACGCTTGTATGTGGATTTTATCACTGGGTTGACAAAAATAAAAATGTATATACATATGATCCCGCAAATGTTGCACCATTGAAATTTTTGGGAACATTGACAAGCGATTTTAAAATTAACTACAAATCTGTTCCAAATTAAGCGTGCGAGGTGCCAAAATGGAATGGTGGAGTTAAGGCAGTTCTCACTAAGCGGGCCTCTTCGTTTTTAACGATATCATCAAGTTCTTCTGAATGTTCCAGTCGTCGTTCAAGTCTGTATCGCAAAAGTGATTCGGTTAAATAATGTCGCGCTTCGTCTTCATACTCATTATCATCAGAACATGTCTCATCGTCTGATGTTTCACTATCAATACAATTTTCGATATTGCTATAATGATATTGTTGATGATTAGATGTATTGGGGCGCGGTAATGGTTTTTGCGGCTCTTTTGGCAAATCTGTGGTATGTTTTTTCTCTCGCCGTTTATTGATTATTTCTTGAATTTGTTCGGTTGTAAAGGTTGAAATCGGCGCTTCAACTGGTTCAGCGGAGACAACAACTTCTTCGGTGATTTGTTGTGTTTTAATAAATTCAATTACGGAGTCAATTCCAGTATCCATCTGAATATGTTGAATTATTTGCGCAGGTGAATATTTATTTGTTTGAAAGTTAACAGTTTCAAGTTCTGCACGTCGTGTTGCATCTAAACCATAATAATGTACAAGTATGTCAATAATCATTTTTTTTGTGCAAAGACCCAAATTTAAATGAAAACCAAGACGGCCGGGCCTTAAGAGAGCTTCGTCCAATAATTCGGGATAATTTGTTGTCGCAATTATGATACGGTCACTTTCATCGGTAATTCCATCTAATTTTTCCAATATATATCCAAGCGTTAACCTATTGTTTTTCTTTTTCTTAATTGATTGCAATTCATCTAATATTTGCGCTTTTTGTTCTTTATCTTCAGTATTGATATATACTTGAAACAGTTTGTTGTATTCTTCATCGTCTTCAGTATCAGCGGGTGGAACTGATGGTGTAACCATTCGTTTCCGCAAAACACCCAATACGCAATCAATCTCCTCCAATACAAAGACAGTTCCATTCCTTGGATAATCTAATACTTTATCAAAATCATTACATGTTTTAACATCGCGCATGGAGATTGATGCTATCGAACGCCCAAGAAAATTTGCCGTTGCAACGACTGCATGTGTTTTTCCCGTTCCAGGTGGCCCATGAAGAAGAATACCCAATTTATTATCAGAGCCAATATGCGATGGATACATTGTTTTATCTTTGAACGCGGTTAGTATCCGAATAAGACGGCCTTTTTCTTCGAAGAAAAGAGAATCAAATGTGCGTTTTTTACTTGCAGTTCCAATTAATTCATGATTGTTTGGAGCGATTTTATATATTGCCATAGCAGATGCTGGATTTTTTGTAGTTGTGCGTTTGGAAGTAACTCCCTCCTGTACTATACGCCCCAAAACATATTCATAGCATTTATATGTTTCTGAACCAATTGCAATGTGAAAATCATCGCCATTCCCCCACATTTTATAGAATGCAAATGTACCACTATTATCTTTGCATAGCGGTATCCAACTTCGCTCGCCACCAACAAGTAATATTGCACGATCGCGAAGTTCTGTTTTACTAATCTGCCCATTTTCAAATAAATCAACAATGTTCGTTTTGATTTGTAATGTAGTAGTTCCGAAGTTAGATTTAGTATTTTTAAGTATCCACCATAAGATTTCTGGTGCGTATTCCTGATTATCAATGACGCTATGATATCTTATTATTGGACTGCTTGGTATTTCGCTAAATGTAAACGCAAAATTATCTTTTTTACGACGACATCCACAGGTAATTACTGTCCTTATTATTTCTGTTGTTTGAAAGATTTCGTTGATTTTCATCCATGCATATGTCATAACTACTGTTATTACTGACATGTAAACAAGTTGATGTTCACCTGTGAAATATTTTGAAACAAACAGGGGTAACAGCGAATTGAAAGTGTGTGTTACTACACTATTAAATGTTGTTTCGCTTCCCATGTGATTTGACATTGGTTTTGGCAGCTTATTACTATTATACTTTGTCGCGACAACTAAAAAGTTTGCTGTCAACTTTTTGGTCTTCACCCGGGGTCAAGCTGTCGTTGCATATTATATGACATAAAGTTCATTGGTTTGTATAATCTAATTGATTCGTATTCAAGGAGACACTGCATTGATTTCGCCATCGCTAATCGCGTATCACTGGTTGGCTCATGTCTGGCTACTTTACATATTTTCATTTCATCATACTCCGATTTTATCGCGTAATAATTGTTGTCCAAACGACCTACGCACTCTGATGCAGCGATTGCTGTTCCGAAAGTCGCGTATTTTGCATCAAATGTTCGCAAAGCGTGTGTTGGCAATTTGTTAATGTCTTGGGTGGTATTAACACGTTCATTATGTATTTCTGCGGCCATTGCTGCATCTGCATAGACTTTATCTAATTTACTGTTTTCTTTCCATAATGTGGACATTTTTATTACACTATGCTATGCCAAGAAACCGTGTTCAATTTTTCCCGAATAAATCGTGCAAGCACGATTTATTCTATCACAGTAAAACAAATGATATATAATATTCCAACGAATATTGCGTTTGCATTAATTCTAATCCTAATATTTGGTATCTTATATTCATTAACATATGCGCAAAAAAAGAAGATGGTTAGATGGCGAGACCCACTTGTTGAAGTGTTGACCGAGAAACCTTTGGGAGGCATGGCACAACCGCGTGCAATTGGTCAAGGTTCAGACATTGGAATACCCGTTCCAACAAGATTACGTGACGATGAATCACTTAATTTATCGAAATATAGTGATGTCTATGTTGATTCCATTAACAATGATTCTATGCAATTTTTCGCCTAAGGGCGGAAAATTGTTTCCGAATAAATTGGTTTAGGGCTTCCCAATCTACCAGTGGGGATTTGGAAGCCCTAGTAATGTATAATTTCAGAACACGCAGTGCCAATAAAATGTTAATACTATATTAAAAATGAATTCCGCATCAAACGCAGCAAGAGATGCAAGTTATACTACCAGAATCCGTCGTCTACGTGCAGTGCGTGCATTACATAATTCATATGCTGAACGTGCGATGCAAGTGCCTTCACAAGATTCCATCCGTGATGGTCTGACTGCACAAGAAGTAATCGAATTAAAACTTAGCGCATGTGCATGTTCATGTGACGGTCTACAATGTGGTGGAACACGTCTTGATAGACCACCAGCGTGCAGCGGTTGCTAAAGTCGATGCCAAAACATTGTATATACAGATGCTTGAAATTTCGCTAAATCACCTACAAAATGACTAACGCTTGCATCATCATAGTAATACCATTTTCCATCAATATTCCGACATGTTGCAGTGTAATGTCCACCGGCCATTCCACCAAAATGATTCGTAAAACCTATTAATTTATATTTTGTACTTAATTTTGTTTTTGCATCTGTATTACAATATTCAGCTAAATCAAGTTCGTCGTCAAATAAGATACGCGTGTTATTTTTCATCATATCTCCATTAAATCGTTTTAATGTTATCATTAATATCGGCGGTAAACGCCATAATTGAAATTGTTTATGTGCAACAACGCCGGTAGCACATGCATCACAATTCCATAAATTGGCAGCATCTGCCATTAATTCTGGCCGAACAAAAGATGAAAAAAAAGCGATTAGTGGTGCACCATCAGCTGACATTTGAATGGGTTAAAAAAAGGTTCGAACAAAATGACGCAGGGTTTCACTATGTGATCGACAAGAACGGCCTGCCTGCCTATGAGGCCCATAATGCATTTCAACAAGAGTCGAATGCTCTCGTGCATATGCTCTTGCCCAAGCCACATCGGCTGCTGATGCTGATGATGAAAATGATTTTGGAGTGGATTTTGCACGATGTAATGCATCCAGAAGGAATACTGCGAATTCATGTGCATCACATTGGTCTCCTATAACTATATTTCCGAATGATGGCTGTTTAACAAGTGATTGCGCAAAAGATCGTGGTTTAACGGTTGTATGCCCTTTCCATAGTTCAGTGTTCAGAATTTTCCATTTATTAAACAGGTCAGCCTCAGGAGTATCAGCAATAACGGTATCGCTCTTTATAATATATTTTGTAAACTCAGGTATATGTATTAAACATTGTATAACAGAATTCATAAAACATGTGTTTCCAATATTTGTTAGTCCAGTTACACCATATTTACTCATTTATCGCACGTATTAAAAACACAACATCTTTATTTTTCAATTTTTTCAACTAACCCGTCATCATATTCTGGACCATGCCATACATATTCTAACCCATATTCTTCAATCTCGCGCCTCATTTCGTCTGTTTCACTCATATCTATAATTCGGGTATCAGGTTTTGAAAACATCCAACATAAATGTGTGTTTTGTGAATTATTACTCACTACAATAATATCAGATGTTCGTATATATTTTATAATGTCTACAAAATTCATAGTGAAATCAATAGTTTTGACACCATTCCATGCAATTCCAGTGCTTTTTGTGCGTATATACTCCGCCACGCCAGCATTTGTACATGCAATGTGTTTAGAACGGTTTGACATAATATGTGGATTTTCTGCTTTAAGAATATCATACAAATCAGATAATGCTTTATCAAAATATGTTTTTTTCGTAAATGATGCAAACGGTGGAATCACATGTATTTTCTTGCTCCATACATGTAAATGTTCATGATATGGAATTGTTTTAATTGTTTCAGTCGGCCATTTCACATGGCTTAATAGTGATGCAAACAATGGCGGCAAGTCCGGTATCCTACATTCGGCTTCAGGAAACATCTCTAATCCACAAAGAATGCGCGGAAATACATTATACATAAACAAATATGGATTCTGCATATCGGCGGGTTTACATGGTGTTGCAATAAGCTCTTTTGTTGATAAACACCGCGTTATTGACGCAGCCGGTTGGACTGCATCCCATTTACCTTTGAAATCATACAATTCACCTTGGGGATTAATGAATGCATCTGATAGTGTTTTGAATCTTTTTGAATCTATGTTGATGACACGTTGTGCATATACATTTATGGTTGTTGGTTGAATATGCACATATTTTGGTCGTATAACTACGTTATCAACAGTATAGTTTCGTATAGCTGTATTATGTATATGTAATACGTTAATTGAATGCGCTGGATTAGCAACCATAAATCGATGTTGAACAAGTTCATACGCAATCGAATTGTCGCATCCTGGATACCCAAGAGTAATATTCCACGCTGGATCTTCGACGTTTACTGCATCTGGTAATGGAAGTTGAAATATCCATGCATCTTGTGAATCAGGTCGGGGACCAAATATTTTTCGCGTTCCGTCGATACCAACATCATGTCGCAATAGCGCTAAACATGTTGAACGCATTGATATGTCATATAGTTCCGCAAGAGTATCATCAAAATAAATGTCCAAATTCGCTATAATGAAATATATATTTTCGGCTAAATTGTCTTTTGCCCATCTCATTGCATCTGCAAAAGTCATACGTTTATGTATGTTTATCGCGGCAATTTTTGGATGAATTGGCGCCGTGGTTCCATCTTCAATTAACAGAACAATTTTGTCAATGAATGGATTTTTAATGTTTTCTAATAGACATTTATTGAATTCCTCTTGTCTCGCCGGTGTACGATGGTTGAAATACTGTTGAATTAATACTATATCATTTGGGGGTTCCATGAATGTTTCAAACGTGCCTACATGTGTTTTATAGAAATCCGCAAGGGGAGACGTTCGTATTGCAGTTTGCATTGATGCCGGTATTTTTATTACATGTCGTCGCAGTAGTATAGCTGCGACAAGTGCTTGGTCTGCTATTGATGGTGTAAATTCTTGCAGAAATTCATATAATGTTGCTAAATCTTCAACAAATAGTATATTTTTTAATTGTAGGTCATCTACAATTGTCGGGGCACACATCAGAATCGCGCGCGATGCTATGATTAATGTTGGTTTGGTGCCATGTTTCAGTAGGAAATCAATCACTTTATCGGGGGACTCTAATGCAAGTAATACAACCGGTGGTATAACACCGGAACAATATATTGCATCTATATTCCATGTTGTATACATGGTTTTTTGGATTGATTTGTGCCACAATTGTGTTTCTGAATCCCATAGTATTAATGGCATGATTGTCTTTGTTATTTGTGTTTTTAGGCATAATTTCGGGGTAGATACTGCCGTTCGATATAATTCGTATGTATCCATTTGTTATTGTGTCTTGGACACACATAAACTTACCGTCATTTTTTGCGAGGTTTGCATTCACTTACAATTTGAAGCCTTATTATTTTAATTAGATTCGTTTTTAATTATGTACACATGTGAACAATTTACGCACACTGAAGATGTTGAAGATTACAGTGACGGTTGTTCGCGCGGCTGCTATGCCGCGCAAGTTCGATGGCTGGCTGACCGCTGATGAGGCACCTGCGGCGCTGCCTGCAGCGCTGCCTGCTGCGCTGCCTGCTGTGCTGCCTGCTGCGCCGACTGCTGCGCTGCCTGCAGCGCTGCCTGCTGCGCTAGCCACTGTGAAGGTGCCAGAGGGCATGACGTGTGAGCTTGTGCTTGAAAAGCGCAAGCTCAGCTACAGACTGAGCCACAACGAGTTCTCGTCGGCACGCACGCGTGAGAGACTGGGTCTCTATGTTGGCCCAACCGCAAGCATGGTCGCGCGATATGGCAGTGTGCCAGTTGGGCGCACCCCGTCAGCTCCATCGGAGGTCACGGATGAAGACGCCGCTGAGGATGTTGACGTCGTTCTGACGGACGAGAAATTGGCCGTCAGACATGCAGAGCTTCAAGCGCGGCAGGAGGCGATTACTGCGCAGCTGCATGCGCGGTTAAGTAGCTTTGCCGTGTACATGGCTGACCAAAAGGCAGCGCATGGCATTCGCACTTCTGCACTGGAGCATGCAAAGGAGAACGTGGGGTATTTGCCCAGTGCTGCAGCATCTGTAGCTGCCCGGCGGGCGGCTGCAGATGCTGACACTGTGTACAAGACCATGACTCCAGAGCAGCGTCGTGCTGCAGCAGCCGCCCGCCGGGCAGCTGCTTCTGCTGCGATGGCGGCGTTGGCTGGCAAGTAATTGCGGCCAGTTCATGTTTTTATTGTTTCGGAAATAGCACTGGATCGCGTGTTGTGTTGTTATAACCAACAACATTTATAACCCACTCATTTGGTCCCGCGATGCAATTTAGCCTGGAACCAACCAACGCAGAACTTAATACTATTCCTGACAAACTACTACTCAGTTCAGATAGTATTGAACTCTGATAATGTGTTATACCAATCATTGTTACACTTGCAGTATTTGAACATATCATTTTTTTATGTGTTACAGAAACAATATATATATCATAAAATAGACCAGGTGACCAATCTGGCAAAATTACTGTGCTATCTACATCCCATAATACTTTTGAACCAGAATTCAATGGATTTAAACTCATAATTGTTGTAGGAGCCGACACATTTATTACTGAAATTCTATGAAACGTCTGACCTGCATCTATTGTACTTGCATATAATGCATTGGTACTAATTGTATTAGCGCTAATATTCACAAATGCTCCAAGTGTGGCAACTACTGTATCTGTGCTAATTGTTGTCACACTAATATTCGTAAACGCCCCAAGCGTTCCGACGGCTGTGTTAGTGCTAATCGTAGCAGCACTAATGTTCACAAAGTCCCCAAGTGTGCCAACAGCTACGCCTGTGCTAATTGTAGCAGCGCTAATGTTCGCAAAATCCCCAAGTGTGCCAACAGCTACGCCTGTGCTAATCGTAGTCGCACTAAGATGTGTTATATCAAGTGTGTTTGTAAATATGTTATCGAATGCACCCACAGAAGCACTTATTACATTTCCACTAAGATTGTCGATTGTTGCAAGTGTTAACCCAAGACTACCTATTTGTAATGAACTTGCCCAAATCACTGGTGCTGACAAGTATTCAACCCATTCCTTTTGCGCAGACAAACTGCTTAACCATGCTAAGTTTGAACTTAGCGTACTAACCCAACCATTCATAATAGATGCACTTGTACCAATCGAAATAAAATCGGCCGCAATTACTGGTGCACTCATCGAAATTTGTACAGTTAGTGTAGATGTTGCAACATTGTTTGTGCTAAGACCATCAATTGTAATATCTGCTGTAAGAATTGAACTGGCCGTTATAGCACCAGCAAATAAATTCTGCGTAACTTTCACATTATATGTTGATATTGTACTAATAAATCCATAAGCTCCAACAATTGTACTTGTTTGATGTTGTTGTGTTGTAAGCGAACCAATCGTTGCTGTATTTGCACTTAATCTTTGGATAAATGCATTTTGAACAGATAATATTGATGCATTCATGGACGAAATTGTTGCATGTTCAATGTTTGCACTTGCTGCCGACAACAATCCAATTTTTCCTGTGTCGGCTGAAAATGTTGCAATACTTGCCGTTCCAATACTCATTCTATCAGTAAAAATTGTATCAATGGATGCTGTCGAAATGCCGGTTGATGTAACATTTAAATAAGAAATGTTTGCATACACGGCTGAAACAGTACTAATAAATGTTTTAACGCCGCTTACATTTTGATTTGCGGTTAATGACACAAATGACGACGAAAATGACGTTGATATATTAATGAAATTTGTTGCAATTTGTGTGGATAAATAAATCTGATTTTGCGCCATTTGCGTATAAATACCAATTACATCAATGGTTGTTGATGTAATCGATGAAATCGCTAAACTTAGAACTGCATCAATTGTATTCACTCGTGTACTTAGCGCTGTAATCGAAGCATTCAGCGGATTTAATACGTTTTCAGTAAATTGACTTGTAATTGAACTATTTAATGTCGATACAGTACTAAAAAGTGCAACCGACAATGATGAATGTGATTCGCGTGTAGTAGATAAATATCGTACACCAATTGACGTAGACAGTTGTGATTGTATAGTTGCAATAGATGCAATTGCAATACTTTGTGACGATGCTAAATATTGGGTTGATAATGTCAGAAATAATGCTTGGTCTGCAGTTGATGCATATACATGTGCGGCAGTTGACTCAGATGCAAAACGGGCGCCAACTGCAATTGAATATGTTTGTTGTGCGTCAGCATCTGCAACCGCATATTGTGAAACAATTGAACTTGCACCGATTATAGCGGCTGAAAATGTTGATGCCGTCACAGAGCTAATACTACTGCTTAGACTACTAATTGCAACACCATAACCAGTAAGAGTTGGCGAAATGCTTGTACTAAGCGAACCAAAACTGGCTGACAGAGAACTAAATGCTATTGCGGTTGTGTTGTATCTTGTATTAAATGTTGATTCTTCAGCAATAAAAATCGATGAAATTGTACCTGTATATGTACTAAAATTTGCAAGATTCAAAGTTGATGCACTTAATTCTGTTATAAATGATGATAATGTTGAAAAATTTGCATCTATTGTGCTTGTAAGCGCCGGTACGCCATTTCCGGTTGCTATGGAGAGAATTTCAGCAAGAGTTGTGCTAACTTCTCCAGCTAATGTACTTTGTTGTGAACTCAGCGCAACTCCTCCCCAATATGTACCACCACTTCCATCCGATATTAAAACATAACCTGTATCTGGTGGTGGACTTATAAAGATTGTAGTTACAGTCAACCGTTCCAATGTTAAATCTGTTGGCAACGACATTTATGCTTGTCAATTTATTATAATGTTAGGTCGAAAAACGGCTTAGTAAATATATAAGGCAAATGCTGCCTGTTGTACTTGAACATTATCGGTATACACACCATATATTGGCGCAATAACATATCGGCGTATTATCATATTTGTTGCTGACATATCAATTGTTGTACCTCCAGCGACTAAAATAAATGGTGATGCAACTGAAACCGTATGGGTTTCACCCCCAACTATAGGCCACATGATTTGAATATAACCATCTTGAAACATTGGCGTTAATGTTGCCGAATTTGTTGATAATATACCAATACCAGATAAATCAAGTGTTAATGAAAGAGGACCCGGTGAACCACTAACATTAAATATTAGGTTTGCATTTCCCGCATAGTCTCCAACGGCTGATAGTGTGCTTCCAGTAAATGTTAAGAATTGTGATGATGTACTTGTTCCAGCGAATGCTGATAGAGTTTCAACCGTTGTAACTAATGTTGTAATTTCAGTTGTAGTTGTAGTTTGGGTGGTTTCAAGTGCCGAAACTCGTTCTTCTAATGCAGTTAACTGATTCACATTAGAAGCCGAATTAATAACATCACTATTGCTCGGTGGAGCAGATATATAAATACTGAAATTTGTATCTACTATACCGCTGTACATTATTGCATCTATGGATGCAAAATTTAAGTACCGTAGAGTACCGAAATTAAGATACACCTCATTCTGGATTTGCCAGAACGAGGTTAAAAGACCAGTCCACCAAAGGTGGACTGGTCTTACACTAAATGTGTTGCTTCGGGACACAACGGTGCAAAATCTTTTACGATACACAATTAATTGATGCAGAACCCACCATCAGATTACTATGCTCCCTATCCAGATAGTGATGACGAAAATGGTGCAAAAATGGCACCGACCCTTACCGAGAAGCAGCAGACGTTTCTTGCTATGACACAAGATGCATTATCATATATGGATATTTGTGGTTCACCATTAGTTTTGCGAGAGTCAGAAGCTGCAAAACGGGTTCGAATTGAAACTCAGACGGTTACATCACAATGGATTGTTGACAGTACAAATAGAGACATTATTGCATATGTTAATCCAACTGATTTTGTATTGCATCTTCCACGTGAATACAAGCGAGTGACAGCGATTGCATTTAATGACTTTAAAATGCTTAACACGTTTTATGATTATAGTGCCGCAAATGAAAACATTTACATTTTAATTCATGAAAAAGGGCGCTATAGAACAAATCCTATCACAGGATTGCAAGAAGAAAACTCGATTTTAACAACAATTCGCGAAGGAACATATAATCTAAACACTCTTATTACTGAACTTAACACGCAACTAAATC
>Ga0066256_1004747_pt1 | contig 11828 bp, 4 predicted proteins | sample ThiBio_1000_biof_FD_87107 | JGI IMG/M metagenome (GOLD analysis project Ga0066256, IMG submission 87107) | Wastewater bioreactor microbial communities from Cape Town, South Africa - Thiocy_expt_1000_biof (version 2) | ecosystem: Engineered > Bioreactor > Thiocyanate-remediating >...
CGCTGCCGCAAAGGAGTCACCCGCCCCTGTGCTAAACTTGTTTGCGCCGCCGGGCGGCGGTGGTGGCGCCGTTGGCGGCAGCGGTGGCAGCGGAAAGAAGAAGGCAGCGCCGGCGGCAGCGGCTGCGCCGCCCGCGCCGCCCGCTATGAACCTGTTTGCGGCACCGGCCCCCAAGGCTACACGACCGGCGGCGGCAGCAGCAGCAGCGGCAGCAGTTCCTGCGCCGGCACTCGCGCGACCGGCGCCGCCCGCGGCCAATGTTGCGGCGCCCGCAGCCAAGGTGGCGCGGCCGTCGCCGGCGAAGGATGTGGCGACTGCGCGGCGGGTGGCGGCAGCAGCGGCACCGCCTGTTGACGACGACGAGGAGATGGCCAGCGGCGGCGAGGAGAGCGAGGGCTCCAACTCGTCGGAGGACTCGCGGCCGTGGATGAACGACGCACCCGAAGTGCCGCGCGCTGCCTACGGCGGTGACCGCCGGCGCAGCTTTGGCGGCGGGCGCCGTGACGACGTCAGCGAGGAGAGCGAGCAGAGCGGCGACAGCGGCAACGAGAGTGACGACACAGTGCCAGAGGCGGTGCCGGGGAAGTACACGCCGCACCGGCCGCGGCGGGCGGAGGACTATGTCACGCCGCCGTCGCACGCCGGCCGCCGCCTGTACGACGACGGCGAGGTGTCCATGCGCCGGCCTGCGCGCCCGGCTGCCGCCGCTTATGCGGCGGTGGCGGCGGCGGATGTGCCGCCGTACGCGCCGGCAACCATGCCTCGTGCCCGCGCCACGCCCCAGCCTGTGCCAACGCCGCCGCCGCAGCAGCGCGCACCGGTGCAGCCCGCCGCCACGCGGCCTCCGCCAGCCAGGGACGCGCGTGGGGCCGCGCTGCCCGCCAGATCACCCGACCCGGTGCCGGCACGCGCGCGCCGCACGGTGTGCGACAAGCTGCAGCGTGGCGCGTTCTTAGCGTTTGCCCTGGTGGTGGCTGTGGTGGCGGTGTACCTGGCGTTGGGCCGCTTTACTCCCATCAACGAGTCGGAGGACGCAGCGGCGGGTGCCGACGCCACCGCGGTTGCCGTGCGTGACGCCGCTAGTGCCCTGGTGCCGGCGGGTGATGCCGCCGACGCCTCCTTCACTGGTGCCCTGGTCGGCTACGCGGGTGTGATTCGCAACATCGTGAGTAACAACAGCCAGCTGGTGCTGGGCACTGCGCTGGCGGGCCTCGTTGCGTCGCTGCTGTTGGAGTGAGTGTGTGTGTAACGCTGTGTGTGTGTGTGTATTTCGACGTCATTGTTGACTGTTGCCGTGTGGTGTGATGCACCAGATTCGTGTTCAAACGTGGTGACGCCTGGACAACCGGTACTACGACTCGCGGCGGCCGCCCGCCAGGCCGTCAGCCAGCGCGGCATGCAGCTGCCGCGCGGTGGCAACGTAGTCGGCGAGGGGGCGCATGAAGGGGTCCGCCACGTCTGGCAGCCGGCCGGTGAAGGTGGCCGGCCGGCCGGCGGCGCCGTAGCGGCCAAACTCCGACACCTGCAGCACGCGCGCGTGCGCCAGCGCGGGGGCGCCAAAGATGCGAAACAGCGAGTCGCGGTGCGAGGCGCCCATGGTGAGGATGACGTCCGCGCCTGCCACGGCGGCGGGGGACACGCCCGCCGACCGGTGGCGCTGCACGCGGGACAACGCGTCAGGCGACACCGTCCCCTCCTCCGACAGCACCCGCATGGCGCCAACCGCGCCGACCGACGCCGGCTCGCCGTCCGCAGCGCCTGTGCCACAGGAGTGCACCACACCCGCCTCCCCGCGCCGCGCCAGCAAGTCTGCCAGCAGCGCCTCTGCCATGGGGCTGCGGCAGGTGTTGCCGCTGCACACCAGCAGGTACCGTGTGGGTGCGACGGCGGCTTCAGCGGGTGCGGTGGGAGCGGCGGCATCCACGACCGCAGCTGCCGGCTCCACGGAACCACCTCCTACAGCTGCCGGTGCCGCTGCCGTTGCCTCTGTTGCGGCTGCCGCTGCCGCTGGCGTGGGTGCATCCGACATGTTGGGAGGATGAAGCGAGGGAGAATGACGCCACGGAAAAACATTATCGCGCGATTACGCGACACTTATTCACCAACACGCTGCTACTCTGATACAGCCTTCCAACTTGGGCATATCTGTAAAACTGCGCGTCGCGTGGATCCAATTTTTCATCCCACTGTGAAAGTGACGGAAAGTTGGCGGAGAGTCGCAGGATCGGTCCAACCTTCCAACGCGCAGCTGCCCGCCAACCCTCGCCCGAGTTGTGGCAGTGCTGCCACTGTGCTGGCTACCGTCGGCCCGACTCGATTCGGACTCGAACCGAGCTACCACAAGTTACCACAAGCGCAGCGCACTCCTGTTGTAATCGTCGTGGGGGCGGCGCATTTACGCGTGCAACACAGCAGGGCACGCGGCGTTCCTCGTGTGCTTCCTGCCGCATCCTGCGCGTCCTGTGCGCGCCGGCGCGTTTAACTCTACCGGTACCGGTACCGGTGACTCCTGCCCTGTGCCCTCTAGTGGAGCGCAGCGCAGTCACCATGGCAGCGGCAGCGTGCACTCAGCTGTGTCACCGCGCGGCCGGCGTGGCAGCGCTTGCTCTGCGACGTGCGCTTCTGGCACCCGCGCCCGTGGTGGCAGCTGCGGCGACCATGCGGTTTGCGGCGCCCAGAACCGGGATTGACAACCGCCTGGCGCGCCGTCTCCAACTCCACTCCACTACTACTGCTGCCGCCGCCCCAGCCGCGGGCCCGCTGCTGCCAGCTGCCGTGGTGGTGTGGCTCGCCTTCCTGTCACCTGGCCATGCAGCTGCCGCAACGCTGGCGGCCGCCACGACCATCGACCTGTCCGGCAACCCCGACGTCACGGACGCTGTCATTGCGCGCCTGCCGCCCACGCTGCGGGCACTTAACGTGTCAAAATGCAAGAACCTGACGCGCAACGTGAGTTTTACACACCTGACGGCACTGGAGTCGCTGGACTGCAGCAACACCCACGCAGTGGATGCAGGGGTCGCCAGCCTGCCGCCGTCGCTGCAGCAGCTGCGCATGGGAGACTGTAACCTGCTCCCCACCGCCAACTTCAGCCAGCTGACCGCCCTACGAGTGACGGTACTCGCTGGCACGGCAACAAAAGCCAACAAAGCCATGCTCGACAGCCTGCCGCCAAGCCTGGAGGAGTTGGACGTCTCATCGTGGCCGCCTGGCGCATCATTGACGCACCTGCCGCGGCTGCGCGTCCTGCGCGCGGCCCACAGCTACATTGATGGCGCTGCGTTAGCTATGCTGCCACCAACACTGGTGGAGCTGAACCTTGATTCGTGTCGCGGGCTGTCGTCGGCAGCCTCCTTCGCTCGCTTCCCACACCTACGCACGCTGGCGGCTAGACATACCGAGCTAGGCAATGCGGCGCTGGCAAGCCTGCCGCCCTCCCTGGTGTCACTCGACCTGTCCGGCAGCGACTCCAAACCGTCGGCATTGACGGCAGCGGCGCTCTTCTCACACCTTCCCGTGCTGCGCGTGCTAGACGTGAGTCGCACTGCCATTGGTGATGCAAGCGTCGCTAGCATGCCGGCCGGCCTGGAGGTGCTGCACATGTCCCGTTGCGGCAGCGTGACGCAGCGCGCCAGCCTGGACCACCTGGCGGCACTGCGGAAGTTGGACAGCTGCGGGACGGATCTGCCGCGGGCCACACTAGCGGCATGTCGTGCGCGTGGTTGTGTTGCGCCCGCTGACGGCGTTGTGAGTACAGACTCTTTCAACGGCACATTTGCTCTGCTGCCGAATGGCCGTCTGGTGAACACCCACTGGGTGGGTAATGTGGCACTGTGGGACACTGCCCATTGCAAGGCCCCGGTGGCAACGAAAAGTCTGTCAAGCTCGTTCGTGTTCACGTACCGGTTCGTGAGCGCGCTCGCGGTGCTGCCAGACAACCGGCGCGTAGCTGTGGGTATGACAACCGTAGAGGGCGAGAAGGGGGCCGTGTGGGTGTGGGACACACGGGGCGCCTCACACGACCCCGGAACCATTAAGTTAGACACCAGCGTGGATGCGCTGGTAGTGCTTCCAGACGGTGACCTGGTGGCGGGGGGTTCCAGAGGCAGCCTCTACGTGATAGATCCGTACAAGGGCGACGTTGTCGTGGGAACGCAGATGAATCACAGTGGTGCTGTGACGGCGCTGGTCGTACTGCCCGGCGGCGGCCTAGCCAGCGCGTCCAAAGATGGCACCGTGCAGCTGTGGGATGTCGCCGCGAGGACGTGTGTGGGGCACTTGGAAGGGCACACAGACGGCGCCACCGCGCTGGTAGCTCTACCCGACGGCCTCCTAGCATGTGGGTCGGGCGACGGGGCGGTGCGGCTGTGGGACGTGGGTCGCCGTGTCTGCGTCGGCACGTTGTCGGGCCTAGTGAGCAAGGTGTGCGCGCTGACTGTGTTGGCGGACAACCGCCTGGCCGGCGTGACGGCAGACGGCGTGGTCTGTGCGTGGGACACGCGCGAAGGCACCGCCGCAGGGACAAGCGGGGAGTCCGCACTGGTACCGACAGATACGTTTGTCGTGCCAACAACAACGGAGCGCACCAACTATGGCTTACCGGTGTCCCTTGCGACGTTGCCAGATGGCCGCCTGGCAACGAGCGGCGGCGGTTTGCACCTGTGGCAGCTACCGGTGCGGCTGCCAGCTACCCGCCACGGCGCCATTTGAGCGGCAATGTGCTACTTTAACTCTTTATCGTTTCTAGCAAAGTGGCAGCAGTCTGTACGCATGTCCCCTTCCACTGCAGCACACTGCAATGGTGGCACCAGTGTACAAGCTGTCCGAGTCTGTCGTCCCACGCGCCACCAACCACAAGTTCCACAAGTTACTGCGTACCGCCGCCTTGCGCACGGCAATATGCACAAAAACACAGTACGGCGCACGGCACCTATTGGGTGCTGCTTGTGCGCGCCGTTGCTCCAACAGCGCGACTTCGGTAACGTTGCGCGCTGCTCGCCACTTTGGCGCCGCGTTGCACCTACAGCCGTGCAGCGCCACCATGGCGGTGGTGATGGCGCGCGCGCGGCGCGCGGCCGGCGGGGCGGCGCTTGCTCTGCGGCGCGCGCTCCTAGCACCCGCGCCTGTGGTTGCCGCTGCGGTGTCCATGCAGTTGACGTCGCCCGCCATTGTCGGCAACCGCCTGGCGCGTCGTCTCCAACTCCACTCCACTACCGGTACCGGTACTGCCACTCCTGCCACCGACGTGTCAACTCCACTGGTTGACGAGTATGGTCACATCTCGCTGCCAGCCGCGACGGCGGTGGCGCTTGCCCGCCTGCCACCCGGTCACCCAGCTACCGCCACGCTGGCGGCTGCCACGTCCATCGACCTGGGTGACAACCCCGACGTCACCGACGCCATAATTGCACGCCTGCCGCCAACGCTGCGCCTTCTTGACGTGTCAAACTGCAAGAAGCTGACGCACAACGTGAGCTTCACGCACCTGACGGCACTGGAGTTTCTGGACTGCAGTCGCACCAGCGCGCTGGACACGGGGCTGACCCGCCTGCCGCCGTCGCTGCAGCAGTTGCACATGTTCAAATGCCAGCTGCCGGCCACCGCCAACTTTAGCCACCTGGCCGCCCTGCGGTACTGCACGGTGACGGTGGCTCCACCCCATGCCGCCTTTGCGACCCTGCCGGCATCCATGGAGGCGCTTGACCTTAGCGAGTACCGGTACCGGGTCCACACGGCAGATGACGCCGCGACGCCAACGTCGTCGCTGGCACACCTGACGCAGCTGCGCGCCCTCCACGCCGCCGACAGCGACTTTGATGATGCCGCGTTGGCAATGCTGCCGCCGTCACTGGAGAGGTTGACCCTCGATGGCTGCCGCTGGCTGTCACCAGAGGCCTCCTTTGCGCGCTTCCCCCGCCTGCGCATGATGGCGGCAGGTAGCACCAACCTGGGCGACGCGGCACTGGCAACCCTGCCGCCCTCCCTAGTGTCCCTCAACGTCTCCGACACGCCGGCATTGACGGCGGCGGCAGCGTTCCCCAACCTGCCCGCACTGCGCGTGCTGGATGTGAGCCGCGCTGGTATTGGCGACGCAGGCGTCGCCAGCATGCCGGCCGGCCTGGAGGAACTGCACATGGTTGACTGCAGCGGCGTGGCGCGCAGCGCCAGCCTGGACCACCTAAAGGCACTGCGCCAGCTACAAAGCTCCGGGACGGACCTGTCCCGCGCCACGGTAGCCGCGTGCCGCGCGCGTGGATGCACTGCGCCCGCCGACGGTGTCCTGTGCAAGCAAGATCGTTACGCCCAATACCTTGTGGTACTGCCAGGCAGCAGCCGGATTGTGTGCAACTCCGATGCTGCCAGCGTGGCGCTGTGGGATGCCGCCAGCGGTGGTGGTGGCGCGGCGGTGGCAGAGCTCCGGTTCAAGGAGCACTATGTGACCGCACTGGCAGCACTACCCGATGGCCGCCGTGTGGCAGTCGGGGTAATGTGCAATGAGCCGGAGCGGGGTGGCGTCGCTCTGTGGGACACGCGTGACGCCCCGCACTGCCCGCCGCATACAATGCTGGGTGTTCCAGGTGGCGTGCGGGCGCTGGCAGTGCTCCCCAACGGCCACCTGCTGGCGGGGTGCGGTGACGGCAAGCTGCGCGTGGTGGACTTGGAAGCGCGCGCCATCGTGTCGACGCTGGATGGACACAAGACTGGTGTGACCGCGGTGGCAGTGCTCCCCAGCGGCGGCCTGGCGGCAAGCGCATCCCATCACGACGACACGGTGCACCTGTGGGACGTCGCCACAGGTGCACGTGTTGCAACGCTGGAGGGGCACGTCGGAGGTGTTACCTCGCTTACGGCGCTGCCCGATGGCCGCATAGCCACCGGGTCGGAGGATGCCACGGTGCGGCTGTGGGATGTTGGCCGGTCCACCTCCGCCCGCGTGTTGACAGGGCACGATCAGGCCGTGGATGCACTGGCACTGCTTCCGGACGGCCGGCTGGCCAGCGCGTCATTCGATGGCACGGTCCAGCTGTGGGACACGCGTCGGCTCGCCATCGGGGCGGTTGAGGTGCCCGTGATGCTGGCGGTGGCAACCCCGCTGTCGGCATCCTGGCACGGCATCGCGCTGGCGCCGCTGCCAGACGGCCGCCTCGCAACGGGCGGTGACGGCGTCCGCCTGTGGCAGCTGCCCGCCGCCTGATTAACTTTACAGCGGCATTTGAACTTGTGGTAACTAACGATAATTGAAGTGCTACTCACGACAAGATGACGTCCACCGTGTCGGCAACATCTAGGGCAGGGGCCTGGGGCTCCTGTGGCGCTTCCTCCGGTGCCCCCGGCATAGCTGCCGCCCCACCAGCATCGTCAGCATCGTTAGCATCAGCGTCGGCATCGGCATCGACATCGGCCTCGGCGTTGGCAGCAGCTGCGGCGGCCTCCTGGGAGGCCGTCCACGCCGCCACCGCAGCCTCCACGCTTGCCACCATCGGCGGCGGCATGGTGGCGGAGGGCGGCGGCACGCGGTGCCACCAGGCGACAAAACGGCGCGCCAGGTCGCGCTCGCGCGGCGTGGACAGCAGGAGGGAGAGCGCAGGTGGCGCCAGCTACGCCATCAGCATGAATGCCAGCGGCGCCAGCTTCTTTAGTACGTGCACAAAGCTGTCCCACACGCGCGCCTCACCCGCACCCTCCGCGCCGCTCGCGTCCGCCCACGCCTGCCGCGCCGCCAGCGGCTCAAATACGGCGTCGCCCACGCGGTCCAGCAGCGTGGACAGCTGGCCAATGAAGATGCCGCGGCTGTCGGGGAAGTGTTGCGCCGCCAGCAGGACGGTGCGCATCAACAGGAGCGGCACGGCGGGGCGCGCGGGCGTTGCAGCCGCCGCGGCATCACCGTCATCCGCCGGTGGTGGCGGCGGAGCACGTGCAATGGCGGCGTCAATCAGTCGCGTCAGTGCGCCGCGCAGCACCTCCTCCGTGTATGTCGCGCGCGCACCCTCGCCAAAGAACAGCGCCGTCACCTCCAGCAGTGCACGCGTGCGGTCAGCGGGCACCAGGTCGGAACGTGATGCGATGCCGTCCGCACGTGTCAGCGCCGCCTCCACCAGCAGCTCCAGTGGCGCGGGCGGCGCCACGCGCGGCACGCCGATGGCGCGCGCAACGATCGGCGACAGGCCGGCAGGCTTGCCGTGTGCCAGCACGTCACCCAGCAGGGACAGCACGGCGTCGCGGCGCAGCCAGGGGCACAACGCTGCGCTGAAGGCGGCGGGGAGCGGCACGCCGGCCGCACTCACCGCCGTCGGCTCGTCGTCAGGCACCGCGGTCGGCGCGCTGGCACCGTATGCCAGCAGCGCAGTCAGTGCGGGTGACGCGGCGGCAACCAGCGCACCCTCTAGCGGCGCGCCGCTGCGGATGGCAGTCGCCAGCGCGGGTGGCGCGTACGGTGACGCCGCCGCCGCCACCAGCTGCGGGATAGTGGCAGCGGTGGCGCCGTCTGCCGCGGCGCCCGCCACGGCGGCCAACCACGGCAGGGCGGCGGGTGGTACGGATGCAGGAGGCGGCAGCAGGGGCACCAGGTCGCGGTAGCCCGCGACACCCCGCGTGGCCACGGCAGCACGCACAACCGCGGGCGGCAGTGCGTCCATGAGGGCGGTTGCCAGTGTTGCGCCGGCGCGTGCCACCGGGTGGCCGCCATCCAACCCACGTGCCGTCGCGCGTGCGCCGGCACGAGCAAGCCGTGCGTACACGCGGGGAAGCTGGCGCAGGAGGCGCGCCATGTCCGCCCGCGCCAGGCACACCGACGTGACCGCCACCAGGCGCGCCGCGCCAGGCTTGGTGGTCCACCACGGCGGCGTTTCTGCGCCCTCCAGCGCCGTGCCGTCTGCCCCGAGCCACCAAGCCAGGTCGGCACACGCCGCCAACCCCACCGCAGCCCCGGCAGCCAGGTTGGCGCCGCTGCTCCGCTGCTCCGTCGCATCCCCCGCCGGCGGCGGCGAGCCATGTGAACCGCGGCGTGCGCGCTTGGCTGGCGGTGCCGCACTGGGCGCGCTGCCACCCTCTGCCTCGCTCCCCGGCTCGGTTGCGGCATCGCCGGCGGGCGCCTCTGCCTCGTCGCCACTGCCGTCCAAATCAGCGTCCACATCGCCGTCGCCGCCATCATTGCCGTCACCGCCGCCTTCACCGCCGCCGTCGCCACCATCGGCGTCCGCGTGCGCAAGCGCGCGTGCCACCCACGTCGCGCATTGCCGCCACACGCGGATGGTGACGTCGTGCAGCGTCGCCTGCACCGCGTCAGCCGTGGTGGGCGACGCCGCGGCGTCGGCAAGGACACGCAAGCAGCCGGTGGCGGTGCGCTCGGGCGCGTCGCTCGCCAGCGCGGTGGCAACCAGTGCGTCAATGGCGGCGGCGCGCCACGCCGGGCGCGTAGCAGCAATGTCACCCAGCAGCAGTGGCACCACGCCGTCCGGCAGCTGCGACAGCGGCGGCTGTGCGGGTGCGGCAGCCGCAGCCGCCAGGGCGCGCGCGCGCCCCGCCACGCGCGAGTCACGCGCGGTGAAAGACAACAGAGCAACCAGGGCAGGGGGCGTAAAGGAAGGCAGGGCGGCAACGGCACGCCGCAGCTGCGCCAGCGCCGTAAACGGCGCATCCGCCTCAAGCAGCACGCTTTCAGATGCAACTGCCAGCAGCGCGGGTGCCATGAGGCCGCGCAGCAGTGTGGCACACATGTCACCACCGTCGCCGCCGCCCTCGTCGCCCAATCCCTCCGCCTCCTCCTCAGACTTCACAGCGGCGCCCGCGTCACGGCGTGCCGCGCCGCCGCCGCCGCCACTAATATGGAAGTCTGACGCAGCGGCGTGGGCAGTGAATGCAGCCAGGCGCGGCAGCGGCATGGCGGCAAGCAAGGCGGCGGCAGCGCGGGTGGCGGGCGCGCGACTGGCGTCGGTGGCGTCGCCGCCACCCGCTGCCGCTGCCGCTGCCGCGGCGGCAGCAAGGGAGGTGAGGGACAGCGCGGTGGGTTCTAGCGTGCTGGCTACCTGCGCCAGCGGGGAGCCGCCTAGCGCGGCACGCACGGCGGGCGGCAGCGGCGCGGTGGCAGCGACGCCGTGCAGCCAAGTTAGTAGGCGGTCCACGCCAGCAAGCGCGGTGGGTTGCGCCGCGGGCAGGGCAGCCGCGACGGAGGAGGGGGCGACGCCTGCTGCGGTGGCAGTGGCCACGCCCGCCCAAGATGCCGACGCAGCAGCAACCAGCCGCCGCGCTGCGCCCTGCCACGCCGCCGGCGCACCACCCGGCGGCCAGGATGCACTAATAGCTTCCTCGGCACCTGCAGCGGCGCCAGCACCTGTACTACTACCACGCCACGCCGCTACAGCCGGGTGGCTACGCCAGTCGCCTGCCAGCACTGGCGCGCCACCACCGGCAGCGTCGGTCGTGGGCAACGCAGCAGCAGCTAGTACGGCGGTAGCAGAGCTTGCCGACGGTGGTGGCACGCCCGCAGCACCACCGTCGTCAGCCCACGGCGTGCTCCACATGGCGGCCAGGTCGGCGTCCCCGGCGGCGCTGGCGTCGTCGCCTGGCCGGTAGCCGCCCTCTAACCCGTCAGCTAGTGCCGCGCCTGGCACGCGCGCCAGCGTGGCAATGAGGCTCTCTAACCCGCCGGTGGTGGGGCCGGCGGCGGCAGCAGCAGCTGCCACAGCAGCGGCCTCGTCGGGCTCCAGCGGCGGCGCGTTGCGCAGGTTGAGGAGGACGAGGGTGGCGGTGTCAGACAGCGGCAAGGCCAGGACGTCGCGCACGAAGGCGGCGGTGAACGTCGCGTCCGGCGGCGGGCGAACTAGGGCGTACAGCGCAGTGACCTCCGGCGACTCGTAGCCGTCTGCGTCAACGGCCGGTGCTGAGCCGGCTTGCAACAGGTAGGGCGGCAGGGGCGGCGGCACGAGTGGCGGGTGCAGCGTCACGTACGCCTGGCCCAGGGCGGGCAGCAGCGAGTTGGCAGCCAGGGCGGGGGCGCCGCCGGCGGGCGACGATGCAATGCGCGCAACAGCGGCGCGCACGGCAGGCGCAAGGGTGGGATCCACGCGCATGGCGCCGTCGCCGTACGTGACGCACAGCGCGTTAGGCGGCGCCACCACAAACTCTACTACGGCAGCAGCGGCAGCCTCAATGAACCACGGCCGGCAGTACGCCACGTTGGCGCAGCGCGCCAGCAGCTCGGAATACGTGGCGGGTGTGACGGCAGCAGGCGGGGCGGGCGCACCACCTGCCGAGGCGCGCGTGGTGGCATTCACGGTAAGCGCGCGCGCCAGGGCGCGGAACGCGTACGTACCCACCTCAAACAGCACGCGTGGCAGCATGAGGGGGCGGCCAGTGGGTGTGGATGTAGCAGCTGCGGCAGCGGCGGCAGCAGCAGCGGCCGCGGCGGGGGAGGCCGCAACGTCGTCTAGAGTGACATTGTCGGCGGGCGCCAGGTAAGGGTCGTCAGCGCGCAGGGCGGCAGCAAAGGCAGCGGCGTCGGGCGTGGCGGCACGCAGGCGCAGCGGGTGTGGCGTAAATACCAGGGCGGCACGCTCTAGTACCTCAAGTGCAGCGGGCAGCGCGTCGGGCGGCAGCGCGCCCGCCTCCACCTCCTCCAGCGCATCCTGCACGCCACGCACCACCTGCTCCCACCCCTCGTACGCGTACGTGGCGGCACCGGCGGAAGCACCGGTGGCGGTGGCGGTGGCGTCTAGGAGTGCGGCAAGGCCGCGTGGCAGCGCTATGGCCAGTACGCGTAGTGCACGGCGGCGGTCCGCGCACCCGCCGGCGCGCAGCCACGCCGTCCCGCCCGGCAGCAGCGCCCCGGC
>Ga0066256_1004750_pt1 | contig 11823 bp, 2 predicted proteins | sample ThiBio_1000_biof_FD_87107 | JGI IMG/M metagenome (GOLD analysis project Ga0066256, IMG submission 87107) | Wastewater bioreactor microbial communities from Cape Town, South Africa - Thiocy_expt_1000_biof (version 2) | ecosystem: Engineered > Bioreactor > Thiocyanate-remediating >...
GGGGGGGGGCACAGAAGGTCGCGTTCGCCCTCGCACGGCGGCGCCACGCACATTGTTGTTATTGAACCACAGCGTGGTCACAGAGGGCATGACGGGGAAGCCCTCCAGGCTGTCCAGCCCGTTCTTGTCTAGGATCAGCGTGTCTACGCGCGTAAAGTATTGCAGGTTGCCGGGCGCCCGAATGGCGTTTTCGGTCAGGTTCAGGGTCGTGACCGTGTCGCCACGCCCCTCCGCCTCCCCGCGCGGCACCTCACTCAGCCCGCGGTCTACCAGCGCCAGCTCCATGCCGCTACTCCTCCCGCCTGCCGCCATGGCGTGTGTTGTTGTGGTCGTCGTTGCTGCTTGCTGCCGGCTTTCCTTGTTGCCGTTGCTGCTTGTTGCCGTTGTTACAACAGCCGCTGCCGCCGCAATGAATCGCAACCAGGGCGGCACCGGCAACCACAGCGCGTGCGGGCACACGCGGCACGCGAGTGCAGCTCGCTTAGGCGCCCCTGTTGTTGCTTTCCCGTGACGTGGCCAGCTGCCTACGGACGAAGCAACAGCAGGTCGGCGTTAGGAGGCAGGCGACACTTCTCTCACCACCTGCCGTGCCCCTGTCGCCACGAAAAACGAGCCGTCAGCACACCACGTTACGACACGTAGGGGTGCGCAGTCAGACTCACAACCACCACGGCACACTTTGCCGCCCTCGCCCACCGTGGCGGCGCGCCAGCACCACTTTAACCGCGTGGCACCAATCTCCGTACTAGAAAGACCATCAGCCGCCGGCGGTTTCAAACACCAGCCTCAAACTTCCAACGACGAGGTTGGGGTTTGGAAGTTCAAACATTGCACTCGCAACAGAAATTCAATTGATATAGACAATACAACGCAACAACGACCAGCGCAGTTGGGTGCACCACTACCAACCTCTGCGACTGTGTGGTGCACCATCGCACCACGAGTGCTGTGCCGCTGCTGGCGAGGTGGAAATCCAAGGTTCCTCTCGCCTGCACTGGGGCTGGCGGGCAAAGTGGATCTTTGCGTCTCTCTTACCCTAGGAAAAACTTGAACCCGCTCTCTCGGCGCCTACTACGGCGTAACTACGCCCAACCGCAATAATACGCGCCCGGCCCGCCCCTGACGTCGGCATTGTTTGAGGCGTTGCGGCGCACCACCGCCTCCCATCGCAGCAATGAGCGCTGTTGCCGGTGCGTGTGCCCCGCCGTCTTGCTGGCCTTTCATTATGATGGGACATGTGTACACACGATTAGAGAGGAGGAGAGGAGAGGAGAGGAGAGAAGAAGGAGGCTGGGTGCTGGTAGTGTGGTGGTTGACGCGCAGACGCGCGTCGGCGGTTTGGTAGTCGCTGGTGGGAGCTGGTAGCAGCTGGTGGCAGCAGCCCCCCCCCCACCCCCTGCAGTCCCAGCGTGCTGGCGGCGGCCATGCTGTTTGACACCATTGTGCTAGAGTCGTACGGCACGCGCGCGGCGGCGCACACCAACTTCCACCGCTTCCTGGCGCCGCCGGTGGCGCGCGCAGAGGCTGCGGCGCGCGTGGCGGTGGCGCGCGGTGACCTGGAGGGCGCGGCTGCAGGGCTGCGCACAGCGGGCCGGTATGGCCGGTACAGTTACGCGGGCGCGGGGCACGTGGTAGAGTGGCCGTCTGCGCCGCCGTCCGTGCCCACGCCGCCCAACTTCCCGCCGCCTGCCCGCGTGGTGGGCGCGGAGAGCGCGGAGGACGCCGCCATGCGTGCCAAGGCCACTGCCGCCCCGCCGCCGGGCCTGGTGGGCCTGGCGCACCTGGGTGACGCCACCGCGCTGGCGTCGCAGTGGGCTGCCGAGTCGCTGGCGGCGTCCAGTGCCACGGCAGACCAGCTGCGGCTGGCGGGCAAGGCGGGCGCGGAGGAGGATGAGGATGACGGCGAGGGCCATGCTGACGCGCCGGCCGCACCCTGGTTCCGTGACGCCGCCCGCCTGCGCGCGGACGCGGGCGCGGCGCTGGCTGCTAGCCGTGACTGGGATGCTGACGCGCCGGCGGGTGCACACTGGGTGATCGAGCGGCCAACTGGCGCGCCGGCCACCTCTGACGACCTGCTGGATTGGGTCATGCCCGCCCTGCGCAGCCAGCCGTACGGGCACGCCGTCATGACGCCGTTTGGCGCCTCCAGCGGGCGGTTGGCGGTGGGGGAGGACGTGGTGTGCACCGCGGTGCAGCGCGTGGGCCGGCCGCGCGACAAGGATGAGGCGTCGCGCTTCCGGTGCCTGTCCACCGTCCTGCTGTCAGCGGAGCGGGCGGGCGGGGTCGCCACCAGCGCGCCACCGGCTGCCGCGGCATCCTGCCGCCGCCTGGCACACGGCCTGTTCAGCGACATTGTCAATGCTGCCGCTGCCGCGGACGCGCACCTGGCCACGCCTCGCTACCAGGCGCGGCTGGCAGGCAAGGCGGGCGGCCCTGGTGCACCGCACCGCGTGCTGCACGGCGTGCGCTTCCCTGCCGCGCCCGGCGCCGCTGGCGCGTTTGCCGTGTCAGAGCTGCCAGCCGGCGCCGCGGGGGGTGGCCGCATTCTGGGCTTTTATGCCACCGCTGCACAGGCCGCCCTGGCGCACGACCGCGCGGTGCGGCGCGCGATGGCGGGCGGCACGCTGGCGGCCGAGGCGGGCGCCGCGCTGCTCAATTTTGATGGCGGCGTGCACGGCATCATTGGCGCGGTGCCGGCACTCGCGTTTGCGGTATGGAACATGCGCGGCCGCCGGCCGGAGCTGTTCCTGGCGCCGCGCACCGTGCTGTCAGGGACGGGCGTGGCGACTTCTGCTGCTGCCCTGCCTGCCGCCAGCGGCCTGCTTGCTGACGCGTTCACGCTTGCCACGCCCGCCGGCGCTGCCGCGGCCGGCGCGCCTGCCGAGGAAGTGGCAGCGGCGTTGGCGAGCGCCACCGCCGCGCTGCGTGCCGCGCCCATCCCCACCTCCGCACCTGGCGTACCGCCGGGTGCGGGTGCAGGGGCGGGGGCGTCACTGCCGCCGCCGCCGCCGCCTGCCCTGCCGCCCGATATGGCACGCTTCCTGGGCCCGCTGGGCATCACAGCGGCGCTGCTGGCGGACGCGGCGGTGCCGCTGCGCGTGCACGTGACGACGGAGCAGCGCGAGATGGTGAAGAACCAGATTCTGGTCATGAAGGCGCTCATGAAGCGGCTGCTGCCGCAGCACGCCACCATGACCGCCGCCACCGACATGAAGACGCTGACGCCGGAGGTGGGCAGCCGGTGGCAGGGGAAGGCGGCGGGCGGTGCGGGCGGCACGGCGTGGCGGCCGTCGCCGGCGCCCAAGTTCAAGGGCACGTTTAAGGGCCGGCGCGGCGGCAAGAAGAAGCGCGCGCGGCGCGGCTCCGACGACGACGACGATGACGACGAGGAGGACGACGGGCACTACGCAGCGCCGTCCAAGAACCGTGGCGGTGCCGGCCCCGTGCGCCGCTCCTCCCGCGCGCGCCAGCCCGCCAAGACGTACGGCGGCGGCGAGGGGGAGGAGGGCAGCGGCGGGGAGGGCGGCGGGGGTGAGGATGGCGAGGAGGACGCCGGCGGCGACGACGACGACGACGATGACGACGACGATGAGGGCGGCGGTGGCGGTGGTGGTGGCAGCGGCATGAAACGGCGGAAGCCGCGCAAGAGCGGCAACTTCCCCTCCCGCCTCACCATGGACGCGCTGGATGACGACGACGGCGACAAGTCGTGGCGCGTGGAGAAGGTGCTGGGCGTGCGGTTCGCCGACCTGCCGGGCCGGCCGGGCGACCCGCTGGACGAGGAGGCGGCGCTGCCGGCGGACGCAAGCGAGGAGGCGCACAACTTTGCACACGACCGCAAGCAGCTGCGCCTGCGGCGCGCGCTGCCGGCGTCGGCGCGGCGCGACTGGGACTCGCTGGAGTACCTGGTGCGCTGGCGCGGCCTGTCGTACGTGCACGCGGAGTGGGTGGCGTCGTCGCTCATCCGGGAGCAGGGGAGCTGGGGCATGAAGAAGGCCAAGGCGTTCCTGGCGACGGAGGAGGCGGTGCGGCAGCTGGATGACGAGGAGGCGCGGCTGGCGGCGGGGCGCGACCCGCTGCCGCTGGAGGCGTACTTTGACGAGGACTTCATGGCGGTGGAGCGCATCCTGGCGGCGAAGGAGGTGCCGGGCGAGGGCGGCGCGCCGCGCCGCATCATGTTCCTCATCAAGTGGCGCGGCCTGCCGTACGCGGAGTGCACGTGGGAGTGGGAGGACGACGTGAAGGACGACAAGAAGATCGCGCTGTTCCAGCGCTTCAACACGCTGCCGCACCCGGACGACTGCGTGGTGCGGTACGACGCGGCGGGGCACGACGTGCGGCCGCCGCCGTCAGAGTGGAAGCCGTACAAGGACTCGCCGGGGTTCAAGGGCGGCGAGCGCGCGCTGCGCGACTACCAGCTGGAGGGCCTGAACTGGATGGTGTTCAACTGGCACAACCACCGCAACTGCATCCTGGCGGACGAGATGGGTCTCGGCAAGACGGTGCAGACGGTGTCCATGCTGGAGCACCTGCGCACGCGCGCCGGCGTGCGCGGCCCCTTCCTCGTCCTGGCGCCGCTGTCCACGCTGGGCCACTGGAAGCGCGAGTTTGACGACTGGACGGACATGAACGCGGTGTACTACCACGACCCGCAGGGCGGCGGCGACGCGCGCGCGCTCATCCGCGAGCACGAGTGGGTGTACCCCGGCACGCGCGGCGCGCGGCTGGCGGACGCGGGCGTGTACAAGTTCAACGTGGTGGTGACGTCGTACCACGTGCTGCTGTCCGACTGGGAGCACTTTGAGCGCGTGCGGTGGCGGTACGTGGTGGTGGACGAGGCGCACGCGCTCAAGAACCGGGAGTCGCAGCTGAAGCAGGCGCTGCGCAGCCTGGCGTACGACTCGCTGCTGCTGCTCACCGGCACGCCGCTGCAGAACGACATCATTGAGCTGTGGTCGCTGCTGGAGCTCATCCGGCCGGACCGCTACGCGTCGCTGCCCGAGTTTGTGGCCAAGTACGGCGAGCTGCGCGACACGTCGCAGGTGGCGGCGCTGCAGGCGGAGCTGGCGCCCATCATGCTGCACCGCGTGAAGGAGGACGTGGAGAAGTCCATCCCGCCCAAGGAGGAGACCATCATCCACGTGGAGCTGACGCGCATGCAGAAGGCGTACTACCGCGCCATCTTTGACCGCAACCGCACCTTCCTGTCGCGCGGCGTCACCTCCTCCTCCGTCGCCAACCTGGTGAACATTGAGATGGAGCTGCGCAAGTGCTGCAACCACCCCTTCCTGCTGCGCGGCGCGGAGGAGCGCGAGACGGGCGACATCCACGACCGCGGCGAGCACGTGGCCAACATGGTGGCGGCGTCCGGCAAGATGGTGCTGCTGGACAAGCTGCTGCCCAAGCTGATGGAGGAGGGCCACCGCGTGCTGCTGTTCTCGCAGTTCAAGATGATGCTGTCGCTGCTGGAGGAGCTGCTGACCGCCAAGGCGTACAAGTTTGAGCGCCTGGACGGCTCCATCCGCGGCAACGAGCGGCAGGCCGCCATCGACCGCTTTAACAAGCCCGGCTCCGACGTGTTCGCCTTCCTGCTGTCCACCAAGGCGGGCGGCCAGGGCATCAACCTGACGGCGGCGGACACCGTCATCATCTTTGACTCGGACTGGAACCCGCAGAACGACGTGCAGGCGATGGCGCGCGCGCACCGCATCGGGCAGACGAAGGACGTGCGCATCTACCGCCTCGTGACGGCGCGCACGTACGAGGCAGAGATGTTCAAGCGCGCCAGCCGCAAGCTGGGCCTGTCGCAGGCGGTGTTCGACTCGGGCGGCGTGTCCAAGCGCTTTGACGCCGGCGCGGCGGAGGACGGCGGCGACTCGCTGTCCGGCCTGCTGACCATGGACAAGGACAAGGTGGAGGCGCTGCTGCGCTTTGGCGCGTACGCCATCATGGAGGACGACGAGGCGGCGGCCGCCGCCGCCAAGTTCCAGGCCTCCACCATCGACCAGATCCTGTCCAAGTCGTCCACCATCCGCTATGACGAGGGCTCCGCCAAGGCGGCGGAGCTGGAGGCGGACGCGGCGGCGGCGGGCGAGCACCTGGGCGGGAAGGCGGCACGCGACGAGGCACGCGCAGAGGCGGCGGAGGTGGGGGACCTCGCCGGCGGCGGCGGCGGCGGTGGTGGTGCAGCTGGTGGCGCGGCGGCTGCAGCAGCGGCGGCGGCGGCGGGCGCCCGGGGGCGGGGGCGGCCGCGCAAGGGCGGGCTGAACCTGTCCAAGGCCACCTTTGCGGTGGACGACGGCGACACCAAGCTGGACGTGTCCGACCCGTCGTTCTGGGAGAAGGTGCTGGGCCCACGCCCTGCCGAGATCCTGCTCCGTGGCCTGCGCGCCACGCCGCCCGTCACCGACAGCCCCGAGAAGCTGGCGCAGTGGGTGGCGGACGCCACGCTGCTGCTGGATGACGTGTTTGAGTCGCGGTGCGAGGGCGAGAGCCACGAGGCGAGCCCCGTCATGCAGACGGTGCTGCAGGAGCTGCAGGTGCAGGGCAAGGGCGTGCCGCACCCCATGTCGGCAGCGGCACGGGAGGCGTGGAAGGCGGCGCACCCGGCGCCGGCGGGCGACGATGGCGGCGAGGGCGAGGCGCCAGAGTGGAGCTTCCCGCTGCCCTCCACCACTCTCGCTGCCCTGTGCCGCTCCACCGCGGTGGCCAACGCCACCGCGCGTGCGCGTGCGACGCAGGGCCGCGTCTTGCCGCCCGAGGAGGACGGCGAGGGCGTGCAGCACGACGGCACGATGGCGGACTTTGCGCTGTACTGGATTGAGCGCTTGGACGCGGGCATGCGCGGGCGCAAGCGCGCTCGCTCCGCTGCCGTCGCTGCCGCCATGCCACCGCCATACATCGTGGGCGGCGTGTCGCTGCCACGGCCGCGCGGTCGGCCGCGCACGCGGCCTGAGGGCGAGCCGCGCAGCCGTAGCCGCAGCCGCAAGCGGGCGGGGGAGGGTGGCCTGGTGGTGGGCGCGGACGGCGCGCTGTCGCTGCCGCGCCCGCCGCGCGACCGCTCACGGCGGCGGGACCGCCGGCGGGAGCCGCGTGATCCCAACGTGCCGCGCCGCCCGCGTGGCCGGCCGCGTGGCAGCCGGACGCGGGGTGGGGCAGGTGCCGCCGGTGGCGCCGGGGGCGGTGATGGTGCTGCCACCGGCGGCGGCGGGGAGGGCGGTGAGGGGGAGGAGGGCGGCGCTGGCGAGAGCGCCGTGTCGGGGCGCAAGCGTGGGCGCGGCATCAAGGACAGCGCGGTGCTGGGTGAGCGCGAGTACGACATTGCTACCGGCATGCCCTCCATCTCCAACATCCGCGTGCGCTTGACACCGTGGCTGGGGTCCACCACGCCGGTGGTGCTGCCGCTGGGCCCCATCACGGGTGCCGCAGGTGGCACGCCGTCGGTCTGGGCGGCGGCACACCCTGAGTACGGCGTGTCGCATGACGACGCCGGTGTGGCGGCGGTGGAGGCGGCTGCGGCCGCTGCCACCGATGTCGCGGTCCGTGTCGCAGCTGCCGCCGCGGCAGCAGCCGCAGCAGCGGCCGCTGCCGCTGCCCCGCCCGGCACTGCCGACGGCGCCAGCGGGGAGGCGGAGGGTGACGGCAGCGCGTCGGCGACTAAGCCGGCGCCCAGCCCCACTCCGTCGCCACCCATCCCGCCGTCGTCCATCTCCGGCTACCCCGCCGTTCCGGAGCTGCCGCGCGCCCTTCTGAGCCGCACGGGGTACACGCGGGAGGAGGTGTTTGCAGCGCTGGCTGCCGGCCAGCCGGTGGCGGCGTACCGCGCGGCGCGCCGCGGCGTGCCCGCATATGAGGACGACTTTGCCACCCCCGCCGCGTTCCAGGACGCCGTGCTGTGCACGCGCCTAAACGCCGCGTGGCTGGCGGCCAACCCGCGGCTGGCGGACCCCGGCATGCTGGCGGGCTTGTCGCGGCCTGACGCCGCCGGCAGCAACGGCAGCGGTACCGGCGGTGCCGGCGGCGGCGGGTCGGCGTCCGCAATAACTGCTGTCACTGCGCCGGCGGCGGCGGGCGGGGGGGGCGAGGGGGCCGCGGCGGCCGCCGAGCGGGCGGCGGCGCCAGCACGGCCAGCGGGGGCGCCAGCAGGGGCGCCGGCGCGTGGGGGGCGCAATGAGCTGCCGCCACCGCCGCTAACCGCGGAGGCGGCGGCGGCAGCGGCGGCGGCGGGGCGGCCGGCGGGGCGGCGGCGGCAGCGGGGGCGGGCGGGGCCGGGCGGGCGGGCGGCGCGCCGGCCGGGGCGCCGCGGGGGGCGCGCCGGGGGCGCGCGCGGGGCGCGGGGCGCCTGCCGGTGGCGGGGCGGGGGGGGGCGGGGGGGGCGGGGGGGGGCGACACGGCGGCCCCCCGTGGCCCGCGCGCGGGGCGCCAACCAGGAGGAGGAGGTCGGCGGCGGCGTCGGAGAGGACGGCGCCGGCAGCGAGAGTGGGGAGGAGGAGGACGACGAGGAGGGCGGCTCCAGTAGTGATGAGGGCGGCTCTGGCGATGAGGATGACGTCAGCGACGAGGAGGGCGGCAGCGACGACGGCGACGACATCGACGACGACGAGGACGACGACGGCCTCGGCGACGATGACGTGGGCGACGAGGATTATAGCGCCGCGCCCGCCAAGCGCGCGCGCGCGTCGTCTCGCGGCCGTGCCGCGCCTGCCGCCAGTGCCGATGCAGCGGCGGTGTCCGCAGCGTCGGCGGCGTCGGCGACGCCCGCGGCGTCGGCGACCCCAGCGTCGCGCGCTCGCAAGCCGCGTGCGCCGGCTGGTAGCGCTAGTGGTAAGGGGCGGGGAGCGACACCCGCTGGCGCGCCGGCTGCCGCTGCCGCTGCCGCTGCTGCTGCCGCTGCGACGGGTGCCGTGCCTGATGACACGCACTGCTGCGTGTGCGGCAGCGACGTGGGGTACCTGGATGACCCGATAGTGTTGTGTGAGGGCGCGCGGTGCGGCATTGCGGTGCACAAGCTGTGCTACGGCATCCGGTCCATCCCGGAGGGCGACACGCCGTACTACTGCAGCCTGTGCGCGGCGCACAGCGGCGTGGACCCCGCCACCGTGCACTGCAACCTGTGCCCGCTGACGGGCGGCGCGTACAAGCGCGCGGCGGCGGCGAAGGGCGTGGCGTCCAGCGGGTGGGTGCACGCCACGTGCGCGCTGTGGTGCCCCACCACCTCGTTTGAGGACGAGGTGACGCTGGAGCCAGTGGCAGGGTGGGAGCACGCGCGGGTGACGCCTGCTTGGGGCCGCGCCTGCGTGGCGTGCGGTACGGCGGGCACGGGGTACACGGTGCCGTGCGCCGCGCCCGGTTGCACCGCCTCCCTGCACCCGCTGTGCGGCCGCCGGGCGCGGTACCGCATGGAGCAGCTGGGTGACGGCTCGCTGGTTGCGTACTGCCCAGTGCACAGCGGCGCCGCACGGTAGCGCGGCCCCCACTATGTTGACGCTCTTCATTTTTCGACCCCCGTGTGCCAGTTGTGTGTTGTGCGTATGCCCTTGCAAGACCTGTGGGCGGCGCCGTGTGTGCGCTGCTGTGGCAAACTTGTTTACTTCAAACGATCACGCCAGCGGCGGCTCGGCCACGACGGGGAAGGTGGCAGATACGACGCCGACGACGGCGGCATGCAGGATGTCGCCGGGCGCCACGGCAGCCACGCCGCTTGGCGTGCCCGTCAGTAGCACGTCACCTGGCTCCAGCGTCATAACGGCGGACGCGGCAGCCAGCAGCTGCGGGATGCGGTGGATCATGTCGCCCGTCACACCCGCCTGCACCAGCGTGTTCATGTTGGTCAGCGACAAGTGCAGATCGTGCGGGTCCTCCACATGCTCCGCCGGCACCTCCTCGCTCATGGCGCAGAAGGTGTCGTACCCCTTCGCCACCGCCCACGGTTCGCCCGCCGCCTTGGCAGCCGCCTGGATGTCGCGCGCCGTCATGTCCAGCGCCACCACGTACCCGCGCACATACGTGCGCCAATCCGCCGCCGCAATGCGCCGGCCCCGCTTCCCAATCACCACCCCCAACTCCACCTCGTGGTGCACGTTCTTCACGCCGGCGGGGATCACGATGGCGCCCGGCGGGTGCACCACGGAGGAGGAGGGCTTGAGGAAGAACACGGGCGGCGCGGCGGCTGGCTTGGGCTTGCCGCCCATCTCCTTCACGTGATCCGCGTAGTTCTTGGCCACGCACACGATCTTGGTGCCATTGTACCACGCCTTCTTCGCGCCGTTGGCACTGCTGCTGGCACTGCTGAAGCAGCGGGTTGCTGTTGCCAGCATGCGCCGCGCGCTGGCCGCCATGGTGCTGTGTGGGTGAGTTTGGCAGTGTGCACTGAACAAGGATATATGGCACACACAACAGGCAGGCTTGCCCTCAACCTACGCTATTCCATGCGTCAGTTATGCCGGCGCACGGCCCCTTGTTGTTATTTACATATCGATTTGTAACTCAATAGGTTGCAGCGTATCTGTCCACGACCGTATCTTTGGGGCGGTGACGTAGGCAGCGTTGCTAAACTAGAAGTCTTCAATGGCATCATCGGCAGGCGCAGCGGCAGCAGCACTAGGCACCGCTGCCACACCACCACCATTGCTGCTGCTGCCGCCGCCGCGGCTGGCAGGCGGGTGTGGTTGCCACCGCGGCCGGCCCGGGCCCGGCCCACCCGTAGGACCGGTTGGTGGCGGGGCATCTGCGGCGGCAGCGCGCTGGGCTGCAATCAGCGCCGTGACGTCAACGCCGGCAAGGGCCGCCCAGCCAGCCCAATGCCCAACCTGCAAGCCAGACAGCGATACCGCTGCTGCACGGCCACGCCGCACCGTGTACGCAGCCGCTGCTGTCTCATCTCCGCCGCCCGCATCCACGTCGTACTCGTCGTCGCCGTCACCGCCACCACCGCCGCCACCGCGGCTCCGGCCGCCACGCACCAAGCTGGTTGCTGCGGCGCCAATGGTGGTAGCCGGCTCGCCTGCTGCCGTCGCTGCCAGCATACCGCCGTAGTGGCCGCTGGCACCGCATGCCAGCGCACGGGTGGCGGCATCCACATGCGGGTACGCGCGCCCGCCGCGGCACAGCACGCCCACCGCCGGCAGCACCCAAAGCGCGCGTTCCCGCGCCGACACGATGGATGGCCACATGCCGCTGCCAGCGCTGCCGCCACTTCCACCAGAGGCGCTGCCAGCAAAGGTGGCAGTGCCAACGCCCTCGTCGCGCAGCCACGCGGCATTGTCGGTGGCAATGCGCGCCACGGCATACACGGCGGGCTTGCGCATGGCGCGGAAGGTGCGCGGCGCGGGCGCGTAGTTGTGGTGCGCCACTGCGCGCGCCACCAGGCTGCCGTACATGGCGTCGGTGGTGGTGGCGCGGTCTGGCGGGACGCCATCACGTGTGCGGCGGCCGCACGTCACGTCCGCCACGCTGAGCACGTCCAGGCATGACGACAGCTGCGCCATGTCGGTGTAGAAGGCGGGCACCGCATCGTGCAAAAAGGTGGCCAGCGTGGGTGCGTCAAAGGCGCACGCGCCTGCCAGCGCGTCGGGGTCGTATGCTAGCGTGCCGTCGTCGCGCCGCTTGGCATACAGCAGCTTGCCCAGCACATGCAGGCTGCCATACATGGCGTCGCGCCCACACCCACCGCCGCCGCCGCCGCCATCGCCGGGCCCATCATCGTTATCGTCGTCGCTGTCACTCCGTACCGTGCGCGCACGCTTGGCCGCCGGCACTGCAACCACATTACCACCCCGCCGCCGCCGCGCCGCCTCGTACTCCAGCGTCATGAGCGCGTGGCGC
>Ga0066256_1004752_pt1 | contig 11821 bp, 10 predicted proteins | sample ThiBio_1000_biof_FD_87107 | JGI IMG/M metagenome (GOLD analysis project Ga0066256, IMG submission 87107) | Wastewater bioreactor microbial communities from Cape Town, South Africa - Thiocy_expt_1000_biof (version 2) | ecosystem: Engineered > Bioreactor > Thiocyanate-remediating >...
AGCCCGCTGGTCAGCGCGATCCGAACCGCCTCTCGCTTAAAATCTTCACTATGCTTCATCATCTCGTCGGTCTCCTGTTGCGAGCATAAAACGCTCAGGTGACCGGCACAAATCCGTTACAAGTCCAACCAGCCATGGTGCGCTCGCGGATCATATCACGCTCAAACTCCGCCAGCGTGGCGAAGATGCCGAATACCATGCGGCCCGAGGGCGTCGTGGTGTCGATCTGCGCACCCTTGCCGGTGAGGACGCGCAGGCCGACGCCGCGATCCGAAAGATTCTGTACCGTGCTGACCAAGTGGGTGAGTGTTCGACCGAGCCGGTCGAGTTTCCAGACAATCAGCACATCGCCGTCGCGCAACGATTTGAGGCAGGCGGTGAGGCCTTGTCGATCGTCGCGGCTGCCGGATGCACGATCGTCATAGATATTGTCCGCCTCCACCCCGGCGGCACGCAGGGCGTCATGTTGCAGGTCGAGGGACTGCGAACCATCGGATTTGGACACACGGGCGTAGCCGATCAGCATGGATCACAAACGAAGGTTTGAGGTGGCGGGGCGAGCATAGGCATTTGACTATGCCATTGTGTATCTCAACCAGCATCGCAATCAAGCTATCTCAAACATTGAGTCGGATAGAAAAAGGAACATGCATGCCCCGTCGCGTGACCCTGACCGATCGCCAGCGCGACGCGCTACTCCGTTTGCCGGTCGATCAGGGCGAGTTGCTGCGGCATTACACCCTCAGCGACGAGGACCTCGGACATATCCGCCAGCGCCGTCGCGCCCACAACCGTTTCGGCTTTGCGCTGCAACTGTGCGTGCTGCGCTTTCCCGGTCGGGTGCTGGCACCGGGCGAAGTAATCCCGGCGCCAGTGACAGATTTTATCGCGGCCCAGCTCGGGCTGAGCGGCGATGATCTGCTTCCCTATGCCTCGCGCGAGGAAACGCGGCACGAGCATCTGGCAGATCTGCGCAGAATTTATGGCTACCGCGCCTTTTCAGGTCGCGGCGCGCGGGATCTGCGTGAATGGATCGCGCGGGAGGCCGAGACGGCAACATCGAACGAGGATCTCGCCCGCCACTTTGTCGAGGAATGCCGCCGCACACGCACAATTCTTCCAGCTCCCTCAACGATCGAGCGGTTGTGCGCCGATGCATTGGTCGATGCCGAGCGCCGGATTGAGGAGCGTATCGCTGGACGGATCACGCCGGCTCTTGGCGAGCAGTTGGCCGCCTTGCTGGAGGATACGGTGGACGGCCGCATCACTCGGTTTGTCTGGCTGCGGCAAATTGAGGTTGGCGCGAACTCCGCCGCTGCCAATCGTCTGATGGATCGACTGGAATATCTTCAGGACGTCGATCTTCCCGCAGACCTTGTGACCGGCGTGCCTCCGCATAGAGTGGCCCGGCTGCGCCGGCAGGGCGAGCGCTATTATGCTGATGGTATGCGGGACCTGCCCGAAGAAAGGCGGCTAGCGATCCTCGCGGTGTGCGCGCTGGAATGGCGGGCATCGCTGGCCGATGCCGTGGTGGAAACCCATGACCGCATCGTCGGCCGTCTCTATCGAGCATCCGAGCGCCTTTGCAGCACCAGGATCGCCGACGAAAAGGCGGCCGTTCGGGACACACTGAAATCCTTTGCCGAAATCGGCGGTGCATTGCTGGGGGCACAGGACGATGGCACGGCGCTGGACGGGATCATCGCCATGGGGTTTGGCTGGGAGCGGTTCAGAACCCTCGTCGCCACAGCGGGCGCACTGACCAACGTGCTCGCGGCCGACCCGCTCAGCCGTGTGCTGGACGGCTATCACCGCTTCCGCCTCTATGCACCCCGGATGCTGCGCCTCCTCGACATGCAGGCGGCGCCGATCGCGACGCCCCTTTTGGCGGCAGTCGCAATCCTTCAACGCGGCATCAAGGCCGCGCCGCCAATCGACTTCCTGCGCCCGAACTCGAAATGGCATCGCCATCTTCGCGTTCAGCCTGCCGGGGACCACCGGCTGTGGGAGATCGCCGTGCTGTTCCATATCCGCGATGCCTTTCGGTCTGGCGATATATGGCTGGCGGGGTCACGTCGCTATGCCGACCTTAAGCAAATACTGGTCCCGGCCCAGGCGATAGAGCAGACCGCTCGCCTTACCGTGCCGCTGCGACCGCATGAATGGCTTGCGGAACGTAAGGCCCGACTGGATGAACGGTTGAAGGAACTCGGCCGTGCGGCCCGGGCTGGAGCAATCCCCGGCGGCATCATCGAGAATGGCAGACTTCAGATCGACAAGCTCAAGGCCGACACGCCGGAAGGTGCAGAGGATCTCGTGCTCGATCTATATCAGCAGCTTCCGCCCGCAAGGATTACCGACCTGTTGTTGGAAGTCAATGAGCGGACCGGATTTTCCGAAGCCTTCACCCACTTGCGCACCGGCACACCCTGCGTGGACCGGATAGGGCTGATGAACGTTCTGCTGGCAGAGGGCGTCAATCTCGGCCTGCGCAAGATGGCAGCGGCGACCAATACGCACAGTTTCTGGGAATTGCTGCGGATCGCGCGCTGGCATATTGAAGGCAGTGCCTATGATCGGGCGCTCGCCATGATCGTGGAGGCACATGCCGATCTTCCCATGGCCGCGTTCTGGGGACAGGGGCACTCCGCCTCCAGCGATGGACAGTTCTTCCTCGCCACCGAGCAGGGCGAAGCCATGAACATGGTCAACGCCAAATACGGCAATGTCCCAGGCTTGAAAGGATACAGCCATGTCTCCGATCAATATGCGCCGTTTGCTACCCAGGTCATCCCGGCGACCGTCAGCGAGGCCCCCTATATTCTCGACGGGCTGCTCATGAATGACGCAGGCCGCCATGTCCGTCAGCACTTTGCTGATACGGGCGGATTTACCGATCACGTCTTCGCCGCCTGCTCACTTCTCGGCTACAGGTTCGCGCCACGCATCCGCGACCTGCCACAAAAAAGGCTCTATGCCTTCACTCCCGGTGCGACGCCAGCCAATGTGCGGGGCCTGGTCGGCGGTAAAATCAATGAGCCGCTCATCGAGCGGAACTGGCCCGACATCCTGCGCGTCATGGCCACGATCGCCGCCGGCATTGTCGCCCCCAGCCAAATTCTGCGGAAGCTGGCCTCCTATCCTCGCCAGAATGAATTGGCCCTTGCTTTTCGGGAAGTCGGCCGTGTCGAACGGACGCTGTTCATGATCGACTGGATTCTCGACGCCGGTTTGCAACGCCAGGCCCAAATCGGCCTCAACAAAGGCGAAGCCCATCATGCGCTGAAGCGCGCCATCAGCTTCCATCGGCGTGGCGAAATCCGGGACCGATCAGGCGAAGGTCAGCACTATCGCATCGCCGGCATGAACCTGCTCGCCGCCATCATCATCTTCTGGAACACGATGAAGCTCGGGGATGTCGTCAGCAGCCGAGCCGCCAATGGCGCCGCTGTCCCGCCCGATCTCCTCGCCCATGTATCCCCCCTGGGCTGGGAGCACATCAACCTCACCGGCGAATATCGCTGGCCAAAATCCTTAGCGTAGGATTTCGCCCCCTCCCGCAAACACCCCCAATCTGGTCGATCGACATACCGAAATCACGCGCGCGGCGAATGAATTGCAGGCGCTTCACATCGGGCCAGCCATAGCTGCGACGCCCGCCATCAGTCCTTGCCGCGTTCGGAATGAGGCCGATCGCCTCGTAGTAGCGAATCGTCGGCGCGGAGCATCCCGCAAGACTTGCGGCCTGGCTAATGGGCATCGGCATGGAGAAGGCATCGCATGATGGCGCTTGCTCTTCAAGTTACTTGAACTTGTAGAATGCGGCGACTCGAAACCGAACAAGGACATTGCACATGAAGTTGAAACTGGGACTCGCTGGTCAGGCGCTCGCTTGCGCGGCCTGTTGTGCCCCATTGCTCGTGCCGCTGCTGGCAGGAACGGGTGCGGTCCTTGGCTTTGAAGCCGTATCACTCGACGCGGCCATGTGCATCGGCATTCCTGCGATAGCTTTGGTTGGCGGCGGTGTCTGGCTCGCACTGCACAAGCGTCAGCGAGCCAGTTGCGAATGCCGGCACAGTTGCGATCCCGCTTCGCGCTGCGGTTGAACGGTGTGGCCTTGCCGGTCCCGCTACTCGTTGCCTGCTTTCACTAATCGGGAGCTGGCAAGGCAACGCCAGCGATCGCCTCGATCACGCGGCAATCTGCGGCGCGGCCGCCATCACAGGACGCAGCGACGCCCACCAGCGCGCTGCGCAAGGTTTGCAGGCGGGCGATGCGCTCTTCGATGTCGCGCAAGTGCTGGCGCGCGATTGCCGCTGCTTCACCGCAATCGCGTTCAGGCTGATCCGATAGGGCCAGCAGTGAGCGGATCTCGTCGACCGAAAATCCCAGGCTGCGGCCATGGCGGATGAAAGAGAGGCGGCGGACGTCCGCTGCAATGTAGGTCCGCCTTCCCGAAGCGGTCCGCAGCGGGCGCGGGAGCAGGCCGATGTCCTCGTAGAACCGGATCGTGTTGACCTTGGTCCCAGTTTGCCGAGCCAGGTCGCCAATCGCCAAACGCGCGGGTTCACCCATCGTATTGTCCCATATTGCGAATCGCTCGCAAAAACTGCTTGCTTCTACAGCTACTGTAGATTGTATCGGGGGCCGATGAGCAAGACCAAATTCGCGAATCACGCCCCGAAATCGATCAAGGCCGCTACCCGCGTGCTGCGCCTGGCCGCCTTGCTGGTGTCCCTGCTTGTGGCGGGAACGGCCCCTGCCTTTGCAAACCCGAGCGATGAGGATGTCCAGACGGCCTGGCGGCTGCTCGACTATGTCGCGGTCGATTATGCGGGGGCGGTCGCCGATGGAAAGGTGAAGAGCGCGCAGGAATATGCGGAGATGACCGAGTTTGCCGGCGCGGTCGAAGCCAAGCTCGCGGCGCTGCCGCCGGCAGCGCAGAAGGCCGGGCTGCTGTCCGAGGCGAAAGCGTTTCGGGGCATGGTCGCGCAGAAAGCTGCGCCGAATGATGTAGCGAAGTCTGCGCGGACGCTCGCCGCGCACCTGTTGACGGCCTATCCTGTCCCGCTCGCACCCAGCAAAACTCCCGATCTGGCGCGCGGCAATGCACTCTACGCGCAAAATTGTGCAGGCTGCCATGGCCTGAGCGGCGACGGTCATGGACCGGACGCCGCCAAGCTCAACCCCGTGCCGGTTGCCTTTGCCGATGCGTCGCGTGCCCGAGAGAGAAGCCCCTTTGCGCTCTATCAGGTGATCGGCCAGGGGCTCGATGGCACAGCCATGCGCAGTTTCTCCGAATTGCCCTCGCAGGACCGCTGGAACCTTGCCTTCTACATCGGTCGCTTCGCCTTCCCCAATGCCGGCAAGGGCGAACAGCTCTGGAAGAGCGATGCCGCATTGCGCAGCCAGGTTCCCAACCTGGCCGCGCTCGCCGGGATGACGCCTGCCTCGCTCGGGCGGCAGATTGGTCCTGACAAGGCTGATGCGGTCCTTGGCTATCTACGGGCGCATCCCGAAGCGGTGAGTGAGGCCAAGGCCGGATCGCTGACAGTTGCTCATGAAAAGCTCCAGGCGAGCCTTGCGGCTTACGAGGCCGGCGACAGGGAGGCGGCCAAGAAGCTCGCGCTGTCCGCCTATCTCGACGGGTTCGAGCCGGTCGAGCCGGCGCTCGCGGCGCGTGATGCGACGCTGATGGGGCGGATCGAGACCGAAATGGGTAATCTTCGCGCAGCCATCGGCCGCGGCGAACCTGTAAGCGCGGTCAAGGATCGCATGGCCGTCCTCGATGGGCTGTTCAGCGATGCCGAGGAGGTGCTGTCGCCCGATGCCGCCAGCACGGCGTCCACCTTCCTCGGCGCGTTCACCATCCTGCTGCGCGAAGGCGTGGAAGCGCTGCTGATCGTGGTCGCCATGATCGCCTTTCTGCGCAAGGCCGATCGCGGCGAGATGGTTCGTCATGTCCACGTCGGTTGGGTTGCGGCCCTCGCGGCAGGAGCGCTGACCTGGGCTGTTGCAACCTTTTTCATAGGCATCAGCGGCGCAAGCCGGGAATTGACCGAAGGTTTCGGCTCGCTGTTCGCCGCCGTGGTTCTGTTGTCCGTCGGCATCTGGATGCATGGCAAGTCGCAGGCCGGAGAATGGCAGCGCTATATCAACGAGACGCTCGGCAAGGCGCTGTCGCGTAGCTCCGCGTGGTTCCTGTTCGGCCTTGCCTTCATCGTCGTCTACCGCGAGGTGTTCGAGACGATCCTGTTTTATGCAGCCCTGACCGCGCAGGGAAGCGGCGCGGTCATTCTAGCCGGTGCGATCTCGGCCATCGTCGTCCTGGCGCTGATCGCCTGGGCCATGCTGCGGTTCAGTGCCCTGCTTCCGGTGGGGGAGTTCTTCAAATACAGCTCCTGGCTGATCGCGGTGCTGGCGGTCGTCCTCGCCGGCAAGGGCGTATCCGCGTTGCAGGAGGCGGGGATCATCGACATTGCCCCGCTCGCCCACATGCCCCGCATCCCGGTGTTGGGACTGTTCCCGACCTGGCAGTCGATTGGTGCGCAACTGTTGACGATCGCGGCCATCGTGGCAGGGGGATGGTATAACGAAAGGCTGGCCCGCAAGTCGGCGGCGTAACGGAGTAGACCGATGGCCGACATTTGCTGCGGTTCAATTTCAGCGCCTGCTTCCCTGGACGAGACAGTTCCGTCCGCGCTTTCGACGGCGCCTGAGGGAGGCAGCGTCGCCCGTCTGCGCATTGCCCAGATGGATTGCCCGACCGAGGAAGCACTGATCCGCAAGAAGCTCGGCGCCATGGACGAGGTCCGAGGACTCGAGTTCAATCTGATGCAGCGCATGCTGACGGTTGCCTATCGCACCGGCGCATTGCCAGCGGTCCAGGCTGCCATCCGCGAACTCGGCATGGACGCCGAACCCGTCGAGCCGTCCGGCGATGAGGAGCCTCAAACCGAAGCCGCCAAGCCGTGGTGGCCCTATGCGGCGGGCGGCCTTGCGGCATTGGTCGCGGAGATCATGCACTGGTCCGGCTTGCCCGAATGGACAGTCGCACTGGTTGCCGTGCTCGCCGTCGCGGTCTGCGGGCTCGATACCTATCGCAAGGGCTGGATTGCCCTGCGCCACGGCAATCTCAACATCAACGCGCTGATGAGCATCGCCGTGACGGGCGCTCTACTGATCCGGCAGTGGCCTGAGGCGGCCATGGTGATGGTCCTGTTCGCTATCGCCGAGCTGATCGAGGCGAAGTCGCTCGACCGCGCGCGCAATGCCATTCGCAGCCTCGTTCAGCTTGCGCCTGACTACGCTGCCGTCCGTCAACCAGATGGGTCGTGGAGCGATCAGCCCGCTGCAAGCGTGGCGCTCGGCGCAATCATCCGGATCAAGCCGGGGCAGCGTGTTGCGCTCGACGGTACTATCACCAGCGGCCATTCGACTCTCAACCAGGCGGCCATCACCGGCGAGAGCATGCCGGTCGAAAAAGCGCCAGGTGATCAGGTGTTCGCCGGCACTCTCAACGAGGCCGGTTCCTTCGAATATGAAGTCACCGCCGATGCCGCGCACTCGACGCTCGCGCGGATCATCGAGGCTGTGGAGTCTGCACAAGGCGCCCGCGCGCCGACCCAGCGCTTTGTCGACCAGTTCGCGCGCATCTATACGCCGGCCGTGTTCCTGGTCGCCGTTGCGGTGGCGATCGTTCCGCCGCTGCTGCTCGCTGGCAACTGGCAAGACTGGATCTACAAGGCGTTGGTCCTCCTCGTGATCGCCTGTCCCTGCGCGCTCGTCATTTCGACACCGGTCACGATCGTCAGTGGCCTGGCAGCGGCGGCGCGGCGGGGGATCCTGATCAAGGGCGGGGTCTATCTCGAACAGGGTCACAGGCTCGCGGTGCTCGCGCTCGACAAGACCGGGACGATTACGCGCGGCAAACCGGCGCTGACCGATACCGTAAGGTTCGATCCTGACAACGGGATCGACAACCTCGACATTGCGACCAGTCTTGCGGCACGCTCGGATCATCCGGTTTCCTATGCGATCGCCGACGCCGGTCGAAAGTCCGGCATTGTCTTGCTCGATGTGACCGACTTTGCCGCGCTGCCTGGGCGCGGGGTGAAGGGCAGAATCGGCGGCGTCGAATACCTGCTCGGCAATCACCGCCTTATTCACGAAACCGGGGTGTGCTCACTGGCGGTTGAGGCGCAACTCACGCAGTTGGAAGCGCAGGGCAAGTCGGTCGTTGTCCTGACCGACGGCAAGCAACCGCTCATTCTCCTTGCGGTCGCCGACACGATCAAAGAAAGCAGCCGCGTTGCCATTCAGGCGCTGCGCGACCTCGGCATCGAGACGGTGATGCTGACCGGTGACAACGCACGCACGGCTGCGGCCATCGCCCAGCTGGTCGGGATCGACAAGGCGCTTGGCGACCAGCTTCCCGAGGACAAGCTCCAGGCAATCGAGCGCTACATCCGTGATGGCCGCTATGTCGGCATGGTCGGTGACGGTATCAATGACGCCCCGGCACTCGCGCGCGCCGACATCGGCTTTGCGATGGGGGCCGCCGGTTCGGATACCGCGATTGAGACGGCGGACGTTGCCTTGATGGACGATGACCTCAATAAGATCGGGCGTTTTGTCCAAATTTCCCGCATGACCCGCACCGTGCTTATTCAGAACATCACCTTGGCACTGGGCATCAAGGCAGTGTTTCTTGTGCTCACCGTGCTTGGCTATGGAACCATGTGGATGGCTGTATTTGCAGATATGGGAGCCAGTCTTCTTGTCGTGGCTAATGGTTTGAGACTGGTCAGGCAATGACAGGCGCTAGGGGTCCCTTGCCGTCATTCACGACGACTGGTATTCGCACCAGTATGAAGGGTAGGTTCGTTTCCTTGCTGTTGGTGTTTGCCGTGTTGATTGGCGCCGCAGTTATGCCCGAAGCCGGCCATGCCGAAGGAATGCTTGCAGGTCATGCAAGCGAGGTTCTCAACATCGAAGATCACGTCGATGCCGCGACCGGGCAGCACGACAAGCAAGGTGGGGGCGTGCCCTGTCATGCGGTTGCCCACCACCATTGCAGTATCGCGGTAAAGACGGATGCCGAGATCGATGCACTGGGGATCTGGTCTGCCACATCCATGGTTATGCCGCATACGGTTTATCCGTTGACATCGCTTGGGTCGGCTCCGCCCACAGAGCCGCCTGCCGCCTGAAGATCATCCGCCGGCGCCACACATGCGCCCAAGTCTCGTGATTTTCAGGAAAATACTTCATGCAAGACAGTCAAACGGGCGCGCGCGCGTCCGTAGCGCACCATCGGAGCGCTCGTGCGACAGTGCCGCGCGTACTTGTCGCCGCGCTCCTGCTCGGTACCAGCGGACAGGTCGTCAGGGCCGAAGCCCCGATCACTGCGGCCAGCGCGCCCGCACCGGTGTTTACGCTCGATCAAGCGCTCGCCGCTGTTGAGTAGCGCCGAGAATTGACCCGGGAGTGGCAGAAATTATCACTGAGAATTGACCCATGCTTTCCTCGCCCCCGGCTGACAGTCGGGAGGCATCGGAGTGATCGACATGGACCTACTCAGTGTGATCCGCCGCTGGCATTTCCGCCAAGGCATACCCATTCGCGAGATCAAGCGGCGAACCGGCTTATCGCGTAACACGATCCGTAAATATCTTCGCGCCGACGCGGTGGAACCGGTTTTCAGAGTTCCAGACCGGCCGAGCAAATTGGCCCCATTTGCCGAGAAGTTGACGGGTTGGCTTAGGGTGGAGTCGGGCAAGTCGCGCAAACAGAAACGGACGGCCAAGCAGCTTTACGCAGATCTCGTGGCGCTGGGATATGATGGATCTTACAGCCGCGTGGCCGTTTTTACGCGAAATTGGAAGCGTGAACGCCAGTATGAGCAGCAGACCAGCGGGCGCGGGACATTCGTGCCGCTGGCCTTCCAGCCTGGCGAAGCCTTCCAGTTCGATTGGAGCGAGGATTATGCGGTTCTGGGCGGCAGGCAAGTCAAGCTGCAGGTGGCCCATACCAAGCTGTCGCATAGCCGCGCTTTCATCGTTCGGGCTTATCTGCTGCAGACGCACGAGATGCTGTTCGACGCCCTGACGCAGGCATTCCGGGTGCTGGGCGGCGTGCCGCAGCGTGGGATCTTTGATAATATGAAGACGGCGGTCGACAAGATCGGCCGCGGCAAGGCCCGCCAGGTCAATGCCCGGTTCGCGGCTCTGGCCAGCCACTATCTGTTCGAGACGGACTTTTGCAATCCAGCTTCAGGCTGGGAGAAGGGACAAGTCGAGAAGAACGTCCAGGATGCACGCCACCGCCTGTGGCAACCTATGCCCAGCTTCCCGGATCTTGCGGCTCTCAACGACTGGCTTGAGGAACGATGCATAGCGCAATGGGCAGAAATCCAGCACGGCGCACTCCCCGGCACCATCGCCGATGCTCACGCCGAAGAGGTGGCCAGCCTGATGCCCATGGGGCGTGCCTTCGATGGCTTCGTCGAGCAGACCAAGCGCGTGTCACCCACTTGCCTGATCGCCTTCGAGCGCAACCGCTACAGCGTGCCGGCTTCCTTCGCCAATCGGCCTGTCAGCCTGCGCATTTACCCTGAACGGCTTATCTTGGTGGCGGAAGGACAAGTCCTGTGCGAACACGGGCGGATCATTGATCGATCCCACCAGAAACCGGGACGCACGATCTATGACTGGCGACATTATCTGGCTGTTGTTCAGCGCAAACCCGGCGCCCTGTGCAATGGCGCGCCGTTCCTGGAGATGCCCGAAGCCTTCCGGCAATTGCAGTCCCAGCTGCTCAAGCGGCTGGGCGGTGACAAGGAGATGGTCGAGATCCTCTCCCTTGTTTTGCACCATGACGAACAGGCCGTCCTGCGCGCCGTCGAACTGGCGCTTGAGGATGGGGTGGCAACCAAAACCCATGTGCTCAACGTGCTGCACCGCCTGATCGACGGAAAGGCGCCACCAGCGCCGCCCATCGATGCACCGCAGGCTCTGCGCCTCGGCAAGGAGCCCAAAGCCGATGTTGGTCGCTACGATACGCTGAGGGAGATGCGTCATGCGTCATGATCCCGCCAGCGCCGCCGTCGTCGTCATGCTGCGCGGCCTCAAAATGTACGGCATGGTTCAGGCCGTCGGTGACCTGATCGAGCAGGGTGCACCAGCCTTCGATGCGGCCGTCCCCATGCTGTCCCAGTTGCTCAAGGCAGAGATGGCTGAACGCGAAGTCCGCTCGATCGCCTATCAGATCAAGGCTGCTCGCTTCCCGGCCTATAAGGATCTGGCCGGCTTTGACTTTGCCGCCGGCGAAATCAACGAGGCCCTGGTACGCCAACTCCACCGTGGGGACTTCATGGACAGCGCCGACAATGTGGTGCTGATCGGCGGGCCCGGTACCGGAAAAAGCCACATCGCCACCGCCCTTGGCGTCCAGGCTGTCGAGCACCACCGAAGGAAGGTGCGGTTCTTCGCCACCGTCGATCTGGTCAATGCGCTGGAACAGGAAAAGGCGGCCAACAAGGCTGGGCAACTGGCCGAGCGACTGCTCAAGCTCGACCTCATCATCCTGGACGAACTGGGGTATCTGCCATTCAGTCCATCAGGCGGGGCCCTGCTGTTCCACCTGCTCAGCAAGCTGTATGAGCGCACCAGCGTTGTGATCACCACCAACCTCAGCTTCAGCGAGTGGGCCAGCATCTTCGGTGAGCCAAGGAATTGGGAATACCCCTGATCTTGATCGACTTATCACTCATGTGACTGTGACGTCGCGGACTGACCCACTGTTTGGGCTGCAACTTGAA
>Ga0066256_1004753_pt1 | contig 11820 bp, 14 predicted proteins | sample ThiBio_1000_biof_FD_87107 | JGI IMG/M metagenome (GOLD analysis project Ga0066256, IMG submission 87107) | Wastewater bioreactor microbial communities from Cape Town, South Africa - Thiocy_expt_1000_biof (version 2) | ecosystem: Engineered > Bioreactor > Thiocyanate-remediating >...
TTTAATTAAAATACCACTCTCAGCCCCTTTACCTACTCCCACCATAATAGCTGTTGGTGTAGCTAAACCTAAAGCACAAGGACAAGCAATAACCAATACTGTAACAGCTGCTAACAGACCTTGTACCACACCATTGTCACCGCCTAAAATTAACCATAGAATAAAGGTAAAAATAGCGATACCAATAACCACGGGAACAAAAATACCTGCAATTTTATCAACCAGTTTTTGCACTGGTGCTTTACTACCTTGTGCATCTTGCACCATTCTGATGATTTGTGCCAACATAGTTTCTTTACCCACTTTCACGGCTTCAAATTGGAAGCTTCCTTTTTGATTGATGGTTCCGGCAAATACTTTTTCTTTCTCTTTTTTCAGAAAATAATCTAGTCAAATCTTTTTTTTTTAAGGTGAAACCAAAAGAGAAAGAATTGAGAGAAGGAATAAATAAATGTGAAGAAGTAATCAAAGAATTAGAAATTAATTCAACAACAACTCAAATTCAAATCAATCAACTTTTTAATAAGATTAGAATCAAATTGGATGAAAAAGAACAAGAATTATTAAATAAATTAGAGGAAATTGAGAAACATAGAAAGAAAGAATTAGAAATTCAAAAAGAAGAATTGAAATTTGGAATTGAAAGTATTATTGGATCTTGTCAAATGATTCAAAATTCAATTTCTTTATCAAATAATAATGATAATAAGAACAAAAGTGATAATTTGAGATTATTATCAATGAAGAAATTATATGAATCAAGATTAAATTATTTATCAAATAATATTTGGAAAGTCAAACCTTGTCATAATCCTTTCATTGAATTTTCAATTTGTCAAAAAGAAGAAGAATCAATTTATTCAAATATTTCAAATATTGGAGTTATTGATTCAAATGATATTTCAGCTGATAAATGTTTAATTTCAAGAAATGATAAACAAAGAATTTATGAAAATGAAGAATGTAAATTTGAGATAATTTGTTGTTTAAAAGATGGAAATCAATTAAAAAGAGGAGGAAATGGAATGAATTTTACAATTCAAATTGAAGGAGAACAAAATAATGAGAAACAAGGAGATAATGAATGTGAAATTGTGGATTTAAATAATGGAAAATATGAAGTGAAAATGAAATTGAAAGACGAAGGAAAGTATGTAATTTTTGTAAAATTTAATGGAATAGATATCAATCCTTCTCCTTTTCAAATTCAAATATTTTCAAAACGTTTACACCCTGCGTTCGGGGCTTACGATCGATTTACCGAAAACCTGGCGTATTATAACAGGCGCACAACTTGAAAACACCGGCGTTCATTTCAGGTTTACTAACGGAACAAATAACAGCGGCAATAATTATTGGATTGTTATGCCCAACCTGACCATCCGCAAAGAGTGGCGCCCATCTGGCTTTAGCAGTGCATTAACCTACCGACGGGCCATAAGAAGGCCAACCCTCAACCAATTGAACCCCAGTGTTGATTACAGCAATCTGTATTCCATTAGATTTGGCAACCCAACACTCACCCCGCAACTATCCGATAACTTTGATTGGAACCTGGGTTATTTCAAAACGAAATTCAATATCAACCTTTCGCTGGGTTATAATGATGTGAAGGATATCATTCAACTGGTGCGGACCTTAATTCCCGGTGATAAAACACAGGTCACTTTCCAAAATATTTCATCCAGAAAAGAGTATGAAGCCACGCTGATAGGCGGTTACACCTTTAGTAAAAAAATAAGAATGAATTTTGGCGGCGGCTACTCGTATAACGAATACAGCGATTACGATAAAAAAAACAACAAGTACAAGGATGGCGCAACTTACTACGGTAGCCTGAACGGAAATTATATTATTACCGACAAAATAACCTTTGAAACTAACCTCAGGTATAATTCACTTGCCGACCCTCAGGGCAGATCGAGAAGTACTTTAAAACAAATTTTTGGATTACAAACACGGTGGTTAAAGAAAAGGTTGATGGTTGGGTTCACGGCGATCGACCCTTTCAAACAGCAGGATTATACCACACAAACTTTTGGGAAAAATTTCAATATCACCACAAACTATCTTAGCTACACGAGAAATTTCAGAATTTCAGTGGCCTATAATTTAACGAAGCCACCGGTTAGCCAGGCCACGAAGCAAAAAGCAATTACTAATGCCGTAAAAAAAGCCGGTGTTAACAAGAAGAAGTAAAATAATTTTAACACCCGCTTCAACCCCCCGGCAAACATGCTACTTTAAAAACCTTTTCATTTCCCTGTCCTGATCTTTTTTCTTAATGCTTTCACGCTTGTCATAAAGTTTTTTTCCTTTTGCCAAACCAATTTCAATTTTTACAAACCCAGCTTCGGTCATAAAAATTTTTAAAGGCACCAGTGTGTAACCCTTTTCTTTCAGCTTCGCCTGTATGCGTTTGATTTCTCTTTTTTGCAGTAGCAATTTCCGGTCACGGTCGGGGTCATGGTTATTAACAGTACCGTGCGAGTAGGGTGAAATGTGCAGGCTTTTTAACCAAATCTCACCTTTGTCAATAATACAGTAACTGTCGTTAAAACTTCCTTTACCGCTTCGCAAAGATTTCACTTCAGTGCCTAACAAAACCATGCCCGCAACATAAGTTGCATCAAGAAAATATTCATGAAAAGCTGAGCGGTTTTTTATGGAGATGGGTGAAGACAAATAATTATAGTAGATGCAGGTTAAAAGTTACCGTTTGCAAGTAGCAACGTTTCAAAAAAACTGTAACCTTCGTGATTAATTTTTAAAAAGCCTGATAACAGTTGCCAGTTTTTCTTTCAACTCTTTCCTGTTAACAATAAAATCGAGGAAGCCGTGTTCGAGTAAAAATTCGCTGCGCTGAAAACCTTCCGGCAGGTCTTTCTTAATGGTTTCTTTAATCACGCGCGGGCCGGCAAATCCAATCAGGGCGCCGGGTTCCGCAATATTTAAATCGCCGAGCATACCGAACGACGCGGAAATTCCGCCAAAAGTAGGGTCAGTCAGCAATGAAATATAAGGAAGTCTGGCATCGCTCAACTGCGAAAGTTTGCCGCTTGTTTTTGCTAATTGCATCAGCGAAAAAGCACTTTCCATCATACGGGCGCCGCCGCTTTTGCTAATTACCATATACGGCAACTTATGTTCGATACAATAATAAACAGCGCGTGCAAATTTTCCGCCCATCCCCCCCCCGAGCGAACCGCCAATAAATTCAAAATCCATGCAGGCGATCACAATTTCTTCACCACCAACTTTACCAACCGCCACGCGCATCGAATCTTTCAGGTCAGTTTTGCTCCAAATGTCTTCCAGCCTTTTTTTGTAGGGCTTGAGATCAGTAAATCCTAAAAAATCTTTACTAACAATATTGTCAAACAGTTCGGCGTACTCGTTGTTATCAAAAAGTATTTCGTAATACTGTGAACTGTTCAGCCTGTGGTGATAATTGCACTTTGGACAAACAAATTGCTGCTCCTTTAATTCATCCAGTGTAGAGATATAGTTGCACTCGGGGCATTTTGTCCAAAGCCCTTCGGCGGTTTCCTTTTTTTCAGACGTTTTTGTAAGAATCCCTTTTTTGATTCGCTTGAACCAACCGGTTTTATCATCTTTTTGTTCGCCCGCCAATGGGGCATCAAAATCTTCAATCTGCTTTTCCGGCATGAATGTAAAATTTTTGTGAGTTACAAACGTACATAAAATTTTTCATAAGAATTTGCCACTTTCGGTTGAGGAATTTCAGGCACCGATATTTTGAAAAGCCTTGTTCAAACCAACTTTCTTCCCCAAGATTTGCCACTTCTCGGGCTTCTGTGGCATTTTTTTTGTCGAAAAAAAGATAAAATTTCAAATGAAGAATTTTTTTATCATTTTGGCTACAATAGCGGCATGCATCATCCTCCTCTCCGCTACCTGTAATGACAACAAGGAGATTAGCCTCAAAAAAGGGGAAAGCGAAACGTGTACCGCTAACGGTCTTAAATATACTATTACTGTTACCAACATACTTGATAATCGCTGCCCCAAAAATGTAAAATGTATCAGAGCCGGCGAGGCGTTCGTTCATACTTCTTTAAAAGTTGGAAATACGGCAGAACAACTGCTGCAATTTTGCACGGGCCTCGATTGCAGGCAGGGAACTATCGGGACAACTGACACCATCACAACCTCATCAGGAAATATAGAAATCAAACTTTTATTTGTTGAGCCATACCCTATTCAAACTGGAACGCCATCTTCAAAAACGGCTAAATTTGCGGTAAGGAAATTGTAGCATTGAAGGAGGGACGCCATATTATTTTGTTTGACGGAGTTTGTAATCTTTGCAATCGTTCCGTTCAATTTATAATTAAAAAAGATAAAAAGGGAATTTTCAAATTCGCTTCTTTACAATCAACAGTGGGTAAAGAACTACTCAAAGAATTTGAACTTCCTGAAGATAGTTTTCAGTCATTTATTTATGTTAAAAATGACAGGGCCTTTTCGCGTTCCGATGCGGCCTTAGAAATAGCCAAAATGTTGAACGGTGTTTGGCCGTTTGCATATTTCTTTAAAATTGTCCCAAAATTTTTTCGTGATCCCATTTACAATCTTATTGCCCGAAACCGCTACAAATGGTTTGGAAAGAAAGACGAGTGCATGGTGCCAACATCGAAAATGAAAGAAAGATTTTTTTAAATACCGCTATTTCATGGAAGTGACCCACCAAACATTTCCAAATGGATCCTGAAATCCTCCCGAGCGGCCGTATGGTTGGTCTGCAAGATTATTTACAACAGTTGCACCATTTTCAAGCGCCAGATCGAATGTTGCATCTGCATCATCAACGTAAATAAAAAGATTGGCATTCGCCGTTCCAAAATCTTCTGTAACGTCCGCCATCATTATATTACAACCATTGATCTGAACTTCGGCGTGTTCCATCTTGCCGCTTCCGTCGCTCCTTATTCCTTTGTAAACTTCGGAGGAATTAAAAACTTTTTTCGTGAATTCGATAAATGCTGCTGAATCTTGAAGGATCAGGTATGGCATAAGCGGTTGGTGGCCTTTTGCTATTTTCATCCGTATATTTTTATTTTTTTTAATGGCCGGATGGGACTCCGCATATACGTTCCCTCCCGATTACTATCGGGATGAGAAAAAATTATCGTGCTTCGTTTCATGCTGCCTATTTTCTATTACAACAAACGAACGCCTTTTTAGTTTTATATTTTATAATGATTGCTAAGAAACTCAATATTGAAAATCCGGGGAGCAGCAATTGCCGATGCCCAAACAGCCGCCCCGATTATTTTTATAAAAAATTGTGATGTCAATTAAAGGTTGGGTTGCCATGATATTTCAACCTAGCGCTTCATCGTTTTCGGCGAAAAATGGTTTGATTTTTTCGAACAGCGCCTGCGGCATTTTTGTCTTTTTCATTGTTTTCGCTTCCATAAAATAAAGGCACACATGCCCGGTTGCCAGCAATTCATTTTTATCATTTAGCACATCGCTGTAAAAAGTTATTTTATGATCGATGGGTAAGTGAGGAACAGAAACTGTTACGGTAATCAACTGATCGTACAACGCCGGGCGTATATATTTACATTTTACTTCTACCACCGGCATTATCACACCCTTCTTTTCAATATCGGCATAAGTTAATCCCAAATCTCTTATTGACTCGGCTCTTGCTACTTCAAAATATTGAAAGTAATTGCTGTGATAAACCACGCCCATCTGATCAGTTTCAGCATAACGAACCCTGATTTTAGTTTCTGTTTTAAACATTGTAAACTATTTGCCTATCATTTTATCAACACTGTATTTTCCGGGGCCGGTTAGTAAAATTGTGATGAATATTGTAAGAAATATTGCGGCGGGTTCGCCCTCACCAAACACCAGCCCTTTGTGCCCGATGAACAATGCCACACACATTACAATGATAAGTGGAATAGTTGCCAGGCGTGTAAGTAATCCGATAATGAGCAGCACCGCGCAAAAAACCTCAGCAAATATTGCGAGGCTTAACGAATATTTTACGCCAATGCCCATCGGGTCAGCAAATCCTTTTTGACTGATGGCGTCAAAATTGGTAATCTTTTTCATGCCATGATTCACAAGCATTGTAGCGCCCGCCATCACGCGTAGCAGCAATAAGCCCAGGTTTAAACCTGCATCTGTGTATTTTGCGCTAATCAATTTCATATATTGTTTTAAAGCAGGCAAACATATAACTTTTAATAAAATGGTGGCGAATAATAAATTCACTTTTTGTCAACCTCATTTTTACAGTATTTGTATATTCGTTTATTAAATGAAAGCGAATAAAATGTTTGAATTACTGACTCAATATTTTTTACAGGTTAAAAAGCTGCATGTGCCCGGCACAGGAACTTTTGTGCATGAACCGCAAAATGCGATTAATGATTTTACTTCGCAAACAGTACAAGCCCCCGGCTGGAATACGGTTTTTACAGCGCTTAAAGAGGGCGAAGTTGCCGATAACACTGTAAAGAACGAAGGCCTTTATGACTGGGTTGCAGACAAACTGGGGGTTTCGAAAGACGATGCCGTTGTAAAGTATAATAAGTTTTCTAATCGTTTGAAAGCAGACCTCGATAACGGCAAAACGATAAATTGGGTTGGTTTAGGCTCTTTGCATAAAGTTGAAAAGAAAATAGAATTTACACCCGAAGCCGCTGCGGGCATGCCTTTCACTGACGTTTCAGCAAAAAAAATTATCAGAGAAAATTCAAGCCACAACGTGCTGGTAGGCGAACGCGAAACAACTTCTGACACCATGCGAACGGAACTCGCCGAAGACAGACCCAGCGGAAATTTTGGTAAAAAACTAATGTGGATAATATTTTTTATTGCGCTTGCGATGCTCGCGTGGTATTTTTTTCAGAACGGTTGTAATTTGAAAAGCACAGGCAATCAGCAAAAAATTGAGGTGCAGAAATCGCACGATACTTACCGGTTAAGATAGCGCCTATTTCAATTCCATTGCATGATCACCATGAAAATCTTCGCCGTTCCAAATTGCTTTTGAGGACCAGGGCTTTGGAGCATCCTTCCAAAATGGCGCATCAGGCGGTAAACCGAGCGGCAAAAAAACTTCAGTACATAAGTATAAACTTCCCTGATTGTTATATACATCGGCAAGTCCCGGCTGTTTACCACCCAGCCCAATCACCATCCATCCGTTTTTATCATAGGTTGCGGCAGGCAATAAAGTTTTTTGAATAACTGCAAACAAGGCTTCGCGCACCTGTGAAGGAAACATATTTTTTGGCAGTTGCTCTTTGTAAGCCATGTTTGCGAGATGGTGAAAAGCACCTGACCTATATACAATCGACCTGCCATAGGCGGGGAAACTGCCGTCAGCATTGATGCTCCGCTCCTGTATTTCACTGTAACGATCATTGATTTTTGCGAGTTTTTCTTTCTCAGATTTGTACCTCCCTGTTTTTGAATTTACGATGTCGATGATTTCTTTAAGGTATGGCTGAATAACAAAGCTGTTGTAATAATCCATGTGAAACCTGTCGCCATCGCTGAACATGCCATCGCCCACATACCATTGATACATAAAAGTTCTCACACCGTATTCAATGGTTAACGGATTATATTCGTACCCGTATTTTAAAAAGAAAGCCTCAATCATTCCGGAAAAAAGAATCCAGTTTGTATAACCGGGCACAATGCCGCGTGTTTGACGTAACCAATAAATAGTATTTCGTTTTGTTGTCTCATCAAGATGTTCCCAAACCCACGGAGCCCGGATTATGCCGTGAGCAAAAAATGATGCGTCCACAAGCGGCTGTGCCCCTTTCCATAAAACAAAATCTTTTTGAGTGCTGTCAGTTGCATTTTTAATCGCCGCAATCGCCCATTTACGATATTGATTTCTCAACCTTACTTCCTCTGCTGATCCGCCCTCCTGCTGCAGCCACGGCCCGATACCGCTTAACGTTCTGCCAACCGCCTCGAGGTATTGCGCCGCAATTCTGTTTTTGGGATTGTCACTCACAGGCGAAATTTCCGTTGGCATTACATCCCGAAGTTGGTTGTTGGCCATGTTTTCAAGAACCGGCCTCGCCACTTTATCCAAAACCTTCACCCATTTCATCCGGTTTTCGTCAGCGAATTTTTCTTGCGCTAATGCTGAAACGCTTGTCAGTAAAGGGATACAGAAGAAGAATATTTTTATTATATCTTTTTTCATAGAATCATTATTCAAATCAATTAAAAGAACCGGCGTATCAGCCAAACGATTGCATTAATAACGAGGCTTATCAGAATCATTGTTGTAATTGGGAAATAGAACTTGAAGTTTTCCTTTTCAATCCTAATATCGCCCGGCAAGCGGCCAAGGAAATTTAACTTGTTGCCGAATAACATGAGCATAAGGCCGGCCAGCGCTACAAATCCCGCGATGATTAAAAGATATTTTCCTGTTTGATGCATAAAAGTATGGGGTTGTAAAGATATGGTGTCTTCATAAACCTATTTGTCATAAAAGCTTTTTATCCAATTTTAGCGCAGAACCATAGGAATATTTTCATCGGGCGAAGATTTGTGGAATGTTGTTGTTATGTAAGCCTGTATCTAAAGTTTCTGTTGAAGCGCTGATTTCTCCTGCCTCGAAATTTTTGAAAGCTCCAACAGGCTTTGCAGGATATCAGTTATCTTATCGGAACTTGAAACGATTTTATTTACAATGTCTTTCCCCTTTTCGTCGGTCACAACATTTGAGTGAACCAGAAACTGCGCATAGGTTTTAATCACGCCCAGGGGGTTCTTCAAATCATGCGAAACCGAGTTCGTAAACCTGTCGAGTTCCTCATAAGCTTCTTTCAGCATTTTGTCTATCGCAATTTGTTCCTCAGCTTTACGAAAGGCAAAGTCTCTGATTATCTGGGTGGTTTTTTGTGCAGCGAAAAGTTCTTCATTCAGCCATTCGGCGGAAGTTTTGGAAATAGTTTCACGCCAAACTTTAAAGGGAGCCCCGGGAATGGTTCTCAAACCGACTCCAGCCGTTTCAGTCTCGATTTGAGCTTTCTTTGGCTGTTCTGCCCAAAGGATATTTTTGACCTTTTCAGGTTTAAACCAAATGATCAAATCCCGGTTCTCGTTTCCTAAAGATGTTACCAAAATACCCGATGCTTTATCGGAAAAGCTTTCGGCTTGTGAATAATGCTTCGATAGTTCATCGGTCAGAAAAATATGATCGGCGAGCACATTCCGCGCCCATTTTGCTAAGTCTTTTACCTGGTCCTTTTCGGGCGTACTGCCCACCAGGAATATTTCATTTTGATAAATAACTGCAACGCCATCCGCATTGGTCACATTTTTTAAACTCGTGTCGCTTTTGGTCAGCCCGGCCAATAACGATTCGTGAAACGACAAATGATGTTGAAGTTGCGATACCTCTTTTTGAAAATCAATTTCTAATTTTTTGCCTGCTTCATCAATCTTATTCACAATCGCTGTGGAAATTACCGTACCTAAAAACATTACACCCTGCCGCACCCTGTAATCAATATGTTTGGCTTTTGTATTGTAACAGGTAATTAAACCCCAAAGCTCATCATCAATAATAATGGAGATACTGAAGCTGGAGCCAAACCCCATATTTTCGCAGTATAGAATATGAAGTGGTGACGCGGCGAGCAGCGAACAATAACTCATGTCAAACGGCCTGGAACCGGATTGCCCCACCACATCAACAGTTTCGCCGCCCACATCTGCAATTAACCGCATGCGATTTGATTTGTAAAGCTCTACGGCCTGCCGGGTAATATCAGATTCGGGATAGCTTTGACCCATGAAAGGCTCCATGTTTTTGTTTATAGCCTCTCCTACAACCAGCCCCGAGCCATCGGGCAAAAACTTATAGACCATGACCCGGTCGTAATCAATCAGGTTTTTAATTTCGTCCGCGGCGTTATTGTATAACCCCTCCAGCGTTTTTGAGGCAAGTATTTTTGACGCTACATTGAAAACACCCGGTGTAATTTCGGGGGTTTGAACGGCCGGCTGAAATTCAAGCACCAATAGCTCTTCAATTTGGCTGATAACTAAATGAAATGGTTGCCCCGCAATATCTACTTTTGATGCGCGGGCAAAATCTACATTTTCAGCAAATGATTTTTTGCAGAAATCGAAACTGCTAATCCTCCCGGGGAAACCAATATAGCTATCCAAACTATTTAGGGGCTTGCCCAGTAAAGCCATGCTATCTAACGGGAGAAAAACGTTGATGTTCAAGCTGGCATATTTCACGAGGCCTGTTTGGGAATCGGCAGCGATCAAAAAACCGTAGCGCTGTATTTTGCCCACAATCCGTACAGGCTCCCTTTCGCAATTAGTTATGTTTAATGTATTGTGGGGCATACAGGCAGGAAGGTCAATTATTCCAGTAAATGTATGCTTTAAATGCTACCAACTTATATATTTAATTTTTGCATATGCTTGAAACCTTGGGTCATTCATCGCAGTTTTTGAATGGCTTGTTTTACTTTATCCAAAACGTGGGTGTGAACCATTTTGGCAGCAACATCAATCATGTTGGCAAAGGAAATACGATGCGAAATTCCATGCCCGATTATGACCGGTTTGGCAACGCCGAGAACGGGCGTACCTCCATAAATTTCAAAGTTAAATCTGTTAAAGTATTTATTATCAATATTTTCCTTTACTGCAAGATCGTAAATAGATTCAGCCATTTTAAGAATGATATTACCGGTGAAGCCATCACAGACCATCACGTCAGCTTTATCGTTAAATGCATCTCTGCCTTCAAGATTACCTATAAAATTTATGGAGTTGTTACCCTTAAGTAGTTGATAAGCAGCCTGTGTAAGAATATCACCCTTACCTTCTTCTTCCCCCACATTAAGCAAACCAACCTTGGGATTCTCAACGCCCAGCACTGTTTGTGCATAAACTGAACCCATCACTGCAAACTGGTTTAACTGCTCGGGTTTACAATCCGTGTTCAGTCCCACGTCAAGCAAAACACCCGTTCCTCCATTTTGCTTGGGAATGACAGATGAAATGGTAGGCCGCAAAACCCCGTCTACCGCTTTGATGCTGTACATAGCGCCGATAAGCATAGCGCCAGTATTGCCGGCACTCATAAACGCATCAGTTTTACCGGCTGAAAGATATGCGAACCCAACGGCAATTGACGATTGTTGCTTTTCCTTCAAAGCTTTGGTAGGATGCTCGTGCATTTCAATCACCTGCGGCGTATCAATAAGCGTATAAACTGCGGCGGGCACGTAGAAGGAATGGAGCAGCGGCCTCACTTCCTCCTCTTTTCCAAAAAGGTAAAAATGCAGGCTCTCATCAGAATCAGTTTCGAGATAAGATTTTATACCTTTTACAGCTTCCAGCGGGGCATAATCCCCTCCCATTATGTCAATTCCAATGTTCATATTCAGTACTAAAGTATAAAAAAAAATTCCAAATACAACCAACCAAAGGTTAGAAAGTACCTGGAACCTGAAAATTATTTAAAAGCTAACCTGGTTGCTTAAGCCTTTTTAGGAGCCTGTTCTGCAACAACTTTTCCTTTATAAATCAGCTTACCCTCGCTCACATGCGCACGGTGGCGTACATGAGTTTCACCTGATGTAGCATCAGTAGTTAGTGTAGAAGCTTCAGCTTTATAGTGAGTTCTGCGTTTTGCGCTTCTTTGCTGGCTGTGCCTGCGCTTGGGATTTGGCATATCTTAAAAATTAAATATTATTAATAAAATATTGATATATTGTATATAATTTATTAAAAATCAAATATTAATTATCTGAATTCTTAAATTTT
>Ga0066256_1004754_pt1 | contig 11817 bp, 11 predicted proteins | sample ThiBio_1000_biof_FD_87107 | JGI IMG/M metagenome (GOLD analysis project Ga0066256, IMG submission 87107) | Wastewater bioreactor microbial communities from Cape Town, South Africa - Thiocy_expt_1000_biof (version 2) | ecosystem: Engineered > Bioreactor > Thiocyanate-remediating >...
CAAAAGATAGAAAAGAAAGGAAAGATAGAAAAGAAAGGAAAGATAGAAAAGAAAGAGACCTATAGGTGCACACAGTGGCACGTGGCACATATTGCAACAAGCAAACACAGCACAGCACACACAGTGCACACACGCTGTGATGACTCATATACGCATGGTAGTGTGTGTAGTTTGTGTTGTGGGCGTTGCGGCAGCTGCTACGGGCAGTTGTGGCATGCGATTGTTGCGCCGCCAACCGCAACATCGCGCACGCCACAAGTGGTCACAAGTATGAAGTAACGGGGCAACCACCTGCCGCGCACGGTCACTACTCAGCACTACTCCGCCGCGCTGCGTGTGGCTGCGTGATACATGCGGGCGGCGTGCACATGTTTGGGGTGGACAGCAGGCTACACCTGCGGTGGCAGTTTTGCGAAACACACTGCCAAAACACCCCCCCCCCCCCCCCCCCCCCCACCCCACCACCCCCACCACCCCCCCCCCCCCCCCCCCCCCCCCCCCCCCCCCCCCCCCCCCCCCCCCCCCCCCCCCCCCCCGCGCACGCGCGTCCGGGCCGCGCCCCCGGCATGCGGCTGCCCGCAGCACCGCGGCAATGGCAGCGTCGGTGGCAGCGATGTTGCCACGCTTCCGGGTTCCCCACCGCTTGGCTACCACCGATGGTGCGACCAAACTCAAGAGGTTGGATCTTGTCAGCTCCTCCTTTACGGATCTGCGCACTGCCAAGGTGCCGTTTGTGGACAAGACAAGCGGCATTGCAGATCTGCTGTTGCGCGTTGACGGGGAGTCGGCCATCACGAAGCGTGCCTTCTTCACACGCCCCCGCAAGTTTGGCAAGTCGCTGTCACTGAGCACTGCCCGCGTCATCCTGGAGTCAGGCGACCTACCAACGGGCGTATCGGATTGGCGGGTGAACATTGACGCGAACAAGGAGGCGCTGAAGGGCACCGCTGTGAACGAGCGCTACCAGCGCGGCGAGCTGGGCAAGTTGCTGAGCTGCCCCCACTTTGTCGTGTCGCTGAGCCTTAGCGGCGCGTCAACGGGCACTGAGTTGAAGGTGGCCGCCATGGGGGATATCGCGGACATTGCTGGCAGCGCCTTTGGGCCGGAACTGGAGGCCAAGGTGTTGCGGCAGCCCAATTTGTACAGGGCGCTGCGTACCCTTATCAGGGCCGTGCCGCGGCAGGTACCGGTGGCCCTGCTGGTGGACGAGTACGACGCTGCCGTCATCCAAGACCTGGAGCGCGGACGGTGGGATGAGGCGGAAACTGCCGTCGAGGCGCTGCGGTCGCTGCTGATGGTGACCAAGACGGACGACGTTGGGCCGCGCATCCACCACTGCATTGTGACAGGCGTCGCGCGCTTTACCAAAGAGTCCATCCTCTCCGGCGTCAACCACTTCAAGGACCTGACGAACAACCCCCTCCTGGGTGCCGTCATTGGCTTCACCGACGCCGAGATCCGCGCCAGCTTCCCCGACCACCTGGCTCGCCTTGCGGCGAACGAGACGGGCGGCAGCGTAGACGCCGCCATGGCTGAGCTGGCGCGCTGGTACAATGGCCACTGCTTTGACGGCGTGACGACGTGCTTCAACCCGTACGGCGTGCTGTCGTCGCTGGAGGCGGGCAAGGTCGACCGCACGTCCCTCGAAGGCTCGGCTTCCACCGGTTGGCTGGGCTTGCCGCCGATGACGATCCTGGACAGCCTGAAGGAAGAGGAGAGGGTACCTCTGGTTCAGAACGAGGTGAAGAAGTTGGCAATCACGGACTGGCGTAACCGTCGTCTGCACGCGCTGCCGCTGCTGATGCAAGTGGGCTTACTGACGCTGGTGCCACAGCCCGCCACCGCTGCCGTGCCGCCACTATCTGCCGCCGCCGCCGCCGCCGCCGCTACCGTGCCGCCACCATCTGCCGCCGCCGTCGCCGCTACAGTGCCGCTGCCCGGTACCGCCACCCTGCCACCTCGCGTCGCCACTGCCACGCCTTTTGCAGACACACCTGCACCCGGCAGCCAGCTGTTCGTGGTACCAAATCAGTATGCACGCATGACTCTGCTGCAAATGGCAATGGCCAATGTGCACGGTGTGGTGTTTGACGCGTGGTGGGCGCAAGTGACAACCTCGCTGCACACGCGGAACACGGCGGAGTTCAGCGCTGCATGCGGGACACTGCTACAAGGGGTATCCTACGATGTGGCCTCAGCCAACCCAGGTACCGGCAAGGGAGCGACGGCCGAGCAGGTGGCGGAGGCGGTGGCGAACAAAGAGGCGGCGGCGGGTGAGTCAGTGTTCCAGGGCGTGCTGTACGCCATGCTTCGCGCTGCAAGTGGCGCCACGGGCATCGCGTACAGCTGCGAGCATTCTGTCCAAGCTGGCCGCGCCGACGCCGTCATCATGTTCCGGAACCCAGACACCACGTGGATCATCGAGGTGGGCTTGGGCAAGGACAGCGAGACCATGGGCAACAAGGTACGGCAGGGCAAGGACTACGCTGGAGCGTTTGCAGGCGACGTGCTGGTGTGCGCGCTGATTGTTACAAAGAGCCGGTCGGCATCAAGGATCCCACCGAAGGGCGACACCAAGCCCGCTGTGGTGGTGGACGCGGAGTGGCATCGCCGTGATGGCAGCAAACTCGGCGGGTGGTACAAGCTGTCAGGCCCAAAGCCAGCGGTACCAACTGAGGCGACAACGACTGCGGAAGCGACGACTGCGCTAGCGACGCCTGCAACAAAGGCAACGCCTACAAAGGCGACGGCTGCGGAGGCGACCGCGACGGCTGCAGAGGCGACCGCGACGGCTGCGGAGGCAACGGCTACGCCAGCGACGCCTGCAGACGCGACGCCAACGGCGGAAGCACCTGCTTCACCGCCGTCGACTCCTCGGAAGGGCCGCAAGAGCTAGTAGCGTATGCAGGTGGTTCCACCATAGCACACGGCGCCGCTCACGCACTTACTCCCTATTTTACTTCAATGTGTTTCAAATCTGAGATAAATAATTATATGGTCAGCCGGTCTCGCCAGCGCACGGCACCGGCACCGGTACGGCGAGCGATGCGGGCAAGGGATGGTAACTTAGTCGTGCGGCTGCAAAGGAGAAGGTTTGCGACAGGTGCGAGTGCTGGCCGGCAACCCAGCCACATCCGCCGCCATCCTCAGCTGCCTGAACACCGTTGATGCAAGCGGCCTACGGCAGCTGCACGCGGCCGTGGCAGCAGTGGTGGCAAACGTGCCGTGGTGTGGCATAAACACCCCCGTTCAGGATGCTGTGCGATGGCGTGCGGCGCTGCCTGCAGCCGTGGGTGCGATGCCGGGCGGGCACCTGAAACCAACAGTACTGGCGGCGCTGACGGGTGTAACGAACCTACACATGCATAATTGCAGGTGTGTGACAGATGAGCTGCTGTTCCACCTGCTGCTCTCGCTGCGGACGCTGAATGTCAGCTATTGCAGTGCCCTGACCGACCGTGCCAGCTTTGTACACCTGACGGCGTTGACGTCGTTGGACTGCTGCATGACGTCGGTGGTTGAGCGCGGGGCGGCTGGCCTGCCGACTTTGCTGCAGGAGCTGATCATTGCTTCCATGTTGGCCCGCGTGTCGCTGTCGGGTCTGACGCGTCTTCGGGGGCTGCGCGCCTGGAACTTGGATGCCCCTGCCGCCAAGCCTGCATTGCAGGGATCTACCGGTACCCCGTGGCGCGCCGTTTGCACACTTGCCCGCGCAACTCACACTGAACGTCTACAGGGCTGACATAGGCGACGCGTCGCTGGCCAGCATGCCGCCGTCCCTGGTGGCTCTCAATGCCAGTGATTGCAATAATCTCACGCGTGCTGCAGAAGGTGCTGGACGTCAGCCGCACAGGCGTGGGGGACGCGCTAAAAAGAAGAAAAAAAGCAAGTTTAAAGGGGCATCTACGGCGTGAGCCCTGGCCCAGGTCCACATGAAGGTTCCCAAGGCCACCCCAGGCCGCCTCCGAGCAGATGCCGGCGGCGGGCAGCAGATGGGGGTGGCCTGGACATGAATGCGCCGTCACCGCGTCAACACCACCGGTGACCACGGAACACCATTATAGCATGCAGGTGCCCGGGAACCCCGGAGCACGGACAACAACATGTAGGAGGAGTGGGGACAGGCACACGGGCCGCGGGCGGCTCCAGCGGAGTCGTCAGCAGCACGGTGCATGCGGGGGCGTCACAGGCAGGTGGCAGTTGTTATGGCAGCACCCTGAGGCTGGCCGCCAGGGGTCAGACACAGGGTGCGGCGCGGAGGTATGCCATGCGACAGGGCCCGGGGTGTAGGAGGAGGTGGGCAGATGGTAGTGCGCAAGGAAGGTACATTAGTGGCCACGTCCGCGGCGCCCACCGCGCCCGCGTCCGCGTCCACGTGCATGATGGCCGCCACGCCCGCGGCCGCGGGTGGGTTGGCCTGCCGCACCCATCGCCGCACGGGTGGCATACGGTAGGGGGGAGCCCACCGAGTGTGGGAGGCGGCCAGGCGCCTGTGCAACCTGGCGTGCCAGCGCTGGTGGTGGGCGCCATGTGCCCGCCATGATGGCGCGCCAAACCGCTGCAACACCCGCAATCTGCGTTGCTGCCCACCGCGCCCACATAGCCAGGCTTGACCAAACAACCGTATTGAACCAATTGAATGTGCCGACACGGCGGGACAGAGCTACAGGCAACTAGATGGGCGCCAGCAATACAGGTACCCGTATGGCAGTGCGCGGGCAACGTGTGCAAGTGCGCGGGCAAGCGGCGCCAAGCGCGCGGGCAACAGTGCGGGCAGAGTGCGCGGGCAAGTGTGCAGGCAGCGGATGCAGTAACACACGCACTCAGTCGCACTGTCACGCAGCAACCTGCCAGTAGGAGCAGCCAGTACCGCCGGCAGGCTGAGTACCGGTAGGTCTGCATGGCCATCAGCGGCCACCAGCGCAACTGCGCGGGCAAGTAGTGCGCGGGCAACAGTGCAGTGCGTGGGCAGCAACCTGGCAGTACTACTACCACCCCGGTACATGCAGCAGCCTCCCTGGTGCAGGGATGGCAACGCGGTCAAAAGTAGCAACCTGGCAGAGGGTGCATGGCGCAGTGGCCATCACTTCCCACCAGCGGCAGTGCGCGGGCATGTGCGCGGGCAGCGCGCCACATGCAGCAACCTGGCAGCACCGGTAGGGCTGCGTCCACCAGCGGCAGTAAGTGGGGCACCAGCAGTAGTGGTATGACAGCGCCGCCTTCAGAGGCACCACCACTGTGGCTGCCAGTGTGCCAGAGCGCGCCGCACGCGCACGTGCGGGTTGCCGACGTGGCAGCAGCAAGGAATCGCAAGGTAGTGCCGGTGTTGGCCAAGCGCGCTGCGCGCCGTCACGGCGATGTGTCCTGTTTCGGGCCGACAAGCCGCCGCAGCCGGTACCCACGCCGCTGCCAGTGCAGTTGCACGGCGCGAACGAGGTGGCGGCGTCGCGTATGATGGGTGTGGGGTTGTCCATGCTGCATGCCTTTGCGCCGTTGTGACCTGGCCCGCTGGACGCGGCGCCAGACGCTTGTGTGGAGGTTACCAACGGTCCAACGTCGGTCAATCTGGTGGGCGTAGTGGGGTCATTGTGGCGGCGCCTTGGACATCTTTGCGGTCAACACGTACCAATTAAAGGCGTCAACGCGTCGGGACAAAGCTACAAGGGCGGCAGGCGCCCCAGGCGCACCGTGTCGTCGACCGACCCGCTGGCGAGGCGGCCGGCAGGCAGTGGCCGCAGCGCAAGGACCCAGCTGGTGTGTCCTTCCAGCACCACCACGGGCGTGGCACGCGCAGCGCCATCACCAGCCGCAGCTGTGGCAACTGCAGCACCAGCACTAACAACGGCAGGGCGCGCGTCCCACACCCGAATGGTGCAGTCGCGCGACCCGCTGGCCAGCCGGCCGTCCGGCAGCGCGGCCAGGGCATACACGCTGCCCGTGTGCCCCTTCAGCACGCCCACGCAGGCGCGGGTGGCCACATCCCACAGCCGCACGCTCTGGTCCTGCAACCCGCTGGCTAGCCGGCCATCGGCCAGCACCGCCAACGCAACAACACCACCCGTGTGTCCCGCCAGCGTGGCGACACATGCCTCCCATGCAAAACGCGCCCGCGTGCCCACATCCCACAGCCGTACCGTGTTGTCCCATGACCCGCTGGCTAGCGTACCGTCGAGCAGCACCGCCATCGTTGTCACCTGGTCTGTGTGCCCGTCCAGCATCGTTGCCACAGCACCCACCTCCACCAGATGCGCACGGCAATCGATGCAGCCTGCTGCCAGGCGGCCATCGCGCAGCGCAGCCACCGCAAACACACGGTTGTCGAAACAGGATACGTCATAGACCGCTTCAAGTTTCACTGCGGACGGCTTTGGTGCGCGCCCGCGCGCTCCCTCTCCCCTCCTGGCTTGCCCCTCCACCCACGGTTGCGTTTATGGCTGTCGAGCGGTGGCCTAGCCGCACTGCAGGCTATTCCGGGCACTTCCGCTCGCGCTGCCTTGTGTGATACGCGGTCGTGGGTGGTGGCGGCATTGGGTGTGCGGCCCTCATTGTTTTGTGCCGCACTCCCGCTGCCGGTGCCCATCATATGTCGGGGGTGCAGCGCGGCACGTCTGTGCGTGCCTGCGCGTGCTACCGTGGCGACGCGAGGTGTGCCGACCGCCCTGCAGGTCGTGCACCCCCGCCCCTCGCCTGGCGACGCAAGGTGTGCCGACCGCGCTGCTGGTCGTGCACCCCCGCCCGTCGCCTCCCCCGCTCTAAGCCATGCTGCACGAGTCTCGGTCATGTGCGCCCTTTGCGCGCACCGCGGGACCGTAACTAAGCTTCGGGTGCGCTCACAGGCACTGCACCGTTGTTGCGTCTTCCCGTGCCCCTTCTCGCGCGCCCTTCATGCGGTGGTGTTAAGATGGTGTGAGCCGGTCAGGGCGTGATGCAACATCCGACGCCCTTCTCACGCGGCACTGCAATTGCCGTGGGTTCACCCCTTCCCAAACTGGTCAGAGGTGGGTTGGTGGGAAAAGAAAACGCTGGGCTGTAGGCCACAGTGTGCGCCGCTCGCGTTCCTGCTTGTGGTGCAGTACGCAGTGTCGCAGCGCAAAAGGAACTAGTGCTCGCCGGCGTCCCCGCCGTATGCTGCGCCTTCCGGCACGGTCCTCCACGTCTCAATGTTCCTGTCCGCCGGCCACGCGCTTGGAAGTTTCAGGCGTTGATTGCGCCCGTCAGCTCCACTCTCGCTCCCTTACTCGGCATCCAGAACCAGATTGGTCACTGCGCTCCCGCTCTGCTGAACAAATGGTGTCGCACCTGGTGGGCGGCACGACGCGCGTGTCCCACACCACGATTGCACCTCCATTCATGTCGCTCGCCATCACGCCAACAGCCAGGCGGCGACCGTCAGGCAGCGGTGCCAGCGCGCGCACAATCCCGTAATACCCCTCCAACACCGCAGTTGCCTCACCGCCTCGCGTCGCGTCCCACATTTGCACTGTACCGTCACAATCACCGCTGGCAAGCCAGCCGTCGCCCACCGCCGCCACGGAGAAAACGGGCTTGGTGTGACTCCCCAACACGCTGGCGGCAAGCACCACACATCCACGCTCACAACACACAACCAGCGCGGCGGATGCCAACTCTGTGTTAGTGCAATACAACACGCGCAGCGCGCGCACGTGGTCCAACGGGGCGCAGCGCGTCACACCGCCGCAATGTACCGGTCCCGGTACCGGTACTAGCCGTAACTCTACCAGGGTAGCCGGCAGGCTAGCCACCAGCGCGTCCCCAATGGCTGTGTCGCTCACGTCCAGTAGCTGCAGCATTGGGATGCGGCAGCGTTGCGGTGGAGGTGAGATTCTCACACCGACGCGCATTGAGCGACACCAGGCTCGGCGGCAGGGTTGCCAGCGAGGCGTCTTCAACGGCAGTGGCACTCACGTCCAGCAACCGCAGTGCAGTCAGATGCGCAAATGATGCCGCAGGCGTCAGACTGTCACAGTGTGCTGCATGCAGCTCTTCGAGGCACGGCGGCAGCGATGCCAGCGTGCGGGTGTCCAGCTTGCTCCCGTTGGCGCGCAACACCCGCAGCTGGCGCAGGCGCCCCAGTGACGCACCACGCCGCAGTTCATGCACGCTGCTGATGTCCAGCACCTGCAGCGACGGCGGCAAACCGCCCGTCCGTTTGCTGACCACCTTCATCTCGCTGCAGTTCAGCGACGTAAGCACCGTCAGGTGAGTAAAGCGGGCGTCGCCGGTCAGGTTGCGGCAGTCGCGCACGTTCAGCGTGTCCAGTGACGTCGGTACCGGTACCGGTAGTCGGAGAAGCAATTCGTCAGTGGTTGCTTCCGCGCATTCCTCCAACACCAACACCTTTACGCCATCCAACGCCGCCACTGCCGGCTTACTCGCCAGCAGCAAGCCGTTCGCAGCCCGATTCGTGAGCTGCACACCCACCGCCGCTGGAAAACCCGCGCGCCACCGCGCTGCATCTACCACATGGGTGCCCAAGTCACACCATGGCACACCCGCCACCACTGCACACACCGCCGGTTGTAGGCACCGCAGATGCCGTGCGTCAGCCGTGTTGAGACACGACAGCACGATTGTGGACGTCACAGAGTTACCAGCCAGCACGCACACCAGCAGTGGCACCTCCCCCTCCCGCGTCGGCTGCCGCGCCAGCATGGCGCCGATTGCCAAGCACTGGTAGATGCTCACGTACCGGTACCGGTAACTGCAGCAGCAGCGTTGCCAGCGGCGCTGCACTTGCTACTACTGCACGTACCAGTAGTGGTGCTGCTGGTATAAGTGTGCATCTCCAACCGTGCCGGTGTTGCTGCACAGCGTACCGGTACAGTTCAGCTGCCCTGCTGGTCAGTGCCGCTGGATTTGCAGGTGTCGCAGGGCGTACCAGAAAAGGGTCACAACGTGCCACCGGCTCAGACACTGCCTAAACTACAACACGCCTGGTGCACTACCTTGCAAGTACGCCGCTCCTTGTCACTCCCGCGCGACACCGTAATCGCCGCCACGGCAGTGCGTGGTGCGTGGCACACAGGGTGCAGAATTCGGGCCCGCCAAACACGCCCAATTTCTGCTACCGCCCCAAAATAACGCACAACGGACCTGGTACCGGTCTGCCACTACAGTGCGTGTGACTGCGCGTTTGTGAGGTGCGCGCGCGTGAATTGCACCGTGGCCATGTGCGTCGCCCGGGGCGCGGAGGGGAGCGCGAAGAACCTTCAACCTTGAACCTTCAAGGTCACGACGAGGTGTGGGCCCGGCCGCCCGGGACACAATGGAAACTCGCTGCTGCCTGTTCTGCCACGTGGCTGTGACAATGTCACGGCGCTGTCGCGGGCCGCGACTCTCTGCCTGTAGCTCCTGGCACCGCCTGTCTCGTGCCACCCCCGCACGCAGCGCCTACCGGTATGCGGCGGCACTGCAGCCACAGCGCCGGTCGCCGCCGGTCGGGCCCACGACACGCTGACCAGGCCGCATCGTCGCGGCATCGATGTGGCGCAGCTGACCCAGACAATTGAATGCGTTAATGTTGCGGGAAGGTGCTACAAGGGCGGCAGGCACCACAGCCGCCCTGTCTTGTCGGCCGCCAGGCAGCAGCTGCAGCACTTGGACCGAGTATGTGAGCACTTCCAGCACCACCACAGACGGGGCACCCACAGCTCTGCTGCCAACCGCACCAGCAGCGCCACCAACTCCAGTCACACCCGAATGGTTCTATCATCGGACCCGCTGGCCACCCGCGCCCGCGTCCAATTCCACTAGCCGCACATACCGGTAGCCGTCGCGGCAGCCCGCCGCCAGGCCACCCCTCCAACACGGTCGTCGCCTCGCCGCCACGCGCCACGTCCCACAGTCGCACGGTGCTGTCATCATCACCACTGGCGTGCCGGACATCGGCAGCAGCGCCAAGGGGTACACAGGGCTGCTGTGTCCGCGCATCACGCTGGCGGCTCCCACCACACACCCACGCCCAAAGACACAACCGACGAGGCGGGCGTCAACTCTGTATTACCGTACGGTATGATAGTGCAGCATACCGGTACGCAGCGCATGCAAATTGTCCGGTCGTCACACGGTGGCACCTTGTCACCCGTAGGTCGGGTACCGGTAGCGGGCAGGCTGCCCACAAGCGCATCCCCAATGGCAGTGTAGCTCACGTCGAAACGATGCCACAGGCGTCAGACTCTCACAGTGTGCTGCATGCAGCTCTTCAAGGCTGGGCGGCAGCGACGCCAGCGTGTCGTCATCCAGCTCACATCCGGCGCGCAGCACCCGCAGTTGGCGCAGGTGCATCAAAGATTGTGCAGTACCGGGTCGCGCGCCATACCGGTACAGCAATCAGGTGCGTCGTCGCAACCTGTTGTGGCGTATTCGGTGTGATACTGTTACCGGTACCGGTACCGGTAGTTATGGCAGCGCGGGGCAGTCGGCAGTGTGGCAGCGCGCTGCCGACTGCGCAAGTTGCGCAACTGCCGTGCCACGATGATGCGGCCGTTTATCACGCCTAATACCACGGCGACGCCGCATGCTGGCGGTCGTGCCGGAGCTACCGGTACTGACGCGCGGCGACAGCGCGTATTGGCATCGTACAGTGTCAACCACGGCGCACGCCCTGCCAGCGCGTTGCTGCACCGACTGCCGCGGCGACTGCGCGCCACACAAACAGCGCGCGCACACGGCGCACGCGAAACGGAAGCAGCAGCAGTAGCGTCAGAGACCACATCGCACGACCTGCGTGCTCGCGCGCCAAGTGCCGCCGTGCCGGCGTGCCCGCGTCGTACATTGAACGACACTGTCACACTGCGTCACTGTTGCCGTGTGGGCGTGTGTGGTGGCGCGAGGTGGCTACAGAGGCAGTAGTACAGCCTACGGGTAGCTGCGCAGGCTGTAGGACAGTGGGAGGCTTGATTTGAAACTCGCCGTGCACACGAGCGCATGCGCCGGCAGCGTACCCACCGGCCCAAGCCGGTGTGGGATGCGAGTGGCTCTCGTATGCGCCTAGTGCGCACGCTGCCGTCGCTGCCGCCCGTGTGCAGTGTGCCGCCGAATGTGAGGGGTGATCAGGGTGTCCGCCTCACCTTGAAGCGGTTTTGCAACGCGACTTTGCAGCGCAAATTCAACCCGTTCCACCCATTGTTTCGCAACCCCCTGTCTCGTACCCGATAGAAACCTGGAGGCGCTACCGGGCGCGCCCCGTAGTGTGCACCAATTATCCACCGCTGTAGTGAAACCCAGGTTGCAAGTCGCCTCTTCTCTCCTACTACGACTGGTCTACCACTGCACCACCACGTGTGCGCGTGGTGCGCGGCCGGCGCAGCCGCGCACTTGTTGGAGCGACGGCAGCAGTTCATCATACCCATTGATTAGGTGCGTTGTTGCCGTCGCTTGCGTTGCATTTTGTGTTGCCAGGTGGCATGTCGCGCCCTCTCTGGCCCTCCACTGTGCTGCTACTAGATGGGGAGATGGAGAGTTTGGTGGGTTGCCACTGGGGAAATGGGGCAGCAAGGAGGGCAAGAGGGAGGGAAGCCACGCTTGAAGTGGTGCAAAGGAGGTAGGTGGCTCTGGGGAAGAGGGAGGTGTGCAACCAAAGGAGGTAAGAATGGTGGAGTGAGAGGGGAAGGAGAGAGGAGAGAACCAGTGGTGCGGAGGGTTGCCGGCGAGGGAAGTGGGAGGCACCGGCGGGGAGGCGGCGGCAAGGGATAACATGTATGGGCCTGTGTGAGTGTGCGCGAGTGTGTGCGTGGTGGTGCGGCGCGAGTGGCACCCGCTGACAGAGTTGACCCGTTGACGTAGTTGCAGCAGTAG
>Ga0066256_1004759_pt1 | contig 11814 bp, 10 predicted proteins | sample ThiBio_1000_biof_FD_87107 | JGI IMG/M metagenome (GOLD analysis project Ga0066256, IMG submission 87107) | Wastewater bioreactor microbial communities from Cape Town, South Africa - Thiocy_expt_1000_biof (version 2) | ecosystem: Engineered > Bioreactor > Thiocyanate-remediating >...
GCCGGCCAGCAGGCGGTTGACCCGCCCGAGCACGGCGTTCTGCTCATGGATCACGGTCGGGATCTTCGCCGCGGTCGCGGCGGGCAGCGCGGGCAGCGCGGGATAGCCGCCGAAGCCGACCACGGCGCTCGGCTGGAAGCTGTCGAACAGCCGCAGCGCCATCCGCCGCCCTTCGAGGATCGCCTTGCCGGCCTTGATCCACGACAGCGGGTTCCGCCCCTGGAAGCGCCCGGCGGGAAGGATGTGGGCGGTCAGCGTCTCGGGCTTGCCGGGGATCTGCGCACCGCGGGCATCGGTGATGAGCGCGACATGGTGGCCCCGCTTCTCCAGCTCCACCGCTAGGGCGAAGGCCGGGATCAGGTGCCCCCCGGTGCCGCCCGCAGCGAGGACGTAGTGGCGGCTTACCGCGCTCCTTTCAGCGCCTCCAGCCCGCGCAGGGTGAAGGGATCGCGCTTGATGAACGGGGTCCGCCGGGTGGTCGCCAGCAGGAAGCCGACGCCCAGGCACAGCGCGATGGTCGAGGAGCCGCCGCAGGGGATCAGCGGCAGGGTCATGCCCTTCGAGGGAAAGAGCTGGAGGTTGACCAGGATGTTGATGAAGGCCTGCCCGCCGAGCTGGGCGACGAGCCCGGTCGCGGCGAGCACGGTGAACAGGTCGTCCTCATCGACCAGGCGTAGCAGGACGCGCATGATGAGGGCGAGATAGACCAGCACGACCACGGCGCAGACCAGCAGCCCGAACTCCTCGCCGATCACCGAGAAGATATAGTCGGTATGGGCCTCGGGCAGGCCGAGCTTGCGGGTGCCGAGCCACAGCCCGGTCCCGGTCCAGCCGCCCGAGAGCAGGGTCCGCTCGGCGAGGTCGACCTGGTCGAAGGCGGTGCCGCCGCCGAGGAAGGCGTCGATGCGGTGGCGGGCGTTCTCGTAGAACATGTAGGCCGCCGCAATCCCGACCAGGCCCGCGGCCCCGGCGGCGGCGATGCGCTTGACCGGCAGGCCGGAGAGCAGGACGAGCACGAACCACACCCCGGCAAACAGGATCGTCGAGCCGAAGTCCGGCTGGGCCATCAGCAGGACGGCGACGAGGCCCATCACCCCGGTCGTCACGGCGACGACCGGCAGCTTGGGATCGCGCACCCGCCACGAGAGGATCCAGGCGAGGCCGATGGCGAAGGCCGGCTTGAGGAACTCCGACGGCTGGAGCGAGATGCCGAGGTTGAGCCAGCGCCGCGCGCCGTTCACCTCGGTCCCGATCACGGGCACCAGGAGCAGCGCGACGAGCATGGCCGAGCCGAGCAGGATGCCGGCACGGCGGGCAAGGTCCTTGGGCAGGAACGAGGCGCCGATCATCGTGATCAGGCCGAGGATCTGCCAGCGCACGTGGAGCACGAAGAAGTGCAGGTCGTCGAGCTTGACCGCCGCGGTCGAGAGCCGGCGGGCGCTGGCCGGCGAGGCGGCGGCGACGGCGACCGTGCCGATCGCCATCAGCGTCAGGACCAGGGCGAGCAGCACCCGGTCGATCTCGCGCCACCAGACGCCGAACTCAGCGCGGCGGCCGCGGCGCAGTTGCAGGCTGGTGCCGGTGGCGGGGCGGATCGATCCGGGGACGTAGGGCGGGTTGCTGGCCATCAGGCGGTCCCCTCGGGCGCGGGTTCTTCGGGAGCCGATTCCTCGGTCAGGGCCTCGACGATCTGGCGGAAGGTGTCGCCGCGGGCTTCGTAGTCGCGGAATTGGTCGAAACTCGCGCAAGCGGGCGATAGCATGATGATGTCGCCGGGCCGGGCCGCGGCGATCGCCTGGCGCACCGCCTCGATCATCATCTCGCTGCGGCGGACGGGCATGTGGGGCTCGAGCAGGTCGGCGAAGCGCGGGCCGGCGTCGCCGATGGTGTAGGCGGCGGCGACGTTGCCGAACCAGGGCGCGCACTCGTCGAGGTCCTCGCCCTTGGGCAGGCCGCCGACGATCCAGTGGATGCGCTTGTCGGGCTTCGGCGGGAAGGCGGCCAGCGCGGGCGCGGCCGAGGCGGGATTGGTCGCCTTGCTGTCGTTGATGAACAGGACGCCGTTCACCTCCGCGACGCGCTCCATGCGGTGCGGCAGGCCGCGGAAGGTGGCGAGCGCCGGGCGCCACTGGCCCTCGCTCAGCCCGAGGGCGGAGACGATGGCGACGGCGACCGCCGCGTTCTGGAGGTTGTGCGGCCCCTGGAGCGAGGGCCAGTCGGGCTGGAGCGGAGCGAGGTCCCCGCCGTTCACGACGCGGACGAACTGGGCCGAGCGCCGCGCCAGCTCGTGGTTGGCGATGCTCGCGGTCTCGGCGTCGCCCATGCCGAAGACGGCGTACTGGTCGGGCCGCTGCATGGTGAACAGCCGCTGCTTCGAGGCGGCATAGGCGGCGAAGTCCTCGTAGCGGTCGAGGTGATCGGGGGTGATGTTGGTCAGCGCCGCGACGTCGCATTCAAGGCCATGGGTCAGGTCGATCTGGTAGCTCGACAGCTCCAGGACATAGACGCCACCGGCCGACAGCGGCTCCTGGCCGAGGATCGGCAGGCCGATGTTGCCGCCCATCCGCACCGGCACGGCCGCGTTGCGGAGCAGGTGGTGGACCAGCGCGGTCGTGGTCGACTTGCCGTTGGTCCCGGTGATCCCGACGACGCGATGCGCAGGCAGGTCGCCGCGCGCGGCGGAGAACAGCTCGATGTCGCCGATCACCGGCACCCCGGCCTGGGCCGCGTGCTCCGTGATCGGGTGGCGGTTGAGCGGCACCCCGGGCGAGACCACGACCCCGGCGAAGCCGGCGAGATCGATCGCCAGCGGATCGGCCAGCTCGACCCGCCCGGCGAGCGCATTGCGCGGCTCCTCGCGGTTGTCCCAGGCGGTCACCTGCGCCCCGCTCGCCAGCAGCGTCTCGACCGCGGCCAGGCCCGAACGGGCGAGGCCGAGGACCGCGTAGCGTTTTCCGGCGAAGGCGGAGGAGACGATCATCCGCCGCCTATCGCAGCTTCAGGGTGGAGAGGCCGATCACCGCGAGGATGATCGAGACGATCCAGAAGCGGACCACGACGGTCGATTCCGCCCAGCCCTTCTGCTCGAAATGGTGGTGGATCGGCGCCATGCGGAAGATGCGCCGCCCGGTCCGCTTGAACCAGAAGACCTGGATGATGACCGAGGCGGCCTCCAGCACGAACAGCCCGCCGACCACGGCGAGCACGATCTCGTGATGGGCCGCGACCGCGATCGCGCCAAGCGCCCCGCCGAGCGCGAGGCTGCCGGTATCGCCCATGAACACCGCCGCGGGCGGCGCGTTGAACCACAGGAAGGCGAGGCAGGCCCCGACGATCCCCGCGCAGAGGATGGCCAGCTCGCCCGCGCGCGGCACGTGCGGGATGCCGAGGTAGTGGGCATAGTCGACGCGGCCAGCGAGGTAGGCGATGATCGCGAAGGTCCCGGCGGCGATGATCACCGGCATGGTCGCCAGTCCGTCGAGCCCGTCGGTCAGGTTCACCGCGTTGCCCGCGCCGACCATCACCACGGCGGCGAAGACGTAGTAGAACGGCCCCAGCGGGATGTACCGGCCCGAGAGGAACGGCACGTAGAGGTTGGTGCTGATCTGGCTGACGATGATCCAGGCCGCGACCCCGGCCACGGCAAATTCCAGCAACAGCCGGACCCGGCCGGGGACGCCCTTGTGGCTGCGCTTCGTCACCTTGTCGTAGTCGTCGAGGAAGCCGATCGCGCCGAAGCCGAGCGTGACCGCGAGGCAGGCCCAGACGAAGGGGTTGGTCAGGTCCATCCACAGCAGCATGCCCACGACCAGCGAGATCAGGATCATCAGCCCGCCCATGGTCGGCGTACCGCGCTTGGCGAGGTGGGTCTGCGGCCCGTCCTCGCGGATCGGCTGGCCCTTGCCCTGGCGGACGCGGAGCATGTTGATGAACCGCGGCCCGATGATCAGGCCGACCACCAGCGCCGTGGTCAGCGCCGCGCCGGCGCGGAAGGACTGATAGCGGATAAGGTTGGCCAGGCCGGGAAAGTTGAACCACTCGGCGAGCAGATAGAGCATCTAGGTCCTTACCCTACTTCCCGGTCAGGACTGCGACGAGGCTGCCGAGTCCCACCGAGTTCGATCCCTTGACGAGGATCGCGTCGCCGTTCTCCACGCCGAATTCCGCCAGCGCGGCTTGCGCCTCGGCAGGCGTCCGGCAATGAGCGAAGGGAATGGCTTTGCCAAGCGTGGCGGCGCCCGATTTCCCCAGTTCGTCGGCCAGGGCCTGCATCTCGTCGCCGACCAGCACCGCATAGTCGACGCCGGCCGCCGCGATCGGCTCGGCGAGGGCCGCGTGAAGGCCCGGCGCGAAGTCGCCCAGCTCCTTCATCGCGCCCAGGACCACGATCCGCCGGGCGGCGCGGGTCTGGCCGAGCTGGGCCAGGGTCGCGCGCATCGAGGCGGGGTTGGCGTTGTAGCTTTCGTCGATGAGAAGAGCCTTGCCCCCCTTCGCCGGAATCTCGACCCGCGCCCCGCGTCCGGCGAGGCCCTCCATCTCGGCGAGCGCGAGGCCCGCCGCGCCGAGGTCGCCGCCGACCGCGCGGACCGCGGCCATGACCGCGAGCGAGTTCGTCCCCCAGTGCTCGCCGGGCGCGGCGATGGTGTAGCACAGGCGCCGGTCGCCCCGGACCGGATCGCGCATCTCGGCCGTGACCAGCGAGCCGCCGCCCGGCGCCGTCACGGCGTCGAGCAGGCGGACATCGGCATGGGCAGCGCGGCCGAAGGAGACGACCGCGCCTGCATGACGCTGTGCCGCCTCCTTCAGCCGCGCGAAGTGGGGGCTGTCTGCTGGAATGATCGCGACACCGCCGGGCTCGAGCCCCCCGAAGATTTCCGCCTTGGCCTCCGCGATCGCCTCCTCGCTGCCGAGGTTCTCGATGTGGGCCGGGGCGATCGTGGTGATGACGGCGACGTGCGGACGGACCTGCGCGGTCAGGGCGGCGATCTCGCCCGCGTGGTTCATGCCCATCTCGAAAATGCCGAACTTGCTCCGCGCGGGCATCCGCGACAGGCTCAGCGGCACGCCGACATGGTTGTTGTAGCTCTTGACCGAACGGTGGGCGAGACCCCGGCTGGAACGATCGAGCGCGGCGAACAGCGCCTCCTTGACCCCGGTCTTGCCGACCGAGCCCGTCACGCCAATAATCTTGCCCAAGGCCCTGTCACGAGAGGCTTTTCCAAGAAGCTCAAGTGCCCTTGAGGTATCCTTCACCAGCACGTGGGGGCGGTCGATCGGGCGGTCCACGCCCGCGGCCGCCGCGCCCCTGGCGAAGGCTCCGTCGAGGAAGCGGTGGCCATCGGTCGCCTCGCCCTTGAGCGCGAAGAACAGGTCGCCCGCGATCACGTCGCGGCTGTCGATCTCGACGCCGGAGACCTGGAAATCACCGCTGGCGACGCCGCCGACCGCTGCGGCGATGGCGGCCGCATCCCACAGCGCGAGCGGCAGCGCGTCCTCGGGCTCGACGGGCCATGGGATGATCGGTGAACTCGCCATTATCCTGCACTCTCCCTCGCAACCGTAACGTCGTCGAACGGCAGCACGCGCGCCGCCTCCCCGCGTCCGACGACCTGCCCCTGCTCGTGTCCCTTGCCGGCGAGGAGGACGATGTCCCCCCGCCCGGCTTCGGCGATGGCCGCCGCGATCGCCTCGCGCCGGTCGCCGATCTCGCGCGCGCCGGGCGCCCCGGCCAGCACCTGGGCGCGGATCGTGGCCGGGTCCTCGCCGCGCGGGTTGTCGTCGGTGACGATCGCCACGTCGGCATGGGCGGAAACGACGCGGCCCATCTCCGGGCGCTTGCCCTGGTCGCGGTCGCCGCCCGCGCCGAAGACGACGATCACCCGGCCCTTGTCGCCCCCGGCGCTTCCCGCATGGGGGCGCAGCGCGGCGATGGCGGCTTCGAGCGCGTCGGGGGTATGGGCGTAGTCGACATAGACCGGCGCGCCGGTCCGGGTGATCGCGGCGCGCTCCAGCCGGCCGCGGACCGGCTGCAACCGCGAAAGATCGCCCAGGGCGCGGCCGGCATCGCCGCCCGCGCCGATCACCAGCCCGGCGGCGACCAGCGCATTGGCGGCCTGATAGGCCCCGATCAGCGGCAGCTCGACCTTGCGGGCCTGCCCCGCGACCTCCAGCTCCAGCACCTGGCCGAGCGCGGTGGGGACGCGGGCGAGAAGGCGGATGAACTCCCCCTTCCCGCCCACGGTGAGCAGGCGGAGACCCCGTTCAGACGCCCGCTCGGCAGCCTGGCCCGACCATGGATCGTCGGCCCAGACGACCGCCGCGCCGTCGGGCGCGACAACCTCGTCGAACAGCCGCATCTTGGCGGCGAAGTAGTCCTCCATCGTCGCGTGGTAATCGAGGTGATCGCGCGAGAGGTTGGTGAAGGCCCCGGCCGCGACGCGCAGCCCCTCGTTGCGGAACTGGTCTAGGCCGTGGCTCGAGGCCTCATAGGCGACGTGGGTCACGCCCTCGCGGGCGAGGCCGGCCATGTTGGCGAGGAAGGTGACGATGTCGGGCGTGGTCAGCCCGGTGACGACCGTCTCGTCGGGCGTGGTCACGCCGAGCGTGCCGATCGAGGCGGCGCTCTGCCCGGCCATGCGCCAGAGCTGGCGGGTCATCTCGACGGTCGAGGTCTTGCCGTTGGTGCCGGTGACGGCGACGATGGTCTCGGGAACCGGGGTGAAGAACCGCGCGGCGAGGCGGGCGCAGGCCCCGCGCGGCTCCGCGGCGGCGGAGTCGGCCGCGCCCCCCCCCGCAGCCTCCGGCCCGGCGCCCCCCGCCGCCGCGCCCCCCCCCCCCGCCGCGCCCCCGACGTCCCCCCCCCCGAAGCGCGCCCCGCGGAAGGCGCCGAAGACCGTGCCCGGGGCGACCTTGCGATGGTCGATCGCGAAGCCGGTCACGTTCGCCTCGCCGTCCGTGCCGGCGGGAAGCGGAATCCGGGCGGCCTGGGCGAGCATGGCCAGCCTCATTCCCCGTCCCCGCTGCCGACCAGCGGCGCGAGGTCCGAGATGTCGACGTCGCGGCTGGCGTCGGGCATGACCCCGAGCAGCGGGCCGATCCGGGGCACGACCCGGCCGACGACCGGGGCCGCGTTCCAGGCGGCGGTGCGCTGGCCCGAGGTGGCGACGGTGCCCTGCGGCTCGTCGAGCATGGCGATGACCACGTAGCGCGGGCGGTCCATCGGGAAAGCCGCGGCGAAGGTCGCGATCAGCGAGTGGCGCTGATAGCCGTGGGCGCCGGGCTTCTCGGCCGAGCCGGTCTTGCCGCCGACGCGGTAGCCCGGGGCATTGGCCTTGCGGCCCGTGCCGATGTCGACGATCAGGCGCAGGAGCTGGCGCATCCGCGCCGAGGTCGAGGCCTTGAACACGCGGGTCCCGGCCGGGACGTGGGCCGGATCGACCTTCTGCAAGGTCGCCGGGCGCCAGACCCCGCCGTTGACCAGGGTCGCATAGGCCGAGGCGAGGTGGAGCGGGGTCAGGGCGACGCCGTGGCCGTAGGACACGGTCATGGTCGTGATCCGCGACCATTCGCCCCTGGGCCAGATCGGGAAGCCGCGGGCGGGCAGCTCGATATAGGGGCGCTGGTTGAAGCCGAGCGCCCGCATCGTCGCGTTGAGCCGCGCCCCGCCGAGCTCGTCCGCGACTTGCGCGGTGACGATGTTGGAGGAGTGGATCAGCGCCTCGGGCACGTTGAGCGAGGCGCCGAAGCTGTGGCTGTCGTGAATCTGGAAGCCGCCGATGGAGATCGGCCGGTTCGACTGGTAGCGCCGCGCGAGGTTGGTCACGGTCCCGGCGTCGATCGCCGAGGCGACCGTGATCGGCTTGACGACCGAGCCGAGTTCATAGACCTGGTTGGTCACGCGGTTGAAGATGTTGCCCGCGCCCTGCTGGTCGATCAGGTTCGGGTTGAACGAGGGCAGCGAGGCGAGCGCGAGGACCTCGCCCGTGTCGACGTCGAGGATGATCCCCGCCGCGCCCTTGGCGTTGCTCTCGGACATGCCGCGCAGCAACTCGTCCTCCAGCGCGCCCTGGACGCGGGTGTCGATCGACAGGACCGCCGGGGTGCCGCGGGTCGCCGGGTCGGTCAGGCGCTTGTCGTAGACCTCCTCCATGCCGACCCGGCCGTGGCCGTCGGCGGTGACGAAGCCGAGCACCGAAGCGGCCATCGAGCCTTGCGGGTAATAGCGCTCGTTCTCGCGCGGGAACTCCAGCGCGGGCTCGCCCAGGGCGTGGATCTTGTTGGCGTCCTCGGGCAGGATGCGGCGGCGCAGGTAGGTCGGCTTGCCGGCGGCGAGCAGGCGGGTCAGGCGCTCGGGGTTCTCCTCGGGGAAGATCCGCACCAGCGCCGCGGCGACCTCGGCCGGCGACTTGACCAGCGGCGGGCCGTTCCCGCCCAGGACCTTGGGGTTGTACCACAGCGAATAGGCCGGGAAGGCCCGGGCCAGCGGTACGCCGTTGCGATCGACGATCTCGCCGCGCGGCGGCAGCAGCGCGTCGCTCAGCGAGCTGGCGGCGCGCGAGGGTTCGAACACGCCGAGGAAGGCGATCCGGAACAGGGCCGTCACCGCGATCAGCGCGAACAGGCAGACCACCCAGAGCAGCCGGACCTTCGCCACCAGCAGCAGGCGGTGGCGGACGTTGACCAGCTCGACCCGGCCGGTGGTGATGACGGTCGAGACGGTCAGCGAAGTCATTCGCGGGCCGCCTTCGCGTGATCGAGCTGGGAGAGGCGGTCGCCGAGCCGCGCAGCCCCGCCGTCGGCGGCGGGCTTGCGCGCGCCCTTGGGCGGCGCCTCGGCGGCCAGCGCCTTGCCGGTGAGCGGCGAGACCATGGCCATGATCGTCGGCCCCTCCCCGGTCGCGGCCGCGGCGACGCGGATCGGGCTCGGCGCATTCGGAGAACGCGGCTTGGCCAGGCTCGCGAGCTGGCGCTCGCCTTCGAGGTACTGGGCCGGGGTCGGCGCCTGATAGCCGAACTCGACGTCGTTCAGCGCCTTGAGCTGCTGCTGGTTGGCGCGGGTCTCGTACTCGGTCTCAAGGAGCTGCTTCTCCTGGCGCAGGGCGACGATCTGCCGCTCGGCCAGCGCGACCTGGCTCTTCACGGCGTTGACGCGCATCGTCAGGGCCATGGTCAGGGCGAGGCAGACCATGAGGATCACGGCCCAACCGATCGAGCGGACGCGGTCGCGGGTCAGGTTCATGCGGCCCTCCTCGCAGGAACCTGGGTGCGGGTGGCGTGGCGCAGGGTCGCACTGCGGGCGCGGGGGTTGCGGGCCAGCTCGACCTCGCCGGGGCGGATCGCCTTGCTGACCTGCTCGAAGACCGGGCGCTGCGCGGCGAGGCTCGGCGGCAGGTGGCGCGAGCCGGCGGCGACGGCCCCGCTGGCCTCGCGCAGGAACTGCTTGACGATGCGGTCCTCCAAGCTGTGGAAGGAGACCACCGCGAGCCGGCCGCCGGCCCGGAGCAGCGCCTCGGCCGCGGCGAGGCCGGCCTCCAGCTCCTCCAGCTCGGCGTTGACGTGGATGCGGATCGCCTGGAAGCTGCGGGTCGCCGGGTCCTTGGGCGCGCCCGGACGATGGCCCAGCGCCTTGCGCACGACCTGGGCCAGCGCGCCGGTCGTCGCCAGCGGGCGGGCGGCGGCGATCGCACGGGCGACGCGGCGCGACTGGCGCTCCTCGCCGTACTTGTAGAGCACGTCGGCGATCTCGCCTTCGGCGGCGGTGTTGACGAAGTCGGCGGCGGTCGGCCCGTCCTGCGACATCGTCATGTCGAGCGGCCCGTCGCTGGAGAAGGCGAAGCCGCGCTCCGGCCGGTCGAGCTGCATCGAGGAGACGCCGATGTCCATGACCACGCCGTCGACCGCGGCCACGCCCGCCTCGGCCAGGGCGGCGAGCATCTCCGAGAAGCGGCGCGGGTGGATCACCAGGCGCGGCGGGGCCTCCCGCGGGCCGGGCCCGGCGCGCCCGGCGGGCCCCCCCCCGGGATGCCGGGCGACGGCGTGGCCCGTCGCCCCGGCGTCGAGCAGGCGGCGGGTATAGCCGCCCGCGCCGAAGGTCGCGTCGACGATCACCATGCCGGGCGCGGGGCGGAGCGCGGCGAGGACCTCGTCGAGGAGGACGGGGATGTGCGGCGAGCCGGTCATTTGCGCGCCCTCGCCTCGGCGACGAAGTTGGCGCAGGCCGCCTGGGCGCCTTCCCAGCCGGGGCCGAGCTGGGCAAGCTCGTCCGGGTTCCACAGCGTGAAGAACCCGCCCGCCGCCTGGAAGAACAGGGAATCGCCGACACCGGCGAGGTTAAGCAGGTGGTCGGGGATTACGAAACGGCCGCTGTCGTCGAAGGGGACCTCCGAAAAGCCGTAAAGCTGCGAGGCGCGCAAGTCGCGATCGAAGTCTTTCCCCGCCTGAATCGCCAGCATTTCCTCGCGGTCGATCTGGGCGGCGAGATCGTCCTTGCGGGACAGGCCGAAGCCGGTGAGGCACTTCCAGCGCTCATGCTTGGCGATGCACAGGGTGCGGTGGCCGGCGCTCGATTCCCGCACCGTCTTGCGGAACTGCGGGGGCAGCACGAAGCGGCTCTTTTCGCCGCGAAGCGAAAAGCCTTGTCCGCTGTAGCTGATTGCCTGCCTCGCCTCCACGTGCCCCGAACCCTGCCCGCCTGGGAAAACCCGTTCCGCCGGCAACGACCTCCCCCAACCGGCTCGCGCGCCTCGCGCCCGGCTCACCCGACAGGCGGGTGCGCGTGAAAATCGTTTCCGATGAGAAGTTTCCTTAACCCTGTTGCAGGCGGGATGAAAGGGAAAATCACGGGAAAATGCGGGTAAGAACGGTAAATAATTGATTTATATGATTCTGCATTAACGGTTATCCACAGTATTCACTCTTTGTTCCTTACGGAATTTCAAGGACTTATGAGGTGCGGTTGGGGCTTGAACGGAAAATCCCGTGAAATCCCCGGCGGAGTCGGAAGTCCCCTCGGCCCACCCGCTCGGCCCGAGCGCGCAAAGGCTCGCGCCCGCCGCATCGGCCGGGCACCGCCCCTCTCCCCTTCAGAGAAGGACAGGATGGAGAAGCTCAGTGGCCTTGCGCGGCAGCCTTGGCCTGGGCGGCGGCGGAGGGGTCCGGCGCAGGGACGACGCCGATGTCGGCGAGGGGATCGCTGGCCGTCGTGGCGGCGGTGCGCGGCGCGGCGCCGGTGTCGCCCAGCTTGGCGCGGTCCATGATGATGTTGGCGAGGCCGACGATCAGCAGCATGGCCGCGAGCCCGAACAGGCCGATCTGCAAGCGATGCACGGCCTGCGCGCGCAGCTCGCGCGCGGTGGCGGGGACATAGTGCTGAGGCGTCGCGACCTGTTCCACTAGCCGTTGATCTCTAAGGGCCGGCATCGCGCACAGCCTAGCCGATCATGCCAGCCAGGGGAAGACCGGGAGATTCTTGGAACGCAGCCATTCGGCGTTGAACAGCGAGGAAAGGTAGCGGAAGCCCGTGTCGCAGAGGATCGTCGCGACGCGCGCGCCCTTGCCGAGCTGCTTGCCCAGGGCCACGGCCCCGGCGACGTTGATCCCGGTCGAGAGGCCGACGCACAGGCCCTCGTCCTGGAGCAGCCGGGCGACCCATTCCAGCCCCTCCTCGTCCGAGATGCGGAACTGCGTGTCGATCGGCGCGCCGTCGAGGTTGCCGGTGATCCGGCCCTGCCCGATCCCTTCGGCGACCGAATTGCCCTCGGCCTTCAGCTCGCCGTGGGCGTAGTAGTTGTAGAGCGCCGCGCCGTAGGGATCGGTC
>Ga0066256_1004760_pt1 | contig 11814 bp, 11 predicted proteins | sample ThiBio_1000_biof_FD_87107 | JGI IMG/M metagenome (GOLD analysis project Ga0066256, IMG submission 87107) | Wastewater bioreactor microbial communities from Cape Town, South Africa - Thiocy_expt_1000_biof (version 2) | ecosystem: Engineered > Bioreactor > Thiocyanate-remediating >...
AAGACCGGCACGCTGACTTACGGCGAACCGGAAGTGCAGTCGCTGGTGGTCGCCCCGGGCGCCGTCGTTGGCGATGTTCTGCGGCTGATGGCATCCGCCGAGCTGCGCTCAGAGCACCCGTTGGGCAAGACGCTGGTGCGCTATGCGCGTGCGCAGGGCGTGACGCCAGTCGAGCCAGAGGCCTTTCACTACACGCCGGGCCTCGGCATTTCCGCCACCGTCAACGGCGAGCGCATCCTGGTGGGAAATGAAGCGCTCTTGCGCAAGCGTGGCATCGCGCTGCCCGAGGAGGTGCTGACGCAGCGGCCGGCGGCTGCCAAGGTATGGCTGGCCCGTGGCGAAGCGTGGCTGGGCATGGCCATCGTCGCCGATACCGTTCGCAGCGAATCGCGAAATGCGCTGCAGGCGATGCACGCCATGGGACTTCGCACCGTGCTGTTGACCGGCGACACCAAGGCCGTCGCCCAAGCCGTGGGTGCCGAGCTGGGTATCGACACCATCGTGGCCGACGTGCTGCCGGATGCCAAACTCGCCTACATTGAACAACTGACTGCCGGCAAGGCCGTGGTGGCCATGGTCGGCGACGGCATCAACGATGCGCCCTCCCTGATGAAGGCGCATGTCGGGGTGGCGATGGGCTCGGGCACCGATGTCGCCCGCGAGAGCGCGGACGTGGTGCTGTTGGGCAACGACTTGGTCAAGTTCGTGCAGACATTGCAGCTGGCACGGCGCACGCGCCGCATCATCTGGGCCAACTTCGTGGGCACGGTGGCAGTGGATCTCGTCGGCATCGCGCTGGCCGCCGCCGGCTTGCTCAACCCCTTGCTGGCCGCGTTTATCCACGTCGCCTCGGAGATGACCTTCATCCTCAACTCGGCGCGGTTGCTGCCGTCGATTGATCCCCGCGGGGCCACTACGCGCCCACCGGTGGCACTGTCGGAGCACTGACCTGAGTGCAGCACGCTGACTCACCTCGCTACGTATTCCAGAGCCTTTCGCTTGAGTTACTACCATGCCATGGATCATCACCAAATATCTCATCACTGCGGCCATCGTGGTGGCGGTGTCGGAATTGGCCAAGCGCAGTGATCGGTTGGGTGCACTGCTCGCGTCCCTCCCGCTGGTAACGTTGCTCGCTTTGATCTGGCTCTATCTGGAAAAGCAGCCGGCGGAGAAGATTGCGAATCACGCCTGGTATACGTTCTGGTATGTCGTACCGACGCTGCCGATGTTCCTGATCTTTCCACGCCTGTTTGCCCGCTTTGGCTTCTGGCCCGCATTGGCGCTGAGCGGGGTCATCACGGTGGCGTGCTTTGGCGTCTTTGCAATAGCCATCAAGCCCTTTGGGGTCAAGTTACTCTGAATTTGGTCTTTTGGGCTGCGGCAGGCATGTTGCATTGCTGATTTGCATGAGCACGATTCAGGATACTGCCTATCCCCAATTGGAGAAGGATCTTAACGCCGTGAACTGGTGGCTATATACACGCCAACGGTCGACGGGTGCGAGTTGCCGTCGATGTCTCCGCACGCATGTTGGGCGCAGCCTTCGGCGGACGGCCATTCGGCACTACCAATTAGGAGATTGTTCGATGGAACTTCGTCATATGCGTCGCTTTCTAGCCGTCGCCGAAGAGCTCCACTTTGCTCGCGCGGCGGAACGACTTCATATCGAGCAGTCGCCGCTGTCGCGCGCGATCAAGGAACTTGAATCCGATCTGGGCGCGCAATTGTTCGAGCGCACCACGCGCAGCACGCGCCTGACTTGGGCCGGTCAGGTTTTTCTCGAAGATGTGCACCGCGTCTTCGCCGCGCTCGACCAGGCCCGGGTCAACGTGAAGGCTGCGGCAAACGGCTACCACGGCACGCTACGCATCGCAGTGTCCGATGGTATCGTCCCGTCACGCCTGGCGGCGCTACTGGCCCAATGCCGTGCGGAGGAGCCGGAAGTGGAGACCCGTTTGTTCCAGACGCCGTTTGCGCAGCAGGTCAAGGGACTGCGCAGCGATCTTTACGATGTGGGCTTTGCCCAATCCGATGAGGTGGTCGATGGCATCCTCGCCGAGCCGGTGTGGCAGGATCCGTTGGTAGCCGCCGTGCCGGCGCGCCATCCGCTGCTGATACACAAGCGCATTCCGCTGGAGGATGTACTGCGCTATCCGCTGGTGCTCTGTCATCCCGAAGCCTGTGAAGGCTGTGCGCGGCAGATCGAGCGCGTGCTGCGCACCGTGGATGCCGAGCCGATCGTGATCGATCGCGTAACGACGCGCGACATGCTGATTACACTGGTTGCGGCCGGCTATGGCATCGGCCTCACCAACGCGACCCATATTGAGGATTATCGCCATCCCGAGGTCGTCGTGCGACCGTTGGCCGGCCGTGCCGTCATGCTGACGACTTATTTGTTGCGGCCGGACGGTGAGCCGTCAGAGCCATTGCGTCATTTCATCGACCGGGTTAGTTCCGATCAAGCCCCTCTGCCAGGCAACAAACCGTAAAGCGCCTCCGATGGCCTGGCCTCATGTCGCAGGAGAAAGCCCTATGAACAAGATCGGCGTGGTGTTGATGACTGCCACGCTCACGGCGTGCAGCAGGGCCGCGCCCACCGACACGGTGGATTCGTTGGTGGCGCATCCCGATCGATTGCGTGCAGTTGAACAACAGTGCGCGAACGACTACGCGAAGATGGGCGCGGGCAAATGCAATGCCGCTTCTGAAGCGCGGCATCGCTTGTTCATGGGCAACGGCCCGCAGTACACCCCACCCAAGAAGGCGCCGAAGTTCTGAATTGTTGGCAAAGCAACACATGATGTCGATGTGTTACTTGCTACGCCGTCGTGCGCGCGCAAATCCTGTGACGCGCTGTACATTGCTCCTGCAGGAAATATTGTTTTTTCGATCATTTTTATCGCCATAACGGTCTTTGACCGGCACTGACCACGGCACCCAAGCTCCCGGTCATGCGGCGCGTTTGCCGCATACGTAGGGAGCAAGTCGGAGGCCGGCATGAACGGAGCCAGTGTGCTGTTCGGCCAGATACTGGCGGTGATCGGTATCGTGGTCGCGGGAACATGGGCTGCCACCCAATGGACCGCTGCACACCTGGGTTATCAGCTACGCCTCGGCGCGCCCTGGTTCGACCTGTTTGGTATTCCTTTCTATCGCCCGTGGCGGCTGTTCGAATGGTGGTACTGGTACGACGCTTATGCGCCGCGCCTGTTCCTCAAGGGCGGCGCCATCGCCGCGACGAGCGGCTTTTCTGCCGCGTTCGTCGCCATCGGTATGTCGGTGTGGCGCGCGCGGCAGTCGCGGCGCGTCACCACCTACGGCTCGGCGCGCTGGGCCGATGCGAAGGAAATCCGCAACGCTGGATTGACCGGCACCGCTGGCGTCTTTCTCGGCCTCCATCATGATCGCTACCTGCGGCATGACGGCCCCGAGCATGTCCTGACCTTCGCGCCGACACGCTCGGGCAAGGGCGTGGGTCTCGTGGTGCCGACTCTGCTCTCTTGGCCGGCTTCGGTCGTGGTTCACGACATCAAGGGCGAGAACTGGCAGCTCACCGCCGGGTGGCGCGCGCGCTTCTCGCACTGCCTGCTGTTCAACCCTACCGATGCGCGCTCCGCTGCCTACAACCCGCTGCTGGAAGTCCGGCGCGGCGTACATGAAGTGCGCGACGTGCAGAACATCGCCGACATCCTTGTCGACCCCGAAGGTGCGCTGGAGCGGCGCAACCACTGGGAGAAGACTTCGCACGCGTTGCTGGTCGGCGCGATCCTGCATGTGCTCTACGCCGGCACCGACAAGACGCTGCGCGGCGTCGCCAACTTCCTCTCCGATCCGGCGTGTCCGTTCGAATTGACGCTGCACCGGATGATGACGACGAAGCACCTGGGCGAGGCGCCGCATCCGGTCGTCGCCTCCGCGGCACGCGAGGAGCTCACCAAGAGCGACAACGAGCGCTCGGGCGTGCTATCCACCGCTATCAGCTTCCTCGGCCTGTACCGTGATCCCACGGTGGCCGAAGTCACCGCGCGCTGCGACTGGCGCATCGCCGACCTGATCTCGGCCGAGCACCCGGTGTCGCTGTATCTGGTCGTGCCGCCGTCCGATATCAGCCGCACGAAGCCACTGATCCGGCTCATCCTCAACCAGATCGGCCGGCGACTGACCGAATCGCTGGACGGCTCCGACGGTATCGCACGCCGGCATCGCCTGCTGCTGATGCTCGATGAGTTCCCGGCGCTCGGCCGGCTCGACTTCTTCGAGTCGGCGTTGGCGTTCATGGCCGGCTACGGCATTCGCAGCTTCCTGATTGCGCAGAGCCTCAACCAGATCGACAAGGCGTATGGCGTCAATCACTCGATCCTGGACAACTGCCATGTGCGCGTGACGTTCGCCACCAACGACGAACGTACCGCCAAGCGCATCTCCGAGACGCTGGGCACCGCGACCGAGCTGCGCGCACAACGCAACTATGCCGGCCATCGCTTGGCACCTTGGCTTGGGCATCTGATGGTGTCGCGCCAGGAGACCGCACGCCCGTTGTTGACGCCCGGCGAGGTGATGCAGCTCCCGCCCGACGATGCCGTAGTGATGGTCTCGGGCCAGGCGCCGATCCGTGCGAAGAAGCTGCGCTACTACGCCGATGCCAACTTCAAGCGCCGCGTGCTCGCGCCGCCGGTGTTGGCGAACGGCCCTTATGTCGATGTACCGACGCGGCGCGCTGACGACTGGAGCGCACTGCCTATTCCCGTGATGCCGAGTGTGCTTGCCGCAACGATCACGCTGCCTGAAGGCGCGACCGACGACGGCGGCCTGCGGCGCCAACCCGAGCTGGCCGACGAGGTGATCTATGTCCCGACGTCCGACGGGGTGGCCGACGACCTGACGATGCTCGATGACGATGACCTGCTATTGCCGATTCCCGCCCAGATCGATCCACGCCTGCAACGTACGGCGCGGCTGGCCACGCTCGATCCGGCGGACGGGATACCGCTATGAGCCAATACCGTCTCAATCTCTTCATCCCACCCGAGCACGCCCGGCGGCTCGACGAGCTGGCCACCAAGAAGGGCGTCTCGAAGTCGTCCATCGTCGCGGCGGCGCTGGCATCCTGGCTATCGCCCGATGCCGGCGACCAGCGCGAGGCCGCAATCGCCAAGCGGCTGGACCGACTCACGCGTCAGTTCGAGCGGCTGGAGCGCGACCAGTCCATCCAGATTGAAGCCCTGGCACTGTTCATCCGCTACTTCCTGACGGTGAGTACCCCGGTGCCGGAGGCGCATCAGGATGCGGCACGCGCTCAAGGCAAGGCGCGTTTCGCGCAGTTCATCGAACAACTGGGTCGCCACCTGCTGCGCGGACACAGCCTTGTGCGCGAGCTGGTGGAGGAAATCCAGCCCGATACGGTGCGGCGTGAGGCCGCCGCCGGCTATGCGGACGCGCCGGCACCGGGCGAGACGTTATGAGCGTGCAGCCGCACGACCTGTTGACGGCGGCTGCCCGGTCGCTGGATCGGCGTGTGCGCATGCTGCGAACAGCCATGGGGCCATTGATCGCAGCTGCGCTGGAGGACCCGGATGTGGTGGAGATCCTGCTCAATCCAGACGGTTCGTTGTGGATCGACCGGCTGTCCAGCGGGCGCACTCCGACGGATGTACGGCTTTCCGCTGCCGATGGTGAGCGCATCATCCGGCTTGTCGCCGCCCATGTGCGCGTCGAAGTGCATGCCGGCAAGCCGTTGCTGTCGGCGGAGCTGCCCGAAACCGGTGAACGCTTCGAGGGCATTCTGCCGCCGGCGGCACTGGGACCGGCTTTCGCGCTGCGCAAGCGTGCGGTCGGCGTGATCCCGCTCGAACGCTACGTGAGCGACGGGATGATGACGGCCGCGCAAGCGGGTTTCCTTGTGCGCGCCGTGCGCGAGCGCCAGAACATCCTGATCGCCGGTGGTACCAGTAGTGGCAAGACCACGCTCGCCAATGCCTTGCTCGCGGAGATTGCCGCCACCGGTGACCGCGTACTGGTGCTCGAGGATACGGTGGAACTGCAATGCGCGGCACGCGATCACGTGCCGCTGCGCACGTTGCCGGGCGTCGTGTCGATGACGGAACTTGTGCGGGCCACGATGCGGCTGCGTCCCGACCGCGTGATTGTCGGCGAGGTGCGCGGCGGCGAAGCTCTCGATCTGGTCAAGGTCTGGGGCACCGGCCATCCGGGCGGCATCGCCACCGTGCACGCTGGTTCCGCTCACGGTGCGTTGCTGCGCCTGGAGCAACTGATTCTCGAAGTCGCCGTGACCCCGCCGCGCGCGCTGATCGCCGAGGCAGTCGACGTCGTCGTCTTCATCGCCGGCCGCGGCCGTGCCCGACGCATCCAGGACATCGCTCGCGTCGCCGGTTTCGACGAGCGCGGCTACCGGCTCGATGCCGTGCCCGATACGTCGTCTTCCTTATCCGCTACTCCAGGAGTCCCGTCATGACACGAACACGCTTTTACGACGATCCGCTTGTCCGTAACGCGTGGCCTTGGCTGCTGCTCCTGCTGATGTGCCTGGCGGCGACGGCCGCCCACGCGGCCGGCTCCAACATGCCGTGGGAAGCGCCGCTGCAATCCATTCTCGATTCGATCCAGGGACCGGTCGCCAAGATCATCGCGGTCATCGTCATCATCGTGACGGGCCTCACGCTCGCGTTCGGCGACAGCAGCGGCGGCTTCCGGCGTCTGATCCAGATCGTATTCGGGCTGTCGATCGCGTTCGCCGCATCGAGCTTCTTCCTGTCGTTCTTCAGCTTCTCTGGCGGGGCGGTGGTGGCATGAACGAATTCGCCGCCACCGGCTTCGAGGTGCCGCTGCATCGCTCGCTGACCGAACCGATCCTGATGGGCGGCGCACCGCGCTCCGTGGCGATCGCCAACGGCACGCTGGCTGCCGCCGTGGGCCTCGGCCTGCAACTGTGGATTCCTGGCATCGCGCTGTGGCTGATCGGCCATTCGCTCGCCGTGTGGGGAGCACGCGTCGATCCGCAGTTCATGTCGGTTTTCGCGCGCCATCTCAAGCACAAGCCGTTGCTGGACGTGTGAGGCCGACGCCATGCTGCATCTTGCCGAATACCGCCCGCGCTCCGCGTTGCTTGCCGACTGGCTACCGTGGGCGGGCCTGGTCGCGCCCGGCGTGGTGCTCAACAAGGATGGCAGTTTCCAACGCACGGCACGTTTCCGCGGACCCGACCTAGACAGCGCGACGCCGGGCGAGCTGGTCGCCACGACCGCGCGCCTGAACAACGCGCTGCGCCGGCTGGGTTCAGGCTGGGCACTCTTTATTGAAGCCGAGCGCCGGCCGGCGGCGGGCTATCCGCACTCGGACTTTCCCGAGTCGCTGTCCTGGTTGGTGGACGAGGAGCGCCGCGCGGCGTTCGAGGCGGCCGGCAGCCACTATGAGAGTGGCTATCACCTGACGCTGGTGTACCTGCCGCCCGAAGAGGCTCGGGCGCGGGCGGCGAAGCTGCTGTACGAGAACACGCCCACGTCCGGCGTGGACTGGCGCGAACGGCTGACCGCTTTCGTCGCCGAGACGGATCGGGTGTTCGACCTGCTCGATGGCGTGATGCCGGAGATCGACTGGCTCGACGATAGCCAGACGCTGACCTACCTGCACGCAACCATTTCGACACGGCGCTATCGCATCAGCGTGCCGGAAGTGCCGTTCCATCTCGACGCGTTGCTGGCCGACACGGCGCTGGTCGGCGGCCTCGCGCCCATACTGGGCGATCGGCACCTGCGCATCGTGACGGTGCGCGGTTTCCCGACGTCGACGTGGCCGGGCCTGCTCGATGATCTAAACCGCCTGGGTTTCGCCTATCGCTGGTGCACGCGTTTCCTCTGCCTGGACAAGGCCGAAGCAGAGAAGGAACTGACACGGCTGCGGCGGCAGTGGTTCGCCAAGCGCAAGAATGTCGTCGCGTTGCTGCGCGAAACCATCTTCCAGCAGGAATCGCCGCTGGTCGATACCGATGCCAGCAACAAGGCGAGCGACGCGGACGCTGCCCTGCAGGAATTGGGCAGCGACCAGGTGGCCTTCGGCTATGTGACGACAACCGTCGTCGTGATGGATGCTGACGCGGCAGCCGCCGACGAAAAGCTGCGCATGGTCGAGCGCGCAATCCAGGGCCGCGGCTTCGTGACGATTCCCGAAACGCTCAATGCGGTGGAAGCGTGGCTGTCCTCGATTCCGGGCCATGCCTATGCCAACGTGCGTCAGCCGAGTATTTCCACGCTGAATCTTGCGCATCTGATGCCGGTCTCTGCCGTGTGGGCCGGCCAGGAGAAGAACCCCCATCTCGATGGTCCAGCGCTGATTGTCACGCGCACGGATGGGGCCACGCCGTTCCGGTTGGTGACACACATCGGTGACGTGGGGCATACGCTGGTGGTCGGCCCCACCGGCATGGGCAAGTCCGTGCTGCTGGCCGTGTTGGCGATGCAGTTTCGGCGCTATCCACGCTCGCGCATCTTCGCCTTCGACATGGGGCGCTCGATGCGCGCCACCATCCTTGGCTTGGGTGGCGAGCACTACGACCTCGGCGCCGATGGCGCCATCGCATTCCAGCCGCTCGCACGCATCGATCGGGATGGCTACCGCACCTGGGCTGCCGAATGGGTGGAAGGCCGGTTGTCGCACGAAGGCATCACGGTCGGGCCTGACGAGAAGGCGGCAGTCTGGTCGGCACTCGGCAGTCTGGCCGGTGCACCGCTCGAACAGCGCACGCTGACCGGTCTGTCGGTGCTGCTCCAGTCGAACACGTTGCGCCAGGCGCTCGCGCCCTACGTGCTGGGCGGCGCGCACGGTCGCCTGTTGGATGCCGATCACGACCGGCTGGGTTCGGCCGACGTACAAGGCTTCGAGATGGAAGAACTCATGCACAGTAAGGCCGCCGTGCTGGCCGTACTGCATTACCTCTTCGCGCGCTTCGACGAACGCTTCGACGGCGTACCAACGCTCCTGATTCTTGATGAGTCATGGCTGTTCCTGGATGACCCGGTGTTCGCGGCGCGCATCCGCCAGTGGTTGAAGACGCTGCGCAAGAAGAACGTCAGCGTCATCTTCGCCACGCAGTCGCTCGCCGACATCAAGGATTCAAGCATTGCACCCGCGATCATCGAGAGCTGCGCGAGCCGCATCTTCCTGCCGAACTCGCAAGCGACCGAGCCGCAGATTCGCACCATCTACGAAGGCTTTGGCCTCAACAGCCGGCAGATCGAGATCGTCGCCACCGCCCAGCCCAAGCGTGACTACTACTACCAGTCGCGGCTGGGCAATCGCCTGTTCGACCTTGACCTGGGACCGGTGGCGCTGGCGTTCGCTGGCGCCTCGACGCCGCAGGATCAGCGCGACATGGATCGCGTGCTCGACGCCGGCGCGCCGGAGTTCACCGGTGCCTGGTTGCGCCATACCGGCCTCGATTGGGCCGCCGATCTCATCCCCTCGTTTCCCTCGGTTCCTTCACCATCGGAGATTCGGCCATGAAGAAGACCTGGCTGGCCGCCGCTGCGGCCGTGTTGTTCACCTGTTCATCCGCGAGCTTCGCGCAGTGGGCGGTGTTCGACGTCGCGAACTACTCGCAGAACCTGCTGACCGCCGCGCGCGAGCTGCAACAGATCGACAACCAGATCCAGCAGTTGCAGAACGAAGCAACGATGCTGGTCAACCAGGGACGCAATCTCACCAGCCTCAACTACAACTCGCTGTCGCAGTTGCTGTCCACCTTGGCGACGACGAATCAGTTGATCTCACAGGCGCAGGGATTGACCTTCAACGTCGCGCAGTCGCAGGCGACGTTCAATCGACTGTATCCCGGCTCCTACGCTGCCGACACCCCGAACGCGCAAATGGTGCAGGACGCGCAAACGCGCTGGCAGACCTCGGTGCAGGCATTGCAGACCTCGACGCAGATGCAGTCGCAGGCCGCGCAAAACCTGCTGTCGGATCAGGGCGTATTGAGCGGGCTGGTCACGCAGAGCCAGGGCGCGGTCGGCGCGTTGCAGGCCAGCCAGGCGACCAACCAGTTGCTCGCCCTGATCGCGCGCCAGGCGATCCAGGCCCAACAGCTCACCGTGTCGCAGGATCGCGCGACGGCGCTGGACCAAGCGCGTGCGGCGGCCGATGAGGCGCAGGCCGAGCAGGTGCGTTCGCGCTTCATCGGCAGCGGCCCGCAGTACACGCCGCAACCGGTGAAATTTTACGGGAACTGACGATGATGCGCCACGCACTCGTCCTCGTCCTCGTCCTCGTCGCCATCGTCATGCTGACCGCTTGCGGTCGGTACGAACCCGCGTTGACGGTCGATGCACTCGCACACGATCCGCAGCGGCTTTACGTGCTTCGCCATCGCTGTGCCGTTGCACATCCGCAGATGGACGGCGCGACGTGCCGCCTCGTGGACGCGGCGTATGCGCGGCGCTTCTTCCTCGGGCTGGGTGGCCCCGGCGAATACCAGACGTTGGCCTCGTTGCCGCCGATCCCGGCGAGCTTCGATACGCCTGACGACGGAGCATGGCCATGAACGACCTGTCCGTCATCGACCAGTTCCTGGCGGTCTTCTCGCAGTACATCGATTCCGGCTTCGGATTGCTGCATGGCGAAGTCGCGTACCTCTCCGCCACGCTGATCGTCATCGACATGACGCTGGCCGGCCTGTTCTGGGCGATGGGCGGCGAGGACGTGCTGGCCAAGCTCATCCGCAAGACCCTCTACATCGGTGCCTTCGCCTACATCATCGGCAACTTCAACACGCTGGCCGGCATCGTGTTCCGCTCGTTCACGGGGCTTGGGCTGCTCGCCGCCGGCTCGACGTTGAGCATCGGCAACTTCCTGCAACCGGGGCGGCTCGCCGCGATTGGCGTCCAGGCCGGTCAGCCGATCCTGCAACAAGTCGGCACGATGTCGCACGGGTTCACGGCGGTTTTCAGCAACCTCGACATGATCGTGGTGCTACTGCTCGCGTGGATCGTGGTCGTCATCAGCTTTTTCATCCTGGCCGTGCAGCTTTTCGTGACGCTGATCGAGTTCAAGCTGACCACGCTCGCCGGTTTCGTGCTGGTGCCATTCGCGCTGTGGAACAAGACGGCGTTTCTTGCCGAGAAGGTGCTCGGCAATGTGGTGTCCTCGGGCATCAAGGTGCTGGTGTTGGCGGTGATCGTTGGCATCGGCTCGACGATCTTCGGGCAGTTCCAGACGCCGGCCGGTGCCGATCCGTCGCTGAACCATGCGCTCGCCGTCATGCTGGCCTCGCTCACGATGCTGGGCCTGGGCATCTTCGGACCGGGCATTGCCACGGGCCTCGTGTCCGGTGCACCACAGCTTGGTGCCGGGACGGCGGCTGGTACGGCGCTCGGTGCGGCGGGTCTCGCGGCGACTGGCGGAGCAGCCGTGGCGACGGGTGGTGCTGCAGTCGCGGCCGGAACACGCCTGGCGGCTCGCGGTGCGGTAGGCACCGCACGTGCAGCCGGTGGTGCGGCGTCGGCCTATCGCGCCGGCGCGGCCGCCTCGGGCGCGGCCGGCGCACGGGCCGTCGGCGCGGGCATGGCCAACGTGGCGCGTAGCGGTGCGCAAGCGGCGGGTGAGCGCGTCGCGGCCGGCGCCCGTGCCGTGCGGAATCGTGTGGCCTCGGCCGCTGGCGTCGGATCGACCTCGAACACCTCGTCGAGCGCGGCGGCACCTGCCGGATCCGCTGACAAGGCACCCGATTGGGCGCAGCGCCTGCAACGCCGCCAGCGCGTGGCACACGGTGCCTCGACGGCCGCCCATGTCGTGCGCTCG
>Ga0066256_1004761_pt1 | contig 11809 bp, 15 predicted proteins | sample ThiBio_1000_biof_FD_87107 | JGI IMG/M metagenome (GOLD analysis project Ga0066256, IMG submission 87107) | Wastewater bioreactor microbial communities from Cape Town, South Africa - Thiocy_expt_1000_biof (version 2) | ecosystem: Engineered > Bioreactor > Thiocyanate-remediating >...
CCCGAACTCGCCGACGAGATGAGCCAGGATCCGGCCCACTACACGATGGAAGGACAGTCGCGCGAGATGACGGTGCTGTTCTCCGATATCCGCGGCTTCACCAACTTCTCCGAGAAACTGCCGCCGGTCGAACTGGCCGAAGTGCTGAATGCCTATCTGTCGACCATGACGCGCATCGTCCAGCAGCATCGGGGCACCATCGACAAATACATCGGTGACGCCATCACGGCGGTCTGGAACGCACCGGTGGACTCTGGCGATCATGCTTACGCGGGTTCCCCTGACGGCGTAGTCTGATGGCAATGTCGAACAAAAGTGAACAAATCGCAGTTCAGACCCCGCAGGAAAAGAAGGAGGCAAAGGCGAGGGAGGAAGTCGATAAGTACGAGGCTCTCCTCGGCGCGGAGCTTTCGAAAGGTGCTGCCGCCGCCCAGGACCAGGCCGCCAGGAACGCTGCCCACGCCATTCGGAACGCCTACGCAAACACCGGCTCCGACGAGTTGAAGGAGGCCATCAAGTACATGGAGGGCATCGCAGCGAAGGCCGAGCCTACATATGTGGTCGCAGCCAATCATGTCGTCAGCAAGTACATCGTGCACACGGACCTGACGGCAAAGGCCTTCCCGCGCATCAGAAAGCACATACCAGTGAAGTGACGGTCAGCATCCGTCCACTCTGAGATCCTATAGATCTCTAAAGATGGACCCGGGTGCTCCAAAATGGAGCAGGTCACAGCTTGATGCCGAGCTTCCGGAGACTGTTCGCGAAGCCGCGTGGCGAGTGGGCGTTCGTCAGGCCCATCGAGTACGCGGCATCGCGAACGTGTTCGAGCCAGTCGCCTTCCTTGCGGAGCCCCTCACGCACCCTGTCGCTCCCGTCGCGATGGAGGCTCGGCTTCTTCGGCGGCGCGTTGCCGTTCATCCTCCGGCGGAGCATCTCGCGTGTCGCAGGTGTGATGGCGAAGGCGACCTTGGCGCGGCGGTAGACGGCGCGCACGAGCAGCGGCCACTCGCGCGACGACAGAGGGACGTCGATACCCGCATCGGCGAGTTCGCTCGCGAGGACGGCTTCGAGCGTCGTCATCCCGCCTTCGCCTGGTGTGCCGCTCACGTCTCGCGGCTCCTGCCAGATCGTGACCTCACGCACGCCGAAGAACTCCCCGCGGTCCTGCTCCTTGCGCTCGTCGACGAGGTGTTTGGCCGCCCGCATGACGGCGGTGACGAGCGACGCGAGCTGTGCGGTCTGAGGTGAGGGGTTTGTCACGGCCGAAGGACGCAATCTCTGACCATCGGACGGCGGCACTGAGCCGGCGCCGACAGGAGAACGCGTCATCATGCCCGATACTCTCAACCAGGCCAACGGGGCCATCCCCGACAGCATCACGCCGGTCGCCAAGGCCGACGACTCCATCGTCATCCCCGCGCTTCCCGAGATCAACCTCGGGGAGCTCGCGATGCCCTCGAACGTTGCCGAGGCCACGGAGAAGGCCGAACTCAGCGTCATGCTCGGTATGCCCGGAAAGATGTTCTTCCGGACTCGTCCGGGCTACGTGCTCGGCACGCCCGCCAACCCCATCATCGTCGTCAAGCTCAACGACGAGATTGCTGCGATGCTGGGGCTCCGCAACGAGAAGTACCGCGTCGTCCACCCATCAATCGTCCCGCACCTCGATCGGGCCGACTATCAGCGCGTCGTGCTCCATGCGGCCGTAACCATCCCCGGGGCTCTCCATCTGATCCCCGTGCGGGTGGACGGCGACGATGGGTGGGCCACCTCCGCCCGCAGCGCCGTCGCACAGGCGCAGGTCGGCTGGCTCCGCCTCGTCGCGCGCAAGCAGGGCCAGGGATACGAGATCCGTCACGGCAGCGACGAGAATCCTCCGGCGCCCGCGTGGCCCGCGAACGTGTCGTTCGACACGATCGTGAAGCTCGCGCTGAAGGACCGCATGATCACGGACCTGAACCACCCCGTGGTCCGCGGACTGCAAGGCCGCTGGTGATGCGTGAGGCGGCTCACCGCCCTCACCGAGATATGGTGCGTCGACTTCGAGTATCACGCGCCCGGCGGTGAGCCGCCTCGCCCTATCTGCGTCTGCGGCGTTGAGTTCTGGAGCCGGAGGCAACTGCGCCTCTGGCTCTGGGACGGCGCTCCCGCAGAGCCCCCCTTCGACATCACGTCGACGACCGCCCTCTGCGCCTACGCGGCACAGGCGGAGGCGAGCTGCTTCTTCGAACTCGGGTGGCAGCTGCCGCCCTACGTCATCGACGCGTTCGCCGAGTTTCGCGTCCACACCAACGGGCTCAGGCTGCCCGGCACAAACGGACTGCTCGACGCGATTGAACACTACGGGATTCCGCACCCGACCAACCAAGAGCGGAAGGACCAAATGAGAGACCTCTGCATCAAGGGCGGTCCGTTCTCGGAGGAGCAGGCGAAGGAAATCATGGACTACTGCATGGAGGACGCCGTGGGGCTCGCCAATCTGCTCGCGGCCCTGGAGGCCGACGTGAAGCGCGGATCCAATGCTCGACCTTGATCGCGCTCTGCTCCGCGGGACGTACGCCGTGTGTGTCGCGATGATGGCCCGCATTGGCGTGCCCATCGACATGGTCCTGCTCGGCATGCTCATGGCACGCTGGCAAGACCTCCGCGAACGGATCGCCGCGCGTGCCGCGTTCCGGTACCCCGGCGTGTTCGAGGGTACGACGCTCGTCGAAGAGGGCTTCCGTCAGTTGATCGATCGGCGAGGGTACTGGTGGCCGACGTTGCCCGACGGCGGGCTGAAACTCGACGGTGAGACGTTCGACGAGATGATCGACTTCTACCCGGAGTTCCGCTTCCTACGCGATACGCGCTGGATGCTCCGCCAGACCGCAAAGCTCAAGATCGTCGACTACATTGGCGTGGACGGACGCAATCACGTCGCTTCGGCCCCCTTTTCAGCAAAGACCGGGCGCGATGGGCACTCGACGTCGAAGTCCGTGCTCGCTGCACCCACGTTTCTCCGCTCGATAATCCAGGCTCGTCCCGGGTTCGCACTGCTGTACGCCGACTTCAAGGCAGAGGAGTACGCGCTCATGGCGCGGCTGTCGAAGTGCCCCGGAATGCTCGCCGCGTACGACCTGGCCAAGCGCGGGCTGGGTGACGTCTACTTCGAGTTCGCCAAGGCAGCCCGGGCCGTCCTTCCCGATGCACTGCGCAAGGATCACGAGGAGATCCGCGAAATCTACAAGACGGTGGTCCTCGCCGTTGCGTACGGCCAGGGTGCGCTGTCGCTGGGGCGCCGCCTGAAGACCCCGAGCGACTACGCGCAACGGATCCTCGACCAATTCAACACCGCATACCCCGAATGTCGAGACTTCGGCAATCGCGTCTATGTGACCTCGCAGATGCGAGGTCGGATGCGCGCCGAACTCGGTTGGAAGATGTGGGTAACGCCGCTCACCAACGAGGAGCTGTCCATCAAGAACTGGCCGATCCAAGCCTGTGCGGCCGAGATCCTGAAGGTTGCCGTTGTCCTTGCGTTCCGCCGTGGCATTCGCCTGTGCGGCGCGCTTCACGACGCGGTGCTCGTCGAATGCAGGGAGCAGGACGTGGACTCGACGACCAAACAGATCACCGCCGTGATGCAGGAGGCAAGCGCCAACGTGCTGGGAGGCTTCGAGCTCGCCGTCGACGTCAAGGCGTTCGCCCACCCCGACCACTTCCACGACAAGCGTGGCGTCGACACCTGGAACGAGATCCGTGAGGCCCTGGGATGGACGTGAAGTTCTTGAAGGGTCCGATCCCATGGCCCTGGCTCCTGGCAGCAGTGCATCTGCGAGGAAGCGCCTTGGCCGTCGGCGTTCACCTTTGGCTCTGGTCGGGGATCCGCAAATCGCCGACCGTTCCGTTGAATCTCTCACGCCTGCCCATCCCCCGTGCTGCGGCCTCGCGTGCTCTCCGCGACCTCGAGGAGGCCGGCCTTATTCGCGTCGATCAGAAGCGAGGACAAAAGCCCGTCGTCACCATCGTCAACAGACCGTAATTCCACTTCAGACAACCTCTGGTTTGCCACCAATTGTGGCCAAATCCGCCGCCGTGTTTTCCTACAATTGTTGGGCGAATTGCCCAACGATACGAATACGGAAAGGCGGATACCCAGATGGCAAAGAAGACCGCGAAGCGCACGGCGACCAAGCGCACCAGCAAGCCCGCGGCGAAGACGGCCGCCCCTAAGGTCCGGCCCATGAACGCGCGGCTCGCCAAGATGACGGCCGAGCCGGTGAAGACCGAGAAGGCCGCCAAGCCCGCGCCGAAGTTCAGCTGTCTGTGCGGCTGCGGGCAGCCCACTAAGCGTGATTGGGCGCAGGGGCATGATGCCAAGGCCAAGAGCCAATTGATGGTTAAGCTGGGCAGTGGGTTTGGCGCGGCGCTGGCTGCGGCGGATGGCGGGGGGAACCTTTCCCGCCAAAGTGGCCACACTTGCGGCCCGGAGTCCCCCCCCCCCAACAAACCGGGCGCGTAAAGGGGCGGCTTCATATCCGAGACCCGGTCTCCCCGCCTCTCGCCCCCCCTCCGCTAGGCCCGGTCCGGGTCGCCCTGCTCCTCTCACGCCACGCCCGCGGGGACTGGGGCGATCTCGAGCCCGAGGACAAGGCAGCCAACGAGGACGCCATCGCGCACGGCGACAGGATCCTGTCCCGCTATGCCGTCGGCGGCGAGGGCTACTACGTGATCAGCGAGGCGGATCGGTCGAGCACCTGCGTGATGCTCCGGTCCGAATACTAGGGCCGGCCCGAGGGTCCCCAACTGCGCAGGGTTGTCGGGTGATCCTCGCCCGACAACCCCCGGCCGGTCGTCGCCGGCCGAGGGTTCGCGCACTTACGGGCCTCGCTACGCAAACATTTCACGCATTCGCCGTGGCACGAAAATCGCGCCGTCGAGGAAATGCCCCAAGGCCGGAGGTCGGGCCTCTTCCGCAGTATCAGCGAACGCAGTTCGCGAACGAGCTGCGGAAAGACGAGACGACACATGGCGAGGACGAAGAACGCGAAGGCTGCGGCGCGTGCGAAGGCGATCCAGATGATCGACAAGCTGATCGACGACACACTGCTCATGGCAGGGCAGTTCCGCTGGCAGGCGCGAATGATCGCCTCGTGGACCGACGAGGCGATCCTCGCCGGGCGTGACGAGGTCAGCATGCGCGCTCGCGAGTTTCAGGGGTGGATCATGACCCAGATTCTGGATGGCGAGTCGAACGAGCTCCTTGCCGCCCGCGATGAGGCCTTCGACGCGGCCGGTCATCTCCTGGGGGTGATTGAGGCTCGCGTCGCGATGGTGCGGAAGAACGCGAAGCCGGTTGTGGATGCGGTGAAGGCGAAGAAGATTCGTCTGCAACCGGTCCAACATATCGTTGCCTCAAAGCCTGCCCGCCGTAAGAAGACGGTCCTGATCCTTCTCCCAGAGGAGAAGTTCGCGAAGCTGGATAAGGACATCCGCGACCCTGACGAGCTGATGGCTGCGATAAAGGCACGCCGTCACTAATCACATAGTTGGCATATCGCCAATTCCCGCGACAGGCCCGGCGTGCTCCGATAGCACGCTGGGCCTCGCCGTTCTTGGGACCCAGTTATCAGGAGACGTAGATATGGATACCAAAGTCAGACACCTAAGAGCGCTTCCGGACCTGTCCGGAGCGCAGTTCGTTGGCGTGGACGTGCCGATCCCGGAGTCGCTCCGCGCGAAGGCCCTCGGTCTGGCGGAAATGCCATCGCCATCCTCGCTGTCCAAGCCGCAGCCGTTCATGCTCTCCGCGAAGGAGGCCGCGGCACTCCTCGGCTGCAGCTTGTCCGCGTTCTACCAGAGGGTGGAGCGGCGACAGGTGGCCGGCGTCGTCTATGTCGGCTCGAAGATCACGGTGAACCGAGCCAAGCTCATGGCCTCGCTCGAGAAGGAGGGCCGGCGGTGCCGTTCACGCTCTGGCCGTTGATCGAGAAGGGCGAGCGCGTCCCCGACACGTGGATGGCGCGCTTCAAGCTGTACCGCCCTGACGGGACGGTGTGGCCCGCCGGCAAGAACGACAAGGGCTCCCGCAAGCGCATCAAGGCGAAGACCGAACCCAAGGCGCGCGAGGAGGCGGCGAAGTATGAGGCGCACCTGATTGCGAAGTTCGGAACGGAGTACCGGGAGAAGGAGACCCGCGAGCGCGAGGCGGCGGAGCGGGTGAAGGCAAAGGTCCCTCTGTTCGGTGACTGGACGAAGTCCTGGCTGCGGTACATCAAGCCGGACACGAAGCCGTCCTCGTACGACAGCATCGTCTCCATCCTCGACATCCACCTTCTGCCGTTCCTCCGCAGTGTCCGCCTCGACCTCATCACGAACCGTGAGATCGCTGAGCTGCGCGTGAAGTTCCACGAGGGCGGCTACCCGGACACGAAGGGGAAGCCGGTCAAACCGACGAGCAGCCAGAAGACGATCAACAACCGGCTTAGCACACTCCGGAGCTCCCTCGCGCACGCCGTCAAGGTCGGTGACCTATCCGCCATGCCGTGCAACATAGAGATTCCGCCGGTCGAACCGGACGAGGCAGCCTTCTACACTCCGGACGTCTACGGGAAGCTCTGTGAGGCGGCCCTTGGAATCGGGCTGATCGAGTACAATGCAGTCCTCCTTGCCGGCAACCAGGGCATGCGGAGGAACGAGTGCATCTCGCTCCGCTGGTCGGACATCGACTTCGACAAGAGCGAGGTCGTGATCCGCCGGTCCGTCTACGTGAAGAAGGGCGAGCGGCTGGAATCGACGCCGAAGGGCGGGAAGATCAAACGCCTGCCCGCATCGAAGCGCCTAATGGCTGCGCTCAAGAAGCTCCACGCGCAGCGGAGGGGCGACCACGTGCTGACGAGGGAGGGCGGCAGTCCGTGGACGCCCAAGGTCTTCCGCCGCACGATCGAGAAGATCGAGAAGGCCGCCGGGCTCGAGGTGACGGGACGGATCCACGTCCTAAGGCACAGCTTCTGCTCGTCGCTTGCCGCCAAGGGCGTCGCCCCCATCGTCATCCAGGCGCTGGCTCGACACGCGAACATCAGAACCACAGAGCGCTACACGCACCTACAACCAGGTGCGCTCCGAGAGGGTATCGACGCGCTCAGCCGGGAGGGCGAGTGAGGACCCTGCCACGTGTCCCCGGCGTGTCCCCGTGTCCCAGGACACGGCAGGACACGGCAGGATGCCGGAGGACCGACGACCCCACGAGACCCCAGCAAGAACGGCCTCTCCTGCGTCCGGGCCGTGTTTGGACCACGGGACGGTCGCGAGTTCGATTCCCGGCGCCTCCACCACGAGACCCCGGTTTTTCCGGGGTCTTGTCGTTTTGTGGGGAGCGTGCCAAGCCCACGACGCTCGAGGCATGCGCTGTGGACGCTGGTATCGGTGACGAGAGCAGCGACGATGGGCGGCTGCGCAGGTTTCCTCGCTAGAGTTCCCTGATCGCTCGGCGCGGCGTACAACTCGTCTGGCTCACTTCGTACCATCGATGGCTCAGTCGCATTCTCACGCCCGTCGCTGGCTGGCGTCGGCCGCCGTGCTGCTGCTGCTGGCAGCCGATCCGGGCGCCGCGTCGGCCGACGAAAGGGATGGTGGCCCCCATCTCCGCTCATCGACGTCGCCAGTGACCGACTCCCGCGCGGCGACGGCTGAGGCTGTGGAGCCGATCGCGCTGCGCTACGAGGGGCGCGATGGCTGCCCGACAGGAGCCCACTTCCTCGGGCGGATCATCACGCATACTTCACACTGGACGCTCGCAAACGCGGAGGACAACGCGCGCCTCTTCGTGGCTCGCGTCGAGCGTGGCTCCAAAGGATACACGGGAAGCCTCAGCGTTACGGGGACCGACGGCGCGAAGTCGATTCGAAAAGTCGCGGGATCGTCGTGCGACGAGGTCGTCCGCGGGCTCGCGATGATCACGGCTGTCGCGATCGATCCGACGGTGATCGACGCGCGTCCCGACGTCGTCGAGGACGAGCCCCTACCTGTGCCGCCCGTCGAGAACGCGCCACCTTGCCCGGTACAACCAGCCGAAAAGCGCTCGCCTATCTCGCGCCTTCATCCGGCTTCGCCGCCAAAACGGTACGCCGTCGTGTACGCGGAGGGAGGTCCCGGTGTCTCGTCAGCGTTGGTCGGCTCGCCCGTCACGATCATCACCGTCGAAGTCGGGGTCCGTCTTCCTCCTCTTCGAAGGCGGTGGCTCGCTCCTTCGTTCACCTTGGGATTTCGGCAGAGCTTACCGTGGGGCACTCAAAGCGGCACGGGTCAATCGCAATTTCTCTGGACGGCCGGGGCAGTCGGCGTATGCCCCGTCGCGTTTCCCGCCGGAGAATCGCTCGACGTCACGCCGTGCGTTTCGGTGGATGCAGGCACCCTCTTCGCGAAGACGACAGGGTTGCCGCGTAACGACCTCGCGCATCGCTTTTGGCTCGATGTCGGACTGAACGCAGGCATTCGATGGGCGCTCAGCCCGAAGGCATCGCTTCGTGCGCTGGCGGGGGTGGTTTTTCCGCTTACCCGCGATCGCTTCTTGCTCGAGGACGCGTCGCTCGTCTCGCAGGCCCCGCCCGTCGGCGTCGCCGGCGAGCTTCGTTTCGGATGGCAGCTCTGAGACGATTTACGTGATCGGTTGAGGCTCGCTCCCGGATTAACGTCGGTGAACGCAGCAACCGCCGTCGCACTGCCCGTCGAGAGGAGCGACGACTTGACGAAGCAAGATGCGCGTGCCGCTCGGCTCCGCACGCTCGTCGAAGGGTACTACGGCCAGGTCTGGCGGCTCCTATCTCACTTCGGCGTGCCGAGGGATCTGCTCGACGACGCCGCGCAGGAGGTCTTCCTCGTCGCCGCTAGGCGGATCGACGAGATCCGAGTCGATCGCGAGAAGGCGTTCCTCTCCGGCACGGCGTTTCATATCGCTCGCCGCATCTCGCGCAAAGGCTCACGCGAAGACGTCACAGAGGACATCGAAGCGGAGCCCGATCCCGCGCCCAGCCCCGAGACGTCGCTCGCCGACAAGCAGGCGCGTGAGCTGCTCGAAAAGCTGCTCGATACACTCGAGACCGATCTCCGGATGGTCTTCGTCCTCCACGAGATCGAGGGCCTCTCCAGTAGCGAGATCGCGTCGATCGTCGGGGTTCCTGTCGGGACGGCCGTTTCCCGTCTCCGGCGCGCCCGGGAAAAGTTCCAGACCGCTGTTGAAGCGCACCAGAAGCACTGGCGAGGAAAGCCGTGAACGACGAGCGTCCGCTCTCCGAGACCGATCCGCTGGTGGCACGACTCATCGAAGCCGCGCGGCGAAGGGAGCCGCCGCGCGAAGGACTGGCGGCCACGCTCGAAGCAGTTTCGGCGATATCGACACCAGCCTCGGCGCTCGTTCCTTCGAGGGATACCTCCAACGCTACGTCCCCGACTTCGTCGTTCGCCCTCAAGGCCGCGCTTGGTCTGGGGCTATGCGCGCTCTTGATCGGAGGCCCCTTCGTCGCGTTCCCCGAGGCCGCTTCGCCTGCGGGGGTTCGAGAGACCGACGCCCCCCCTGCGACGTTTCGAAACGAGAACAGTCCACCTGCGGTGCTTCGAGAGGCCGACGACCCGTCTGCAGCTGCGGTGGAGCTTCAAACTCCACCTCCAATGACGCCACTGCCCGCTGCGGAAGAGCGGCCATCCGTACGGCCGTCGATACGGGTAGAAGATCTCCCATCCGCAATCGTTGCCTCACCGGCGAGGCCCCGCGAAGCGGCACAAGGCTCGCTCGCCGACGAGCTGGCCATGCTCGAGCAAGCAAGGACGCTGCTCTCTTCGGGGCAGAGTGGCCCCTGTCTGTCGCTACTGAATCGCTACGCTGCACGCTACCCGAACGGCGCGTTCGCGGACGAGGCCGAAGTTACCCGAATCGAGGCGCTACAGGCAGCCGGCGAGGCAGCGACTGCCGCTTCTCGCGCTCGCGCGTTCCTGTCCCGCCGGACCGACAGCCCGCACGCAGGCCGCGTGCGGTCGATACTCCAAAGGACAGAGTCACGATGAATATCCGTATGAACAGTGGGCGACGGCACTCCGTCGTCTGGGCTTTGGGCGCTATAGCCGCCACGGTGATCGCGTGCGTCTCAGGCGACCGCGTCACCATCGGTGGTGACGATGGGACGGACGGCGGCCAAGGACAAGAGGCCGGCACGCCGGGTGTCTTCGCAGAGCCGCCCAGCGTCGACAGCGGCAACGGCGCGTGCGCGGCCCTCGGCTGCAACAAAGTCGACATCCTCTTCGTGGTCGACAATTCGCTCTCGATGGGGAGCGCGCAGCGCGCCTTGAGTGAGGCGTTCCCGACATTCTTTGATCGAATCACTACGCAGCTCAAAGACACCGACTTCCACCTGATGCTCGTCGACACCGATGCCTCGGGCTACGAGAGAACTTGCGCCAGCAGCTGTCCCACGCCCGACTTCGACGCCTCGGACAGTACAGAAGCTTCACTCGTCTGCCGCGGCTTCTCATGTGCATCGATCAATGAGCGTGGCGCGTGCGACGTCACGCTTGGGGCGGGTGTTACGTATCCGGTCGGAACGAACACCTCGAACCGCAACTGCAATTTCCCTGCGGGACGCCGGTATCTTACGTCCAAAGACGAGAACTTGGCGGAACGTTTCTTGTGCAGCGCGGCCGTCGGCACCGCAGGAAATGGAGATGAGCGGCCGATAGGCGCCATGCTCGCGGCGCTCGAGGTGGAATCGCAAAAGGGAGGCTGCAACGAAGGATTCTTGCGTGACGATGCGCTGCTCGTCGTCGTGATCGTGAGCGACGCAGGCTCGACAGCGTCGGAGCTCGACACCGCGTCCACTGCGGAATGGCGAAACCGGCTACTCGCGCTCAAGTGCGGGCGCGAGGAGGGCGTCGTCGTGACGACGATCAGCCACGACGGTTCACAGATCGCGCCTTGGTACTCCAAACTATCAGAGCCAGTCACACTGGTCGGATGGAATGACAGCCTAGCATCTCAGTGGAACACCTATTGTATGCAGGTGCCGGAGAATGACGAGTGCTGCTGCGGAAACCTCCCTTTCCGGTTCCCATGCCCCGCCTGCACGAGCCAGCCACCTCCGTGGGAGCAATGCTGGTTCGCCTTTACGGGTTACGGAGCGCCGCTGGTACGCTTTGCTGATTCGTTCGGCGAACGAGGCACGCATCGCGAACTCTGCGATGATTTCAGCGACGTTCTCGACGGCACCCTGGAGACCGTCAAGAAGGCATGTGTACTTCTAAAGTAGCAAACGTCGAGACGAGCGCGCGTAGAGACTCGTATTATCGCTTACCAAGGTGAGCCTTCGCGCACCACACGCGACGTGTGTACCGCCGGACGCGCTTCGTCACTGTCAACTCACTCCGGCACGTGACGAAAACTGTCATGCCGTCTTCGGGGCGGGGTGACGCCGCCCTCGACATCGGCGCGCGCCGTCTTCGAGGCGGGGTCCGGGGGTATCACGTCCGTCTCGAACGGGCCCAGGCCGTGCCCCAGCAGGACGACGTCGATGGGCAACGTGTGCTCTACACGCGGACGACATGCCGTCGGCAGAGCCCGGCCTCGCCCCGCATGACCCACGGCCGAACCGGCCCAGTTCGCGGTCGGGCCGAACGGCGGGCCACTCGCGAACGTTCATCAACGCTTGAAGATGTTGATGAGCACGTGAAGACGCGGGAATATGGTGAAGTTCACCGGTGAAGAACATGGCCGTCGGCGGTGAACTTCACCGGTGAAGTCGAGTCAGTGCTTCTTGCAACGTCGCTGCTTGGTTCGGGC
>Ga0066256_1001855_pt2 | contig 11806 bp, 5 predicted proteins | sample ThiBio_1000_biof_FD_87107 | JGI IMG/M metagenome (GOLD analysis project Ga0066256, IMG submission 87107) | Wastewater bioreactor microbial communities from Cape Town, South Africa - Thiocy_expt_1000_biof (version 2) | ecosystem: Engineered > Bioreactor > Thiocyanate-remediating >...
AGCACGCCAAGGCTCATGGCGACGAAGACCCAGAGCGTAATGCGCCCACCACCGATGCGGTCACACGCCTTCCCTGCGAGCGCCCGCGAGACCGCGCCGACGAGCGGGCCGAGGAAAGCGTACTGAAGTGCGTTGACTTCCGGGAAGAGGATCTTGGCGAGCAGCGGGAAGGCCGCCGAGAAGCCGATGAAGGAGCCGAAGGTGCCGGTGTAAAGCCAGCACATGATCCAGTTGTGCGTGCGCCGGAAAATGACGGCCTGATCGGCAAAGCTCGCCTTCATGCTCGCGATGTCGTCCATGCCGAACCAGGCCGCGAATGCCGATGCGATGATGAACGGCACGAAGACGAAGCCGGCATTCTGCAGCCAGAGCGTCGAGGTGACGCCGCCGACGGTCGCCGTCTGCGGGTCGCCGCCGAGCCAGCCGAACACGCCTGCCGTAATGGCGAGCGGCACGATGAACTGCACGACGCTGACGCCGAGGTTGCCGAGCCCGGCATTGATGGCGAGCGCGTTACCCTTCTCCGCCTTCGGGAAGAAGAAGGAGATATTGGCCATGGAGGATGCGAAGTTGCCGCCGCCGAAGCCGCAGACGGGTGTATTGGGATTCTGCACGGCAAAGCCCATGCCCATTGCCGGGATCAGCAAGGACCACGTGGCGAGCGTCGTCCAAAGTCGGCCGCCGAAGATGGCCGGCATGAAGCTGTAGAAGATGCGCAAGGTCGCGCCGGAGAGGCCCGGCAAGGCTGCCAGCCAGAAGAGCTGATCGTTCGTGAAGTCGAAGCCGACGCTCGGCAGCTTGGCGACGACGACCGACCACACCATCCAGACTGCAAAGGAGAGCAGCAGGCAGGGGACCGAGATCCACAGATTGCGCCGAGCGATCGCCTGCCCGCGCTCCTCCCAGAACCCGCGATCTTCCGGCCGCCAATCCTGGATAGCGCCCTTTGCCGCCAGCGCTCCCTCGAGCTCGGGCCCGTGCACGGGCTGCATCTCGGGCAGCTCGGGGAGCTTGCTCACAGGCATTCCGGCCTCGGCGGCGCTCCGCTCCATCTCGCGAATGGCGAAGTGCATCCACACGAGCGAGACGCTGACGATCAGGAAGAGCAGCCAGAAGCAGCTCTGCCATACGCCGGTGAGATCATTGAGCGCGCCGAAGGCGATCGGCAGAACGAACCCGCCCAGACCACCGACGAGACCGACAACGCCGCCGACCGCGCCGACCCGATCCGGGTAGTAGACGGGGATATGCTTGTAGACGGCCGCCTTGCCGAGGCTCATGAAGAAGCCGAGCACGAACGCGGTCACGATGAAGCCGACGATCCCCATGCGTGTCGAGAAGGCCACCGGGCCGTGGATGCCTTCGACGACATACTGCGTCGGCGGATAGGACAGGATGAACGTGCAGACGACGGAGACGAGGAAGGTCCAGTACATGACCCTGCGGGCGCCGTACTTGTCGGAGAGGTGGCCGCCATAGGCGCGGAAGACCGACGCGGGAATGGAGTACATGGCTCCGATTGCGCCGGCCATCTTGATGTCGAGACCGTAGACGCCAATCAGATAGCGCGGCAGCCACAGCGCGAGTGCGACGAAGGCACCGAAGACGAAGAAGTAGTAGAGCGAGAACCGCCAGACCTGGACGTTCGCGAGGGGCTCCAGCATCGCCTTCAGCGACTCGGGCTTCTGCCCTGATGCCCGCCGGCGCGCGAGGTCGGGATCGTCCTTCGTCATGAGGAAGAACACGACAGCCATCAGCGCGAGCACCGCAGCCCACACGAGCGCGACCGTGCGCCAGCCATAGGCGACCATGATCACCGGCGCCGCGAATTTGGTCACGGCCGCGCCGACGTTGCCGGCGCCGAAGATGCCGAGCGCCGTGCCCTGCTTCTCCTTCGGGTACCACTTCGCCACATACGCGACGCCGACGGAGAAGGAGCCGCCCGCGATGCCGACGCCGAGCGCGGCAAGAAGGAAGGTCGGGTAGTCGTAGGCGAACGTAAGGAGCGCGGTCATGACCGCCGCGCTCAGCATCGTCAGCGTGTAGACGACGCGGCCACCGTATTGGTCCGACCAGATGCCGAGCATCAGGCGGATCAGCGAGCCGGTCAGGATCGGCGTGCCGACCAGAAGGCCGAACTGGGTGTCCGTCAGGCCCAGATCGTTTTTGATCTGAATGCCGATGATCGCGAAGATGGTCCAGACGGCGAAGCAGACGGTGAAGGCGATGGTGGAAAGCCAAAGTGCCCGGCTCTGGTCCGATGGGCTGACGGCACTGATCGACATGCGCTCCCTCTGCTCCTCAATCGCAAAAAATCTGCTGAGGGAGACGATGTGAGGGGGCGCCGCGACCGCGTTTGACCTTGGTCAACGACCGCTGCAGTGCGCAAATTTGCAAGAAGACGATGGAGAAATATCAATCAGAAGCGGACGCAAATCATCGCGATCGCTGAACAATAACCATTCCAGACATGATAAATATCAAGTTCCGGCTTGCGAGACGCTGCTAGCGTGCTCCAAGGGAGGAACATAACCATGCGCGCGGAAGAAATTGAGGAAATGCGGCATTTGCCGCTGTTTGCCGAGGTAGATCCAGCCCATGCCGACGCTCTTCTGCGCGTATCGTTCCTGCAGCGCTTTCCTGCTGCCGTGGAACTCGCGCGCGAGGGCGACCCGGCGGACTTCCTGCATGTGGTCGTCGATGGCCATGTGGAGGTCTACTCGGCCTATCGCGACCGGGAAACGACCGAATCGGTGATCGGGCCGGGGCAGAGCTTCATCGTCGCCGCGGAGATCCTCGACCGGGTCTATTTGAAGTCGGCGCGGACCCTTTCGTCGGCGCGCGTTCTCTTGATCCCGGCCGCCGCAGTGCGCCGCACATTTGCAGTCGACGCCGCATTCGCCCGCGCGCTTGCGCAGGAGCTTGCCTATGCCTACCGCGGGATCGTCAAGGAGCTGAAGAACCAGAAGCTCAGGTCGAGCCTCGAGCGGCTGGCGAACTGGCTGCTGGCCCACGACGCCGAGACAGGCGCGAACGGACGATTTTCGCTTCCCTTCGAGAAGAAGGTTCTCGCCTCCCGCCTCGGCATGGCGCCCGAGGTTCTCTCTCGGTCATTCGCGTCGCTCGTGCCCTACAAAGTCGTCGTACGGGGTCCGGTGGTCGAGATCAGAGACCTCGAAGCCTTGCGAACGCTTGCCAAACCGGCGGCGACGATCGACGACCCGGGAATTTGAGTACGATTGCTCACATCTTGCGGTTCTGCGCGTCCCAGTTGCGCTCGAGATTGGCAATGAGCGCCGGGCTGAAGTGGCAGAAAGCCTGCTCTCGGGCGTAGAGCGATACGTAGCGCCGGAAAACATCGATCGGCTCCTGACCGACGCGCAACCCGCGGCGATTGCCGATCGCCCCGACGGCGCCGGCGCTGGTGAGTCCGCCGACGACGCGCTCGATGCTCACGGCCATGTTCTGAGGCGCGACGATCTCGTCGCAGATGAGCCGCCCTTCGGGCGAGTCGCAGGGCAAGCGCCGCTCGTACTGAATGGCTTGCCGGGCAATGCGATCGCCGACGAAGCGCGGCAGGCGCAGGTTGGCCAATCCGGGAATGATCCCTTCCTTGCGCGCCGGCAGCGTCATGAACGCGTCAGCAGCCGCAATGACGTAGTCCATGGCGAGCAGAATCTGGCAATGGCCGCCAATGGCGAACGTATCGACCGCGGCGACCCACGGCTTCTCGATGCCGAAACCGCTCACATCGTCGGGGAGTGCATCCGGCAGCGCAACGCCGCGGAAGATCTTGTGCACATAGCCGAGCTCGCGGCGCGGAAACCAGAGGTAGGGGATGGCGCCGCGATACAGATGCGTGAGGTTGATGCCGGCGCCGAAGATCGGACGGTCGCGATACTTCGGATGCTCGACTGGCCCTCCGCGCATGACGATGATGTCGCTTCCCGGATCGAGCGTGGCGACGTCCGTCGCGATCTCCATGGCGTCGAGCGTCGTGTCGTCCTCTGCATTGAGGAAGCGCGCGTTCACCGCAATGAGATGAAGGGCGCGGCCGTGACGCTCGAGGCGCACGGCGCCGAGATCGAGCGCGCCATCAGCGGCGAGGCGCGCCGCGGACTCGGCGCTGTCCTCGCGCGGCAGCAGCATGGCGTGACAGAGATGCAGACCGGCCTGCTCGTCGGCAAGAACGCGCGATGTGAACAGCCCCTGGTCGATCTCCACTCCATCCTTGTCGCGCTGATCGAGCTTCGCCTCCGCCGCAACCTCCTGATGCGTGGGAACGAGGCCTGGCACAGCCTCGGCAGCCATCCAAACCAGATCTTCGAGGCGCACAAAGCGCGTCCGCGCGGCGGTCAATTCATCGTAGAGGGCCCGGGCGTGCACGGCGAGGAAACGGTCGCGCGCACCGCGGGCGGCCGAGAGAATGGCCTCCGCTGCCGCGCGCTCGGCATCGTTCCGCGCCGGCTTTCTAGGAAGTGCGGCAAGCAGGTGGGCACTGGCGGACCAATATTTGCTGTAGTCGCGGCGATCCGATGCGAAATCCGAAACACCGGAAGGTTCCGCCGCGATCCAGTCCGCCGCACGGGACGACAAGCCGGCAGAGATGAGGAGTTCGCTTGTGCTCGGCCTGCTCATGCTCAGCCCTTTGGACGTTTGTCGATGACCCGCCGCGCTTTGCCCTGCGAGCGCTCGATGCCCCCCGGCGGCATGGCGCGCACTGTGCTCGTCACGCCGACGAGGGCCTTGATCATATGCTCTGCCTGTCGTGCCAGGGCGGTCTCGGTATGTGGTGCTGCCGGCGTACGCGTCTCGACGAGAACGTCGAGCTCATCGAGCTGACCAGGACGCGACACCTCCAGAATATAGTGCGGCGCGAATTCTGGAATGTTCGCCAGCACCCCCTCGATCTGCGAGGGAAAGACGTTCACGCCACGAATGATGAGCATGTCGTCGCTGCGACCCTTGATGCGCTCGATGCGGCGCATGGCGCGTCCCGTGCCGGGCAGCAGGCGCGTGAGGTCGCGCGTGCGGTAGCGGATGATCGGCATGGCCTCCTTGGTGAGCGAGGTGAAGACCAGCTCGCCCTCCTCGCCGTCAGGAAGCGATTTGCCGGTATCGGGATCGATGATCTCGGGCAGGAAGTGATCCTCCCAGATCGTCAGACCATCTTTGTCGGCAACATACTCCTGACCGACCCCAGGACCGATCACCTCGGAAAGCCCGTAGATGTTGACGGCCTGGAGGCCCATGCGCCGCTCGATCTCGTCGCGCATACCGTCCGTCCAGGGCTCGGCACCGCAAATCGCGATCCGCAGGCTCGTCTTCCGCGCATCGATACCTCGGCGGTCGAACTCATCGGCAATGGCGAGCAGATAGGACGGCGTCACAGCGATGATGTCGGGCTTAAAATCCGTGATGAGCTGAACCTGGCGCTCGGTGAAACCGCCGCCGACCGGAATGACGGTGCAGCCGAGCTGCTCGGCCCCGTAGTGCAAACCGAGACCACCCGTGAAGAGGCCGTAGCCGTAGGCCACATGGATCTTGTCTCCAGGTTTGCCACCGGCCGCACGGATCGAGCGTGCGATAAGCCCGGCCCATGTGCGGATATCGCCTTGCGTATAGCCGACGACCGTCGGCTGGCCGGTGGTGCCGCTGGATGCGTGAACGCGCACGATGCTGTCCATGGGCACCGCGAACATGCCGAATGGATAGTTCTGGCGCAGGTCTTCCTTGGTCGTGAGCGGAAACTTCGAGAGATCGGCGAGGGATCTCAGATCATTCGGCTGGACACCGGCCGCATCGAATTTGCGGCGGTAGTGACCAACCTGCTCATAGGTGCGAGCGAGCATGCTTCTAAGTCGAGCGAGTTGGAGTTCGCGAAGCTCTTCAATGCTGGCCGTTTCGAAAGAGTCGAATGAATAGGCTTCAGCGCGCAGCGTCATGGCATCGTCTCCCTTGATAGAAAACGAGTGGCCTGTTCTCGATGCCGTATGGGGGGAGCCGGATAACCCAGCTCGTGCGGCAAGGTCGGCTTAGCGACTAGTGTGATGATCGAGAAATACGCCAGATCTCGCGGCACAGTGTGGAGCGAATTTCTCGATCTGAATCACACTAGCAAGATTATGGTTCTAGTGTCCCTTTTGATTCCGAAGTTCGCTCGGGACACTAGCATCGAGGCTAAGCGAACTTCGGTATCGGGACGCTAGAGCTTAGCCAAAACGCCTAAACAACGCGATGGGAATTGAGTGCCGCTACGACGGCCAGGCGGCAAGCGCCATCTCGGCAACGTCCAGCAACTGCTCTCGTGTGGCGCCGCCGGCTGCCTGAACGGACATGCCCTGCAGCATCGTTGCGATATAGCGCGCGAGCGCGGCGGGGTTGCTTGCGGCCGGAAGATCGCCTTCGGCCTTAGCACGCTCGAAGCGCGTCCGCAGTTCATCCTCGCCTGTGCAGCGCAGCGCCGAAAGCTCGTTCTTTATGGATTGCGCGGCCTCGCTGCACGAAAGCGCGCCTTGGACCGAGAGGCATCCGGCCGGATGGCACGGATCCGTAAGGCACTGGGCCGCGCCACGCAGCAACTCCTCGACGACGCCTCGCGCCGTCGGCGCCTGAAGCGCCGCGCGATACATCGCAGCGGGGCCTGTTTCCAAGTAGCGCTGGAGAGCCCGGTGGAACAGCTCCTCCTTATTGCCATACGCGGCATAAAGGCTTGGCCGGCTTATGCCCATGGCCTCCGTGAGGTCCGTCAGGGAAGTGCCTTCAAAGCCGCGCTGCCAGAATACGATCATGGCCTTGTCCAATGCCTCATCGGCATCGAACTCTCTTGGACGGCCCTTCGCCACGACACGATCTCCTTCACATCTCTGCGAGCACCATCGCATTTCAGTACTTATCGGTATAGATAATCATTGACAGATCCCTTGTCACCCATTACTTACCGATCGGTATATAAATACCTAGCGACGGGGTCTATCGGGTCAAGCCTCCCCACGCATCAGTGAAGACGGACAGGAAGACCGCCAATCGGGCCGACTACCCGACCATAACGTGGCGCGTAATTGAGCAAGCGATCGGTGTGGTCGAGAAGCGGCCAGAGTAGGGCGACAGAAGGATGAGCAATACGCACGGGCGGTTGATTCAAACAGGACACAAAACGCGGGCAGACTGAGCACAGCGGCAGGACGCCGCCTTCGCTCGGACCCATAAATAAAGTTGCCCCGCCCGTGTCGGCCGAAGCGGCGATCCAACGTCCTAGTGTGATGATCGAGAAATTCGCCACATCTCGCGGCACGGTACCGAGCGAATTTCTCGATCTGAATCACACTAGCAAGATGATGATTCTAGTGTCCCTTTTGATTCCGAAGTTCGCTTCGGACGCCAGCATCGAGGTGTGGCGAACTTCGGAATCGGGACACTAGATGACGAGCACGGCAAATCCACTCGAAGAGGTGGAGATGAGCATGAGCACACCGCGCGATGAAAACCGAGCGCGGGATACAGAGAACAAGACTTAGCAGCACGTTGCGCCAACTGACTGGGCAATCCGGCACTCCGGGCCCAAGTCGAGCACAAAGATCGAGACGAAGAGCGAACCGCCTGAGCAACGGACGCTCGAAAGACAAAAGCCTGAAACAGGCAAGCGTTAGGAGATGATCATGAGCAGTACTCCCAATGACATGCAGTCGGGAGCCGATCGGCAGCCGAGGAGTGGGCGCCGCTGGTTCTGGGGTTCGGCCGCCATACTGGCTGCGAGTGCCGCAACTGGCGCCGTCCTTTACTCGGCGGCACCAGGGCACTCCGAAGGCCCGGCGCCGATGCTGCCTCCCGCGCCCACTGTCTCCGTCCTGACCATCGCGCCGCGTCAGGCAACCGTATGGGACGAGTTCTCGGGTCGTCTGGAGGCCGTCGAGCGGGTCGACGTGCGCTCGCGCGTCGCCGGCAGCGTGCAACAGGTGCACTTCCGCGAAGGCGCGCTCGTCGAGAAGGGCGCGCTCTTGTTGACGATTGATCCGGCCCCTTATGCAGCCGAGGTCGAGCGCCTCGAGGCACAGGTTGCGGCCGCTGAAGCGCGCGTTGTCTTCACGCGGACCGAGGTCGACCGCGGCCGGCGTCTGCTCGGCAGCTCTGCGCTCTCGGAGCGTGATGTCGACCAGCGCACGAACGCGTTCAATGAAGCGGACGCGACGCTGCGGGCCGCCAAAGCCGCCCTTCAGGCCGCACGCCTCAATCTCGAGTACACCGAAGTGCGCGCACCCGTGGCAGGACGCGTCGGACGGCTGGAGATCACCGTCGGCAATCTGGTCGCCGCGGGACCGGGAGCGCCGGTCTTGACCACGCTCGTCTCTGTCGATCCGATCTACGCGAGCTTCAATGCCGACGAGACAACGGTGTCGCGCGTCCTTGCGGCACAGAGCCCCGCGGCGAATGCCGCCGGGGACGTCGGCGAGGTCGCTGTCGAGATTTCGAACCCGGCCGCGAACGGCGCCTGGGCCGCCGGCAAGCTTCAGCTCATCGACAACCAGGTCAATGCGACGAGCGGCACAGTACGCCTGCGCGCGGTGTTCACGAATGCGGACGGGCGCCTGATCCCAGGCCAGTTCGTGCGCGTGCGCATGGCGCAGCCACAAAACGCTCCGGTTGTCGCCGTCAGCGAACGGGCCATCAGCACGGACCAGAGCAAGCGCTTCGTCATCGTGGTCGGCCATGACAACAAGACCGCCTACCGCGAGGTTACGCTTGGTGCGATGGCCGACGGCGAGCGCATCGTCACGAGTGGTCTCGATGCCGGCGAGCGGATCGTCGTGAGCGGACTGCAGCGCGTTCGGCCGGGTGCCGTCGTCAAGCCCGAGCCGGCGCCTCCAGGCCGCGTGACGTCCGCCGACGCGCAGAACTGACGCTGCCGGCAGCCGATCGTGAACTCGGAATTGTGCAAGCACAACTGACCGGCCCTGCGGGGAGCGGTCTAAGCCTCCCCGCGAGCCTGTCATGAACATCTCCAGATTTTTTATCGATCGTCCGATCTTCGCCGGCGTACTGTCGGTGCTGATCTTCCTCGCCGGCCTTCTGGCGCTGCGTGTGATGCCCATCTCGGAATATCCCGAGGTGGCGCCACCCTCGATCGTGGTGCGCGCGGTTTATCCCGGCGCAAACCCGAAGGTCATCGCCGAGACCGTCGCGACGCCGCTCGAGGAGCAGATCAACGGCGTCGAGGGAATGCTCTACATGGGCAGCCAGGCGACCGCCGACGGCGTGATGACGCTCACAGTCACCTTCAGGCTCGGCACGGACGTCGACAAGGCCCAGCAGCTCGTCCAGAACCGCGTCGCCCAGGCCGAGCCGCGGCTGCCCGAGGAAGTGCGCCGGCTCGGCGTGACGACCGTCAAGAGCGCACCGGACCTCACCATGGTCGTGCATCTGCTCTCGCCTAACGGCCGCTATGACATGACGTATCTGCGCAACTACGCCGTGCTGAACGTCAAGGACCGCCTCGCACGCATCGAGGGCGTCGGGCAGGTCCAGATCTTCGGCGGCGGCGACTACGCCATGCGCATCTGGCTCGATCCCGCCAAGACGGCGGAGGTGGGCCTTTCTCCCGCCGACGTCGTCAACGAGATCCGCGCGCAGAACATTCAGGCCGCCGTCGGCGTCATCGGCGCTTCGCCGGCCCCTGCCGATATCGACCTGCAGCTCCCCGTCAATGCGCAGGGGCGCCTGCAGAGCGAAGCGGACTTCGGCGAGATCGTCGTGAAGGCCGGTGCCAACGGCCAGATCGTCCGCCTTCGCGACATCGCACGCATCGAGCTCGGCGCCTCCGAGTATTCGCTGCGCGCACTGCTCGACAACAAGCCCGCGGTTGGCCTCGGCGTCTTTCAGGCGCCGGGTTCCAATGCCCTGCAGATCTCCGAGACCGTGCGCGCAACAATGGCCGAGCTCAAGCAGAACATGCCGGAGGGCGTGGACTTCGGCATCGTGTACGATCCGACGCAGTTCGTGCGTGCCTCGATCCAGGCCGTGGTCATGACGCTGCTCGAGGCGGTCGGCCTCGGCGCCCTCGCCGCCGCGCTGGTCCTGGAGCCCCGGCGCGCCTCCACCGTTCCCCTGGCCGCGGTGGCCGTCGCGATCGTCCGCGCACTCGCGGGCATGTACGCGCTCGGGCTCGCGCGCAGTGCGCAGATGCTCTTCGGCCTCGTGCTGGCAATCGGCATCGTCGTCGATGACGCGATCGTCGTCGTGGAAAACGTGGAACGCAATATCGAGGAGGGCTTGGCGCCGCGCGAGGCGACGTACAAGGCCATGCAGGAGGTTTCGGGACCGATCGTTGCGATCGGGCTCGTGCTGGTCGCTGTGTTCGTGCCGCTCGCGTTCATCACCGGGCTGACCGGCCAGTTCTATCGCCAGTTCGCCCTGACCATCGCCATCTCCACGGTCATCTCGACGATCAACTCGCTGACCCTGTCGCCTGCGCTTTCCGCGCTCCTCCTCAAGGGGCATGATGCGCCCAAGGATGGCTTGACGCGCTTCCTCGATTTGACGCTCGGCTGGCTGTTCCGCGGCTTCAACGCCGTGTTCCATCGCGGCACAAACGCGTACACGGGCGGCGTTAAGGGTGTGCTGTCGCGCAAGGCTGCCGGCTTCGGCATCTATCTCGTGCTGATCGCGGCTGCGTTCGGCGTGCTGAAGGCGGTGCCCTCAGGGTTCGTCCCCGCGCAGGACAAGCAATACCTCATCGGCTTCGCGCAGCTTCCCGACGGCGCCACGCTCGATCGCACGGAGGACGTCATCCGTCGCATGAGCGAGATCGCCATGAAGCATCCGGGCGTCGAGAATGCCGTCGCCTTCCCCGGGCTCTCGATTGCCGGCTTCACGAACAGCGCGAGCGCCGGCATCGTCTTCGCGACCCTGAAGCCTTTCAGCGAGCGCCGATCGCCGGAGCTTTCCGGTCCCGCCATCGCCATGGCGCTCAATCAGCAGTACGCGGGCATCAAGGACGCGTTCATCGCCATGTTCCCGCCGCCGCCGGTCTCCGGCCTCGGCACGGTCGGCGGCTTCAAGTTGCAGATCGAGGATCGCGCAGGCCTCGGCTATGAAGCGCTGGATGCGGCGACGAAAGCCTTCCTTGCGCGCGCAATGCAGGCACCGGAGATCACCGGCCTCTTCACAAGCTACCAGATCAACGTGCCGCAGCTCTATGCGGAAATCGACCGCACACGCGCGCGCCAGCTCGGCGTGGCCGTGACGGATGTTTTCGAAACCATGCAGATCTACCTCGGCTCGCTCTACGCCAATGACTTCAACCGTTTTGGCCGCACGTACTCGGTGCGCGTTCAGGCGGACGCTCCGTTTCGCGCACGCGCCGACGACATCGGCCAGCTCAAGGTGCGCTCGAAGTCGGGCGACATGATCCCGCTCTCGGCACTGCTCAAGGTGCAGCAGGCATCGGGGCCGGAGCGGGCCATGCGCTACAACGGCTTTCTCTCGGCGGACATCACCGGCGGCCCGGCCCCTGGCTTTTCATCGGGCCAAGCCCAAGCCGCCGCCGAGCGCATTGCCGCCGAGACACTGCCGAAGGGCATTTCCTTCGAATGGACCGAGCTCACCTACCAGGAGATCCTGGCCGGCAACTCCGCGATCCTGATTTTCCCGCTGTCGGTGCTGCTCGTGTTCCTGGTGCTTGCAGCGCTGTACGAGAGCCTGACACTGCCGCTGTCGATCATCATGATCGTGCCCATGGGCCTGCTGGCGGCACTGGCGGGGGTTGTGGGGGGCGGGGGGGCCGCCAGCGCCTCCACGCGGAGCGAGCTCG
>Ga0066256_1004765_pt1 | contig 11797 bp, 9 predicted proteins | sample ThiBio_1000_biof_FD_87107 | JGI IMG/M metagenome (GOLD analysis project Ga0066256, IMG submission 87107) | Wastewater bioreactor microbial communities from Cape Town, South Africa - Thiocy_expt_1000_biof (version 2) | ecosystem: Engineered > Bioreactor > Thiocyanate-remediating >...
GCGGTGTGGGGGGCGGGGGGGGGGGGGGCTCGCGCGGTGCGGGCGGGGGGCGGGGGGGGGGGGTGGGGGGGGGGGGGGGGGGGGGGGGGGGGGGGGGGGGGCGGGGGGCTAGATTCTCACCCGAAGGGGAACGGATAGGATGGGGGGCAATGAGGTAAACAAGGTGGAACCGAGGCACGCCAACACGCCCAAGCGAGCGTGACCGCTGGCGGTGCCAGCAGTGGCAGCTGGCGTAGTGAAGATGTGAGGGGTCGCGGGAGGCCAGCGGGTGAGTGATACGCAGCTCCCGGTACTGGTAGTCAGGTGAAGCCGTCGCCGTAATTATGTAGCACGCGGGGTGCAACCAGCAACGAACCGCCGGGAACACACGTATTTATAACAATGATTCGTCCTCCCCGTTACTCTTTTCCGATAATTGCCGGTTCCACCTTCACTGCCATCGTACAGACAGCCATCATCACATGATCACACCGCAGCAGCAGCAGCAGCAGAATGGCACCTCCTCGTTCTACCTCCCCTCTCCTCTCCTCTCCTCTCCTCCCTCTCGCCCTCTCGGCTTCTCGCTGCTAGCTAGAAAGGTGGTAAATGGGTAAAAGTGAAAATGCGAACGGCACCGTGCACACACAATTTTATGCCGTAACAGCGACGGAATCAATCGCTTGTGCTGCGTGGGCGGTGGCGTGTGGTCATCTAAATTGACTGCGGCACTGAATTGTTGCGCAGAATCCCCCCTCCTCCCCCTCTCTCTCCCCCTGCCTCTACCGCGTAACGCCAGTGGCACACCATGTCTGGCCGCACGGACGACGTGGCGGCGCTGCGCAAGTGGCAGGACCGCATCCGGAAGGAGATGCGGTTCACGGAGGCGCGCGAGGTGGGCGAGGTCCACATCAACCCGCACTCGCTGAAGCCGCTGACGGCCCAGATTGGGGAGGCAGAGAAGGCGGGGGCATCGGCGGAGGCGACGGCGCGGCCGGAGAAGGACGTGGCGGACGTAAAGGCCATCCTCACTGCCACGCACCGGCCGCCACAAGAGAAGGCCAAGCGGCCCGCCACCGTGAGCCAGGAGATTGGGTGGCACTGGAAGGAGGCGGAGGTGCCGCCCGCGCGCGCCGTGCATGCCGCCTCCCCCGAGGTGGCGTACGCCACCGTGTACTACGAGACCTTCCACTGCGGCCCCTTTGCCAAGACGCAGTCGGTGGCGCGCTGAGTTGTTAGCTAGCACCTTAATATCGGTAATATAACTTTGATATGCAACTTGTGGCCACACTACTTCAATAATTATCATTTTCATAACGCTACTCAATGCGCGCCGTGTGAGTGGCCATGGCTGCCGCCACCACCACCGCCGCCATGCGAATGGCCATGGTCGCCACCACCGCCGCCGCCATGGGAATGGCCATGACCGCCGCCGCCGCCACCGCCGTGCGAGTGACCGTGGCCGCCACCGCCGCCGCGTGACCGCATCATGCGGTCCATGGTAACCCAGGCGTCGGAGGCATGCAAAGTGGCGCGCGTGGAAAGCACGTTCAGGCGCATGGCCTCCACCGTCACCTCGGGCGGCAGCGCCGCCAGCGCCGCGGCGGGGTCTGTCATGCCCGTCTGTTGCATCAGCATGCCCGCCGCCTCCAGGTCGTCGTCGCCCAGCGACGCCGCCGTAACATCGGAGGACGTCAACGGCGCAGTCGGCGCGGTGGCGCCAGGCGCCGCAGCCGTGCTGCCACTAGTCACCCCCGTCCCCGCTGCCGCACCACCGCTGCTGCCGCCACCGCCATGACCGTGGCCGTGGCACGGCTCGCCGCCGTGGCTGTGCCCGTGCCCACCGCCGCTGGGCCGGCTGCCGGGCGCGGGGATGACCACCTCCTCACCGCGCTCGCGGCGGCGTACCAGGTCTTCCAGCGTGGCGCGCATGCGGCGCAGGCCCTCGCCGTGCACCTCTGCCATCGTCGCCGCCGCTGCATCCACTGCCGCCACCTCGCGCGCCGCGATGGACGCCATCGTCACCACCTTGCCCGGCCGCAGGCCCACCAGCTCGCGCAGGTTCTCCCACTTGGAGCCCAGGTCAAACGGGTTGGACACGTGCGGCGTGACGAGCGGCGCGCCGTTGGGCCCCAGCGGCAGCACGCGCACCGTCTGGTAGTGCGCGTAGCGCGGCGCGTTGGCGGCCTCGTTGGTGGTGATGTTCATCGACCCCTGCCATGCCTGCGTGTACAGCAGGAAGGTGGTGAAGGGCCAGGACCACAGCAGGCAGGCGGCGTACCACAGCAGCGTCCAGGAGGTGAGCAGGAGGGCGAGGCGGTAGGGGCGCTCATACGCGTCGCCGGACTCCACCGCGCGTGCGCGCGCCGCCGCGATGCCGTCGGCATACAGCTTGGGGTAGGCGGTGGGTATGCCGCGCGCCTCCTCCTCATCCTCCCCCAGGTAGCCCCACAGCGCCACCAGCATGAGGCCCGACACCAACCACTGCGCCACCGTGTACGCCAGGAAGAGGGCGTGGTTGCCGCGCGCCACGGGGCCGCCCGTCCACGTGCACAGGTGGTCATAGCGGTCGTAGCAGCGGTCGGTGCAGGCGTCGTGCTTGGCGCGCAGCGGCCGCACCAGCTCGCAGCTGTAGCACACGCGCTCCTCCACCGCCGCCGCCAGGTTGGCAGCCACGAGGGCGGGCGGCGGCACGCCGGCGGTGGCGGTCAACGACTGCATGTCGCCCCACACGCGCGTCACGTCCGTCTGCTCCGCGCGCACCGCGCGCAGCAGGCGCTGCGTGGGCGTGGCAACCAGGGTGCCCAGCAGGGCGTCCGCCGATGCGGCGTCCGCGGCAGCCGCTGCCGCCGCCGCTGCTGCCGGCGCTGTCGCGCCCCCGCCGCGGCTCAGCTCCAGCTCCACCAGCGCCTCGTAGTCCACCTCGCCGGTGGCGGTGCGCGGCGGGTTTGCGCGGCTGTACGCGACTGGCAGCCCACCGCCGCCGCCCGCCCGCCGCACCGCCACCTCGTCCTCCCGCACGTGGTTGTCAGTGGGATACACGCGGGTGGCGGAGGGCATGGGGTTGCTGTAAGGGTACGTCAGCGTGGCGGTAACGGGTGCGTCAGGCCAGCGGTCGGCGCCCAGCAGGCCGTACGGGTCCAACGCGCCCGCACTGCCCTTGTACAGCCGCAGCCACAGCGCCACCACGCCTGCCGCCATGCCGCCAATCACCACGCCCAGCGCGCCCGAGTTGGCGGCGGAAATGTACAGCCACCAGATGGCAATGGACGACAGCAGCATGGTGAGGTACAGCGCCGGCACCACGACGCGCGCCTGCGGCCGGCGCTCGCAGCATGCCACGCGTGCAGCGCGCAGCGCGCGTGTGTGGAACGCGCCCTCCTCCGCCGCCGCCGCGTCGCAGGCGGCGCGCAGGAACAGCACCGTCGCCTTCTCACGCGCAATCACGCCCTTGCCCACGGCATCTGTGTACGCCGACCCCGCACGCGCCGCCGCCACCATGGTGCGGTGCATCTTCTCCGACAGCGCGGTGGCCGACATGCCCACCTCTGACGTGTCATTGCCCCCCACCCTCCCGCTGCTACTACCACCCCCGGCGCTACCCCCACCGCCCTCCCCTCTCTCGCCTCCGGCGCCCGCCGCCACCCGCGCGCCAGCGCTGGCGGCGCGCCCCGCCGGCGTGTCGCCGCCCACCACCGCCCGTGGGTCGGTGCCCACCACCTGCACCAGGAACTTGGCGGCATCGACAGACGCGCCGGACGCAGCGCGGTGCAGCGGCAGGTACCCGCCGCCGTCTGGCTCCGTCAGGTACCCGTCGCCGTACCGGTTGCGCAGCACCCGCAGCACGTGCACCTGGTTCTTGTACGCCGCCCAGTGCGCGGCGGTGCACCCCAGCGCGTCGCGCGCGTGCCCGTCCGCACCGCGATCCAGCAGGTGCAGCACCAGCAGCCGCCGGCCGTTCTGCACCGCCATCATGAATGCCGTCGCGCCTGCCGAGTCCTTCGCCTCCAGGCTGCCGCCCGCCTGCAGCAGCAGCTCCGCGCACTCCAGCGACCCACTGACGCACGCATACATCAGCGGCGTCTGCTGCACGCCGTTCACGGCGTTCACCTGATTAGAGGGGGGGGGGGGGGGGGGGCCCCACCCTGTGTCACGGCAGGGGGGGCCCCCCCCCCCCCGCCCCCCACCCCCCCCCCCCCCCCCCCCCCCCCCCCCCCCCCCCCCCCCCCCGCCACACCCCCCCCCCCGCCCCGCCCCCCACCCGCGCGGGCTGGCCGCCCCCCCGCGCCCGGGGCGTTCACCACCGCGGGTGCCACGCGCGCCATGTCAAAGAAGGCGGTAGCGTCACCGCCGCGCAGGCGCGTGAACGCCGTCTCCAGCGACGCGGACGCCATCATGCGCGCCGCCGCCGCTGCCCGCAACGCGCCCTCATCCATGCCCATTGCCAGCCGCGTGCCGCCGCCGCCGCGTGGCGCACTGGGACTGCGGCTTGCCGCCGCTGGCGACGCCACACTCTCTGCCATCCTTGCCTTCAGTGGTAGATGTAGTAGTTGGTGGTGGTGGTCACTCCCTTCTCTCTCTTCCTATGCCTAGTCAACCGCTCCAGCTGCTAGCCTCACCAATTCACACTATCCCTCTCCCCTCCACTCAACTCTCACGCCCTCCAGGCCCTCCACTTTCCCTCCTCGCCTACTACTCCTCCCCGACCCACCCACCAGCAGCAGGCGACCCACACTCCCGCACTCCCTCTCAACCCCACTCCCACCACTACCACACATGCAATCGCCCAATTGCCGGATATGCGTCTCCACACCGGCACGCCCAGTCACACTACCCGCACACGTCGGGCTGCCTGCGCCCCACACTCCCTCCACTTCCCGCCACAATTGCGCAACCACCATGCCACCACACCAGGTTCACCACCCATAGCCGTTGCCCGTGTGGTCGTGTGCAGGCTGTCGATGTGTCGCCGCATCTTGCCGCACTTTCGCCTCACTTAATTGCAGCGCCGCAGCTGGCCCGCAGCAGCGGTGCTGTGCACGATTCAGCCACTCTTTTGCTATACTACTGCTACGAACATATACGCCACGCAGCCATGAAACTGGTAGCTGTGTATGGCGCACCAAGTCTGTCCCTAAGCATACGAAATACTGCCGCAAAGTTTTCTTCTCCACTCCCCCTCACCGTGACATTCAAGTATCTGTGTGGCTGTGGCTGCCGTTACAGTGTGGTGGCTGCTGCATAGATTGCAACACACAACACACGCGCGGACGACGCGGAGGGCAATAATGTGGGCGGGGCGAGGGCAGTAGACAGAACTGTGTGTGGTGTCTGCATTGTTGTTTGATTGCGTCTGCGCCTGCGCCGTCTACTACCATCGAAAGTAGTAGTGGCTGGAGCAGCAGCTGTGGCACTCAGCAGCAGCTGTGGCACCAGATCCTGCTGCAACCAGTGTTGGCAGCGCAGCTCAGCTCATCACCAGCGGCGCGCCTAGTAACGGGGCGGCGCCCCCATGCGAACCACCATGGCGTCGTCGCCGGCGTCGCTGTCGCTGCGCGCGCTGTCGTTTGAGCTGGACCGCCTGAACGACAGCATGCTGCGGCGCGATGGCAGCGGCAGCGGAGGCAGCAACAGTGGCGGAGGGCATGCGTTAATGTCGTCGACAATGGGGGCGGATGCGCGGCCGTGGGGCGGCGTGCGAGAGGTGGATCTGCTGGTGGGCAGCGGTGGCGGCGGCGGTGGCGGCGGCGGGGGTGCGGCGGCGACGGCGCATGGGGATTCGACGCGGTGGGCGGCGCAGTCGGCAGCGGCAGCGGCAGTGGATGCTGCGGCCGCATTTGCATACAACATGCGGGCGGTGGCGGAGGGTCGACTGGCAGCGGTATCGGGCTCGCCGCCCAGTGCCGGCAGCATGTCAGCGGCGCTGCCGCCAGCGCCGGTGGGACCCGTGCCCATGCTGCGGTCAGCTCCTGCCACACCTGGCAGCCCGTTGTCTGCCATGGCTGCCGCCGTCCGCAGCCTGCCGTACGGCGCCGCGCCTCCCGCGTACATGCCGCAGGCGCCACCGGCGGCGGGCCCCACGCTAATGCTGCCCACCACGCCCGCCGCCGCGCGCCGCGCCGCCACACCCACGGCGCACCCGCAGGTGGCGGTGCTGCACAGCGGCGGCGCACTGCCGCCGCCATCGCCCGCAGCTGTGGCGGTGGTGGCCAAGCTGGAGGCGCGGGAGCGCATGCTGGCGGCAATGCGGCCACCGGTGGCTGCCGGCAGCCCGCCAGCGGCGGCTGCGGCAGCGGCGCCCACGGCGGACCCTACCGCCTCCCTCGTGCTGGCAGCCATGTCGCCGTTGGAGGACGCAGTGACGCGGCTCAGCGACACGTACACCAAGGAGGTGAGCCTGGGCAGCAAGGCGCTGTCAGCAGCGCAGAATGCGCAGGACGCGGTGGCGGCGTTGGAGCGGCGGCTGGAGGCGGCACTGGCTGGCGGCGGCGGCGGCGCAGGTGGTGGTGGTGGTGGTTTTGGTGGCACGGTGTGGCAGCTGCCTCCACCACCACCCGTCGCACCTGCCCCGGTGCCTGCGCCGGCGCCGGCGCCTGCGGCAGTGCGTGCACCCGCACCTGCGCCTGCGCCTGCACCTGCACCTGCACCTGCGTCAGTGCCAGCACTTGCACCGGCGCCGGCACCTGTGGCAGCGCGGGCACCTGCCGCCGCAACGCCGGCACCCGCAGCAGCTGCAGCTGCTGCTTCAGCGTTGCCGTCGCCGCCGGCGGGACGCAAGGCGGGCGCGCCGTCGCCCGGCGCCGCCATCTCCAATGCCGCCCTGTCCGCACTCACGAGCCTGCCAAAGACGCCGTCACCCCCAGTGCCCCGCCAGGCGGTGCGCGCCCGCTCGTCACCCCCGCTTGCTGCCGCACCTGCCCCCGCCGCCGTGCCCGCGCCAGCACCCGCGTCGCCGAGCCTGAAGCCGGTGCCGCCGGCACGGCCGTCCAGTGCCAGCGCTGGCCGTGCGGCCGCGGTGACGGTGGTGGCTGCTGCACAGGCCGCCGCTGCCGCCGTAGCTGCAGGCCCTGGCGGCGGCGGCGGTGGCGGCGGCACGGGGTTGATGGATGCCCGCAGCGTGCTGTCGGTGGCCACGGGGGTGGATGAGGGGCCGGTGCACGTGCTGGACGCGTCCGCGGAGGACGATGAGGATGATGAGACTGCAGCGGCGGGTGCAGCAGCGGCGGCTGCAGAGCCTGTGGCGCCACTGCAGCCAGTGCCGCCGCGCCGGCGCACGCTGCCACCCAGCGAGAGCGTGTCGCGGCTGGCGGTGCTGACCGCGCCGGCGGACAGCCCCGGCGCGCGGGCCATGGTGCCCAGCATGCGGCCTGGCCCAGGGAACCGGCCGTCACCGTCGCCGGTTGCCGAGCGCCGCCGCTCTGGTGTGGATGCCTCCGCGGCAGCGGGTGCCGCGGCGGCTGCCGCAGCGGCGCTGGCCGCCGAAGTTGCAGCTGACCAGGCTGCCGTCGCGGCAGCTGCCGCTGAGGCGACTGTGTCGCCCGCCAAGGCAGCAGCTGCGGCAGGGGAGCCCCGCGCCGACAGCAGCAGCAGTGGCGCCGCCCGCCCCGTCACCATGGCAGTGGCCCCGGTTCGGCCGCTGGCGCCGGCAGCCGCAGCAGCAGCAGCAGCAGCGCCACCGACGCTTTCCGCTGAGACCGCGGCGGCGGCGGAGGCAGCTGCGTCAGCATTTGTTCTGTCAGCGTCCGAGCAGGGCGAGGGCGGCAGTGGCAGCGAGGCGGTGGGCGACGAGGCGGACCTTGGCGGCGGCGAGGTGGTTGCCAGCAGCACGGTGGAGGGCGAGGAGGGGGAGGAGGATGAGACGCCGCCGCTGACGGAGGCGGTCGTTACGTTCATTGTGGCGCTGCTGGGTGGCATCACGGTCTTGAAGCACGGGCGGCGCGGGTGGCCGCACAAGCGGCTACTGTGGCTGGACACGACGGGCGCCGACCTGTGCCTGCACTGGGGCCGTGTGGAGGCCGGCACAGCGACCGACGCGGGGGAGACGATGCCCATTGCCGCCATCACGCAGGTGCTGACCGGCATCGGCACGGACGTCATGCGGCGCAGCGGGTCCAAGAAGCGCACCGCGCTGTACATGTCCTTTGTGTCGGCGGACCGCACGCTGGACGTGGAGTTTGACACCGTGGAGCAGCGGCAGATGGTTGAGCGCGGCTTCTCTTCCGTGCTGCACCACCCCATGCTGCTGCAAGAGGGCCTGATGTACGCCGTCAACAACCACCTGTGGTCGCCGCCGTACGCGCTGGAGGGCGGTGGCGCCGGCGGCGGCGGCGAGGGTGAGGAGGCAGGCGACGCCGGCGGCAGCGGTGGTGGTGGCGGTGGTGGCTCTGACGAGGAGGCGGAGCGTCATGGCGGCGCCCGCCGGCCGTAATGTCAGCAGTGGTTTGTGTGCGCGTGCTTACTGCCTGTGCATTCTGCGTGTGTGTGCGTGTTGTGTCTGCTTCCCGCTGACCCATTAACCACTTTGAAACATGCATGCGGTTGCCCTATCATTCAGATCACGGCGGCTCGGGCGCCATCCACGCCACCATGCCGCCGCCGCCGTACTTGCGCGCAACGGCGGACTGCGTCCGTGCGCCCACCTCCAGGGCAGCGCCGTCGCCCGCCCGTGGAGCGGCGCACCAGATGGTCGACAGGTGAGGCTTGGGCGCCGGCTGTGGCGCTGCAGGCAGCAGCGGGGGCGGCGGGCGGGGCGACAGCGACGGCGGCGGTGCGCCGTCCAGCCGGATGCTGGCGCCGCGCAGGGCCAGCAACAGCAGCACAACACGGCGCTGCGGCGCCGTCTTGGAGCCCAGCTCACTTGCCAGCCGGGACACACTGAGGCCGCCTGGCGCCAGGCTGCCGCGCGCCACAATGTGTGACGCTGTGGTGCCGCCGCCGCTGCCGTCGGCTGCCGCCGCCGCCGTTGCCGCCGCCGCTGCAACTGCAGCGGTGCCTCGGCCCTCCAGCCAGCCCAGCAACTCTGCTGGCGGCGAGCCATGGCTGGCAGCGACGCGACCAATTGCGCGGCGCAGGCAGGTGGCAATGGCGGCATCGACAGCCGACCCATCGCTGGCAGCCAGCGCTGCAGGTAGCGCGCTTGACGCCGCCAGCTCACGCTGTAGCGCACTGCACAGCACTGCCGCCGTCACAGTCATGGGCGTCGGCCGCGTGCCGCGCGGCGGCGCCGCCGTAATCACACTCAGCATGGGCCACAACAGGCCAGCTGGCACGCCGTCGCTGGGTGCGACGTCTGCCTCCGTTGGAGGCTGCGTTGGCGGCTGGACGGGTGCCACAGGCGGCGACGGTGGTGCGGATGTGGGCGGGAGTGGCGGCGACGCTGGTGGCGATGGAGGCGCTGCCATTGGGGCGGGGCGTGTGGTGTCCAACGTAAACGTCAGCGTGCCGGTGGCGCTGCCACGGTGCGCGCTGGTTGCGCTGCTTGGGGGCGCGTCAACGCTCCCGGCGGCAGCTGCGTTGCAGAGGCGCAGCACCTCCGTGTGCAGGTACGCCAGCACCACGTCAGGGTCGCCGGCCGCCGTCGCGCCATCACTGTCCTCGCCTGCTGCAGCGGGGGCGTCGGCGACAGCCGCAGCGCACTCTTGGAACAGCGCCAGCAGCGCCCCGTACGCTACCTCCAGCCGCGCGTCGTCGCGGGGCAGCACACGCGCCAGCAACGCCAGCATGTGCGCCAGCCGTGCGCTGCTGGCAGTGCGCGGCGGCTCCGCCATGGGTGACTACAATTGTGATGCTATGATGCTATGTGGAAAATGTGTGCTAGTGGTACTGCTTGCGCCGCAGCACCTGCGGTGGTGACGGTGGTGTGACGCGGCAGTGTGGCGGCAGGGCGCTGGGTGTAAGGGTGTGACGCGCCGGCAGGGCGACGTGTCGCCGGCAGGGCGCTGACACGCGAACGCGCTCTCCCTAGCGTCTGCACCTCGCCGGTGCCCCCATGTTATTGCAATTTCCACACACACGCGCGCGCTGTGTAAAAATTCATGGGATGCACACGGTGTACATATCTATAATTATAGTGGGAGTAGTGTAGCCACTATCAACGTCGCGCAATAAGAAATGCAGCGTGGGTACGGCGGCCATCAGGCTGGTGCCGCAGCGGCGGCGGCGGCGGCGGCGGGCGGCGGGCTTGCTGGCAGCAAGCGGCGGGCAGCACCGCCAGCCACCGTACCACACGCGGGTGGCGCAAGCGTGGGTACAGGCGCGCCCGCTGGCGGGAGTGGGTCCAAGGTGCCCCTCCGGTTTGTGGGTGGGGACGACGAGGAGGGCGGCGGAGGCGAGGGTGGCAAGCTGGGGCTCCCCTTCTCCAGACATGTCTTGGCGGGCGCCGGCACCGGCGGCGGCGGTGATGGTGGTGGTGCCGGCGGTGGTGCCGGGCGCACCGATGCGCGGCGGGGGGAGGGTAAGAGTGTTGGTGGTGGGCGTGGGCGCGGTGAGCGCAGTGGTGGTGGTGGCGTGCGGCAGGACGACGACGCCGCCGCATCCACTCCCAGCAAGTGGCTGCAGGGTGTGGTAGCAGCGCGGACCACCCGCGACACGGCGGCACTGCGCGCCATGGGTGACAAGGCGGCGGGTGAGGGCGCAGCTGCCGTTGCTGCAGCGCTCGCGGCGGCGCGGCGGGAGGTGGCAGAGGTGACCGCCACCATCAAGGTGCGCCACTGCTGCTGGTGGTGGTGTGGGAGTGGTGGTGGTGCCATAACACACAACCAAGCAGCACCCCACCCACCCGCACTACCCCCTGCAGTCCCTGCACAGCCGCCATGCAGCCAAGCTCCGCGATGGCAGCGGCGCGGAGGTGGACCGTGCATACGTGCGTTGTTACTGCGGCAGTGCGCGTTTGTGTGTGTGCTTGGAAGTTGTAGCGGCCACACCCCACACAACACACACCCCTACCCCATCATGATGCAGGCTGCGTGCCGCACCGCGGCAGCGGCGGAGGAGGAGCGCATGGCAAAGGAGGGCGACGCGCTGCGCACCACGTTCAGCGGCCTGGTGGCGGCGCTGCGCGACGAGGTGGCGGCCACCGTGAGCGGCACGTTTGGGGGTGGCGCCACTGGTGGCGGCAGCGGCGGCGACGGCGGGAGGGCGCGGCGCACCTAGGCGCAACGGCGCACGCCACGAACTTGAAGTGATCACTCAGACGCGGTCAGAAACCACACACACACAACCACACACCCACGCCTCCCTAGCTGGCGCCAAACTCCTCCATCCACGCCTCGTACTTCTTGAGGTCGGCGCCACCCACGGACGACGACACCTTGGAGAGCGTCTCCTGGAAGTCGGCCAGCCTCACGAGGTCCTTCAGCGTGCTGGACTCCTCCGACAGCGCCTTCTTCATCTCTTCCATGTTGCGCAGGCCCTTGCTGCGCACCGCCGCCATCATCTTGCGCATGGGCACCATGGCGGCGTCGCGGCAGACGTTGGAGATGTCGGCGCCGCTGTAGCCTTCCGTCTCCGCTGCCAGCTTGGCCAGGTCCACGTCGTCGTCGGTGGCGATGTCCTTCAGGCAGATCTGGAACAGCTTCTCGCGGTCGCTGGGGTTGGGCAGCGGGATGTAGATGCGCTTCTCAAACCGCCGCCGGAACGCCTCATCCAGGTCCCACGGCAAGTTGGACGCCGCCAGCACCACCACTCGCTTCGGCGCCTCCTCTTCCTCGCCGCCCTCCTCCCCGCCGCCGCCACCACCACCGCCACCGCCGCCACCGCCGCCACCGCCGCCGCCACCACCACCGGGCTTGGGCCCCGTCAGCGACGAGCTGCCGTCCATCTG
>Ga0066256_1004767_pt1 | contig 11796 bp, 15 predicted proteins | sample ThiBio_1000_biof_FD_87107 | JGI IMG/M metagenome (GOLD analysis project Ga0066256, IMG submission 87107) | Wastewater bioreactor microbial communities from Cape Town, South Africa - Thiocy_expt_1000_biof (version 2) | ecosystem: Engineered > Bioreactor > Thiocyanate-remediating >...
GGGGTTATTTTTTCGGGGGGCCTTTGGGGCGGGGCCCCATACCCGAGGCCTTGGAGGACTAAAAGAAGCAGCGCTCCCGGGGGGCAGCGGGGCCGGTCCAGCAGCTGCGGCGCCACGGGCCCCTGTTCCTGCCCGCGCTTTTAGCCCCGCCGATGCCGGGTTGGACGAAGTTGCTGGAAGTGGTCCGTTGCCTCGCCCCGCTGCAGATGCTGGCGGGCTATGCCGCCGCCATGGTTGGCCTCGTCGGGATGATCATCGCCCTCGCAACGGGTGCGATGCAGCCGATCCAGGTCCCTCCGATCACCGGATTGATGCTCGTGCTCGGCGCCGCCACCTGGTGGGTGCGTACCGTGCATCGCCATCGCCTGTCCGGCTGCGAGGACACGGAGGACATGATCCGCGGCGAGATCGCGCGCGCCTCACTCGCCTATGTGACGCTGGTTGCCGGTATTGCCGGCCTCTCCAGTCGCCCGCTCGCCTGGCGGCGCACGCCTAAATTCGCCAATCAGGCGGCCGAGCCTTCGCCCTTCACGTCGACCCGATCGGAGACGATTGTCGGCAGCGCGCTGCTGGTCGTTGCCTCGGGCATGCTGCTTGCGGGCGGGCTGGTGGGGAGCGGAGTCGCGCTGTTGTCCTTTGTCGGCTTTGCGAGTCTCGGCCTTCAGTTCCTGTGCGCGCCGCTCGTGGCGGGGATGGCGATCCGGCGCACCAGCCCGCGTCGTCCGGTCGCGCGTCCGCGTGCCGGTTCGGCGAGCGCGGGCATAGGGCCGATGCAGCCGCTTGGCGAGCGACCAGCCGTGGTGCTCAGCTTTGCGGAGGTGGCGCGCCCCAATGCCGCTATGCGACAGAATCGCGATTTGGCCGAACTAATGAAGACCCGGTGAGCAGGATCAACGGCGGTTTACCTGGGGTCTGCCCTGATCAGATTAAGCAAACACGAACGGAGGACCAGTGCGTTTCTATCTGGTCAGGGCAGGCTTCAGTCTTCGCAATAATATGGGTCGTAACGCTCGCGGCATTTCTTGCGCAACTCGCGGCCTCGGGCCCGATCGGCCTCATCGCCGCTGACGGTGGCCCAGTCGGCGGCCTTGGCCGTCGCTTTTACCGGTGCGCGAGCGACATTATAGGCCGTGCGCGCGACGCAGCCCTGCAGCGCGAGCGCTGCTCCGGAAATGACAACGATGCTGCCGATGGTCTTCATGGCCGCGAGCCTCCCTGATCGGATCGCGCCGGTCTAGCCGTCAATCATGGCCGGAAGATGAATGCCGCGCCGGGCCGTTCAGGCGCGCAGACGCTCCGCAAATCCCTTGCGCAGCTTCTGCAGCTTGGGCGGGATCACCGCCATGCAATAGGGGTTCCGCGTGCCGACCCGGTCCCAATATTTCTGGTGATAATCCTCGGCCGGATACCAGACGGCAAGCGGCTCTATGGCGGTGACGATCGGATCGGCCCAGTCCGCCTGCGCCCGCGCGATGGCGGCGACGGCCTCGGCCCGCTGTGTCTCGTCATGCGGGAAGATGGCCGAGCGATATTGTGTGCCGACATCGTTGCCCTGCCGGTTCAGCGTGGTCGGGTCATGCGTCGCGAAGAAGATGTCGAGCAGATCGCCATAGCCGATGACGTCGGGATCATAAGTGATGCGGATCGCTTCGGCATGGCCGGTCTGGCCCGTGCAGACCTCCTCATAAGTCGGATTGGCCTTGGTGCCGCCGATATAGCCGCTCTCTACGGCCTCGACACCGTTGAGGCTCTGATAGACGGCTTCGGTGCACCAGAAGCAGCCGCCGGCCAGCGTCGCGGTCGCGCTCATGAACATGTCCTTTCGAGAAACCTTGCGGAACGCCTTAGAGATAGGAAATCTCAGGCGCTGCGCAATGGTCCGTTCAGAGCCGCAGCCCCGTCGTCTCGGGCAGCCCGGCCATCAGGTTGAGGTTCTGCACCGCAGCGCCCGACGCGCCCTTGCCGAGATTGTCCAGCGCGGCGACGAGGCGGATCTGATCGCTCGCCTCATCGGCGAACACGAACAGGCGCATGTCGTCCCGGTCCTTGAGCAGTTCCACGGCCAGCGTCGCGGGCTCGTAACTCTGCGCCACCGAGACGATGGGCGAGCCGGCATAATGCGCCGCCAGCGCGTCCCGCAGCGCCGCTGCATTGCCCGACACCATATCCCGGAACAGCGGAACCTCGACGATCATGCCCGAATAGACAGGCACCACTGCCGGCGCGAACAGCGGACGGTGTGCAAGGCCGCAGCGCGCCTGCATCTCCGGCACATGCTTGTGCGCGAGGGACAGCGCGTAGGTTCGCCAGGCCGCCGGGGCGCCCTGCGGGTCTTCATATTCCGCGATCATCGACTTGCCGCCGCCCGAATAGCCCGAGACGGCGTTGCAGCTGAGGCGCGCGTCCGCCGGGACGAGGCCGGCCTGCACCAGCGGCGCGATCAGCGCGATGAAGCCGGTGGAGTAGCAACCCGGATTGCTCACGAAGCGCGCCTGCGCGACGGCGTCGCGTCCGGATATCTGCGGCAGGCCATAGACCCAGCCCGTCGCCGTGCGGTGTGCAGTAGAAGCGTCGATGACGCGCGTCGTGCCGTTGGCGATCATCGCGACCGATTGCCGCGCCGCATCGTCGGGCAGGCAGAGGATCACGATGTCCGCCTCGTTGATCGCCGCGGCGCGCGCGGCATCGTCCTTGCGCTGGGCTTCTTCGAGCGAGATCAGCGAAAATTCCGTGCGCCCTGCCAGACGCTCCCGGATCTGGATGCCGGTGGTGCCTGCTGCGCCGTCGATGAAAATCCTGGTCATTTTGAAATCCTGCGCCGGTCAGTCACCGGCTGCTCATGCTGGTCGGAGAGCCGCGCGATAACATCGGCAAGCGGCTCGATCGTGACGGCCATCCAGTGGGCGTTGGCATGGATCAGGCGTTCGCCGTCCATCATCAGCCCGACATGGCCGGGGAAGAAGATGATGTCGCCTCGTCGGAGTTCCGCCGTATCGGGCAGCGCCTCGCCGACCTCCCGCGCCTGCTGGTCCGTGTCGCGCGGCGCGGCGATGCCGCACGCCGCGAGGGCGGTCTGCACCAGCCCCGAGCAATCGAGGCCAAGGCCGCCCCGGCCGCCCCACACATAGGGCACGCCGAGCGTCCGCTCCCCAACCGCGGCCCAATCCGTCGCCGTCGCCGCGCGCGTGCGCAGATGCCGCTCATGCACGAAGCCGCCGTCCGTCGCGAGGAAGGAGCCCTCGATTGCGCCTTCGAGCCGGGCACCGACAGGGAGGATGTGCAGGATCGGCGACTTGATGTCTGCGGCGGAAAAGAGCGGCGCGACGCCGACCGTCACATGCGTCGCCTCGATCGGCTCGCCAAGTGTGTCCAGCGGCACATAGCCGACATAATGATCGTGCGCGCAATAGCCCCAGGCCCAGCCGCTGCGCGCATCCAGCATGTGAAAGGTTTCGCCCATCAGCAGTTCGCTGACGGCGCCGGCACCATCGTCGGGCGCGCTGCGCAGCATGACCGACGGGACGACGCAGCCGCGCGGGACGGGCGCGGCATAATGCGGCGCGAAATAGAGATCGGCGAGCGCGACATCCGCCAGGTCCGGCCGGATCGCCCGCACCCGCGCGTCATAGCGCCGGGAGGGGCCGTCCAGCTTCACGCGGATGCGTTCGGGGGATGATGCCGCTTTTCCGTGCATCGGCGCCCCCTACGCCAAAGGGGGGGAGAGGTCAAGTATTGGCGGGGATATGCTACCGCCCGTAGCGCGCCTCCAACATGGCGAAAGCCGCCCTCATGCCCAGCGCATCGCCGCCTTTGGGCCTGCCGGGCTTGGCGCTCGGCCGCCAGGCGAAGGTATCGAAATGCGCCCAGGGCGTCCCTTCCGGCACGAAGCGCTGGAGGAAGAGCGCGGCGGTGATGGAGCCGGCATAGCCCCCTTCACCGCTGTTCGAGAGATCGGCGATATCGCTCTTGAACATCTCGTTATAGGCGTCCCAGAGCGGCAGGCGCCAGACGGGATCGTCGACCTGCGTGCCGCAGGCCACCAACTCGGCGGCGAGCGCCTCGTCATTGGCGAACATCGCCGGCAGATCCGGCCCGAGCGCCACGCGGGCCGCGCCGGTGAGAGTCGCGAAATCGATGATGAGCGCGGGCTTGCCTTCGCCTGCCTTGGTCAGCGCGTCGCCGAGCACGAGCCGGCCTTCGGCATCGGTATTGCCGATCTCGACGGTGAGGCCCTTGCGGCTGGTCAGCACGTCGCCTGGACGGAAGGCATTGCCGCTGATCGCATTTTCCGCGACCGGCAGCAGCAGGTGGAGCTGCACCGGCAGGTGGGATCGCATGATGAGGGCGGCGAGTCCCAGCGCATGGGCAGCGCCCCCCATGTCCTTCTTCATGAGCCGCCCCCCGGCGCTCGGCTTGATGTCGAGCCCGCCGGTATCGAAGGTGATGCCCTTGCCGACGATGGCGATGCGCGGTGCGCCATCGCGTCCCCAGAGCAGCTCGGTCAGGCGGGGCTGATTGGCCCTGTCCGCCGCGCGGCCAACGGCATGGATCATCGGATAGCCAGAGATGAGCGCGTCGCCGCGCGTCACGCTCATCGTCGCGCCGAAACGCGCGGCGATCGTCTGCGCCTGCCCCTCGATCTGGTCCGGCCCCATGTCGGCGGTCGGCACATTGACCATGTCGCGCACCATGGTGGTGGCGCGGGCCTGCGCCGCCGCCGCGTCAATCGCGCCGGGCTGCGGCGTGAGCAGCACGCGCGGGCCCTTGGTGCTCTTCTTCTGCTTGTAGCGCTCGAAGCGATATTGCGCGGTCATCCAGCCCAGGATCGCAGGGCCAGGCTCGCCGCTCGCCAGCTTGTATGTCCCCTCGGGCAGCACGTCGGCCAGCTTGGCCAGGCACCAGCTCGACAGCGAGGCGGCGTCGGCCACCCCGCCGACCGCGAACCAGCCCTCGCCGTCGGGCACGATCGCGTGCTCGAAGCCGCCGCCGGTGAACTTCTGCGCGGACAGGGCGGCGCGCTGCGGGCCGGACAGGCCCTTCAGCCATTCGTCGAGGCCCTGCTTGTCGACGAGGTGGATCGCGATCGCGGTCTGGCCGCGATCGGGCTGGATCAGGTCGTGCTTATTGGTCATAGCTGTCTGGCTACCGGTTTATCGGTTCGTGTCGAGCGAAGATGAGGTGAGGGGCCATGCGTTTTTCCGTTCTGCTGCCCGTGCTGCTGCTCGCCGCGCCCCTGGTCCTGCTGGCGGGCTGCAAGAAGGAGGCGCCCGCGCCGCAGCCCAGCGCCAGCCCGACGGTGGCGGCGAGCGCCGCCGCGACCCCGCCGCCCGCGCCCGCGGGGCAGGCGCGCAAGGTCGACGAATCGAACGACAGCTACGAGTTCGAATATGCCTATCCCGCCGCCGCCGACGCGATCCCCGCGCTCAAGGCCAGGCTCGAGGCCGACCTCGTCAAGCAGCGCGCCAAGCTGGCGACCGAGGCGCAGGAGGCCATGGCCGAGGCCAAGCAGAACGGCTATCCCTATCATCCGCACAGCTTCTCGGTCGACTGGAAGGTCGTCACCGACCTGCCGAACTGGCTCAGCCTGTCGACGATCGTCGCGACCTACGAGGGCGGGGCTCATCCCAACTACCACCACGACGCCCTGCTGTGGGACAAGGCGAAGGGCGCGCAGGTGGCCGCGCTCGACCTGTTCACCGGCAAGCAGGCGCTGTCCAGCGCGCTGCGCAAGGACTTCTGCGCCGCGCTCGACCGGCAGCGCGAGAAGAAACGGCAGGAGCCGCTCAAGCCCGGCGACATGTTCACCGACTGCCTCGATCCGCTGGACTACACGGTGATCCTCGGCTCGGCCGGGCATCAGGGCTTCGACCGGATCGGCGTGCTCGTCCCGCCCTACGAGGCGGGCCCCTATGCCGAGGGCGCCTACGAGGTGACGCTGCCGGTGACGGCGAAGATCCTGGCGCTGGTGAAGCCGGAATACCGGGCGAGCTTCGCGGCGGGGCGGTGAGACGGGCGGGATTCCACGATTCGGGTTCATCATCCATAAATTTATAACCAATAAGGTTTCTGTAGGAAAGCGCTATCTGCCCGGCCTCTCTGCCGGGCGGTCCGGCAACTGGCAAAACCCCGCCGTTGCGGCTATATGCGGGGTATGAACCAGTACCAGACCGTCACCGATACCGAGACCGTCCTGCGCGACGGCACGATCAAGCTCCACGGCCCTGGTGCCTTCGAAGGGATGCGCCGCGCCGGGCGGCTCGCCGCCGAGATTCTCGACGCGCTGGGGCCGATCGTCCAGCCCGGCGTGAGCACCGCCGAGATCGACGACGTGGTGCGGCGGATGACGCTGGAGGGCGGGGCCGTGCCGGCGACGCTCGGCTATCGCGGCTATGCCCATTCGTGCTGCGTCTCGATCAACCACGTGGTCTGCCACGGCATCCCCTCAGACCAGCGGACCCTGCGCGAAGGCGACATCGTCAACATCGACGTGACCCCGCTGCTCGACGGCTGGCATGGGGATTCGAGCCGGATGTACCTTGTCGGCGACGTCGCGCTGAAGGCGCGCCGCCTGGTCGAGGTGACGCACGAATGCCTGATGCTCGGGATCGAGCAGGCCCGCCCCGGCAACCGCCTGGGCGACATCGGCGCGGCGATCCAGAAGCACGCCGAGGGCCACCGCTACGGCGTGGTCCGCGAGTTCTGCGGTCACGGCGTCGGCCGCCTGTTCCACGACGCGCCCGAGGTGATCCACGCCGCCCGCGCTGGCACCGGGCCGGAACTGCGCCCCGGCATGTTCTTCACCATCGAGCCGATGATCAACCTCGGCAAGCCGCCGGTGAAGCTGCTCGACGACGGCTGGACCGCCGTCACCCGCGACCGCTCGCTCTCCGCCCAGTTCGAGCATTCGATCGGCATCACCGAGGACGGCTGCGAGATCTTCACCCTGAGCCCCAAGGGCCTGCACAAGCCGCCCTACGCCTGAGGGGCCTTAGCCCCGCGCGCTCCGCACCGCGGCCCCGGCCGCGAAGGGGGTCAGCGCGACCAGCACCAGGCTGACCGCGCCGGTCAGGGCGATGCCGCTGCCGCCGCCGGTGGCCAGGCTGCCCGCGCCGAAGATCAGCAGCGGCACGGCGAGCGGGATCACCAGCAGGCCGGCGAGCGCCATGCCGCCGCGCAGGCCGGCGGTCAGGGCGGCGACGATCACGCCGAGCGCGGCGAGGCCGGGAGTGCCGGCGAGCAGGCCCAGCTCGACCAGACGCAGGCGCTCGCCGTCCAGCCCGAGCAGGGCGGCGGCGGGCAGGGCGGCCAGCATCAGCGGCGGGCCGAAGCTCAGCCAGTGGGCGAGCATCCGCACGGCGACGATCGCCTCCTCGGACAGGCCGCGCAGGGCGAGCTGGTCGAACAGGCCCAGCTCGATGTCGGGCTCGATCAGCCGGTCGAGCGGGAGGATCGCGGCGAGCAGGGCCGCGACCCAGATCACCCCGCCGCCGGTCCGCGCCAGCAGCGGCGCGTCGGGACCTACCGCGAAGGGGAACAGCATGGCCACGGCGAGGAAGAACAGCAGCGGCAGCATGGTCCCGCCGCGTCGGCCCCCGGGCAGCAGCAGCGCCAGGTCGCGGCGCAGCAAGAGGAGGAGCTGGCGGATCATGCCGCCGCGCCCGCGAGGTCGCCCGTGAGGTCGAGCGCCCGGGCATGGGCCAGGGCGAAGGGCTGGTGCGAGGCGACGACGCAGATGCCGCCTGCCGCGCAGTGCTCGGCGACGAGCCGCTCGACCAGGGCGACGGCGAAGGTGTCGAGGCCGTTCAGCGGCTCGTCGAGCAGCCAGACCGGCGCGTCCTGGCCGAGCAGGCGGGCGAGGGCGGCGCGCTTCTTCTGGCCGGTCGAGAGATAGCGCACCGGCACGTCGATGAGCTCGGCGAGGCCGAGCGCGGCGAGGTCCGCCGCCCGGCCGTCGAGCCGCTCCCAGAAGTGCAGCGCCCGGCCGAGCGGCAGTGTGGGATCGAGCGCGGGGCGCTCGTCGAGCAGGGCGACCGCGCCTTCCCGCTCCACCGCGCCGGCGAAGGGCGGCAGCAGTCCGGCCAGGATGCGCAGCAGGCTCGACTTGCCGACGCCGTTGGGGCCCTGCACGTGCAGCGCTGCGCCCGGCTCCAGCGCCAGCGCCAGCCCCGCGAACAGCAGGCGGTCGCCGCGCCGGCAGGCAAGATCACGGGCAGCGAGGCGGCAGGCTTGCATGGGGAGGCGCGATAGGGGAAACCTCGCGGACTGCCAAGGAGCGCGGCACATGCCCATTCCCCGCCTGACCGATCCGGAACGCGACGCGGCCCTGGCCGGGCTGCCCGGCTGGACCCTGCGCGCTGACGGCCTGGCGATCGAGCGCGGCTTCCGGTTCGGCGATTTCTCCGAGGCCTTCGCCTTCATGGCCCGCGTCGCCCTGCTCGCCGAGCGGGCCGATCACCACCCGGAATGGTCGAACGTCTACAACCGGGTCCACGTGGTCCTGACCACGCACGACGCGGGCGGGCTCAGCCGCCGCGACGTGGACATGGCGAAGGCGATCGACCGGCTCCTGCCGCCGGAAACCTGAGCCGGGAGCGGGAACGAGGCCGGGACCGGCCTTTCCGTCCTACCACATCGCCCGTTGCAGCAGGGCGGCGCGGCGTTCGCGGATGATCTGCTCGCGCTGCGCGGGCGTCACCGTGCCGGTCTCGGGCGGGAGGTACTTGCGGACCTCGGCGACCTTGACCTTCCGCACCTCGGGGATCGGGTGCTCGTCGCACTCGGTCCAGCGGCCCTGGACGATGCCGGTCGGATAGCCGGCGGTGTCGAGCCAGTTGGGCACGCCGGGATCCTTGGCCGAGACGACGATCCGCAGCACGCCGTCCTTGTCGACCGGGGCCTGGGCGTCGTTGAGGCTCGAATGGTTGTTGTACCAGTCGGTGGTCTCGTACAGCTCGTTGGTCAGGATCAGCGAGCGGTAGAGGCACTTCGTCGGCGCCTTGGCCTCGACGATCAGCGCCTCGTCGTCGGCGAGGTCATAGACGCCCTCGTAGTAGAACTGGCCCTTGAGCCCGCCGCTCTGGCTGACGTCGAAGATCTTGAACTTGTTGACGAAGCCCTGGCGGCGCAGGGCGTCGACGTGGTCGCCGAACATCAGGGTCGAGAACTCGACCGCCTGGGGCAGGTCGCGCAGCCGCTGCTCCAGCGTCGCCGCGCTGGGGCGGGGGCGCTGCGGCGGCAGGTCGAGCCGCTCGATCGCGACGGTCGGCTCGCGCTCCTTGCCCCAGTCCGAGCCGACGAAGCGCAGCAGCAGGTTGTTGGTGGTGGGATCGAGCTGCCACCAGTCGCCGGTCCAGCCGGCCGGGCGGGTCGGGCTCAGCACCACGTCGTAGTGCCCGGCGGCGTCGACCTTCAGCGTGTTGAGGTCGTGGACCGGGCGCGGCGGCCCGACCATCGGCATGGTCTGGCCCGGCGGCTGCGGCGGGCGCGGGCCGCTCTCGGCGATGACCGCCATCCGCATCGTCCCGGCCCGGCCGCGCAGGCGGTAGGTTCCGCCGGGGGTCAGCTTGGCCGCGCGATAGACCGTATCGGCGTTGGGCTGCCCGGTGTTCCAGACCTGGCCGATGACGGGGAGGAACTGCGGATGGTCGCCGTCCGCGCCGACCGTGGACAGGGCCTGGGCGCCGAGCGCCTCCAGCGCGACGCGGGCGGCCTCCTGCCGGACCTGGGGATCGTCGCGCAATGGCTCGGGCAGCTTGGCGAGCAGGCGGTCGGGCAGGTCGCGCAGGCGGTCGATCAGCTCGTTCCAGCCCGGCACCGCCGAGCCTGCCGCGCCCGCGGCCGGAGCCTCCGCCGCCTGGGCCTTCGCCTGCACCAGCGCCGCGGCGCCCAGGGCCAGGGCCGCGCCGATAATCCGCTTCCTCATCGTCACTCTCCTTTGCCTGGCCGCATCAAGGCGGGCAGGCGCTTGCGCAAGATTCCGGGGGTCCACCGCGCCGCGAAGGCCAACTGCCGCGCGGTCTTGCCGACCAGGGTATGGAGCCGTGCGCCGTGGACCGCATCCCAGGCGGCCTGGGCGACCGCCTCGACCGGGGTGAACTCGAGGCCGGCGGCGACCACCGCGTCGCGCTTCGAGCCGTTGCTCGCCGCGCCGGCCGGGCCGTGCAGCAGCGGGGTGTCGATGAAGCCCGGCATGATCGAGCGGACCCGGATGCCCGCCTCCGTCCATTCGCCGTCGAGCGCCTCGGTCAGGGCGCGGACCGCGAACTTGGTCGCCGAATAGACCGCCAGCCCGCTCGCGCCGTAGAGCGCCGCCGCGCTCGCCGTGTTGAGCAGGCAGGAGCCGGGCGCGCTCGCCTTGAGGTGGGGATAGGCCGCCTGCGCGCCATAGGCGACGCCGCGGAAGTTGACGTCGACGAGATGGTCGATCTCGGCCCGGGTGTTGTCCGCGAAGGGCCCGCCGTGGGCGACGCCGGCATTGTTCGCGACGACGTGGATGCGCCCGGCGACCCCGGCGAAGTCCGCCAGGGCGCGGTCCCACTCGGCGGGATCGCGCACGTCGAGGCGGTGGCTGGAGCTCTGGCCTTCGGGCAGCAGGGCGGCGGTTCCGGCCAGCCCCGCGCCGTCGATGTCGGCCAGGCCGACGAACCAGCCCCGGGCGGCGAAGTGCCGCGCCATGGCCCGGCCGATGCCGGAGCCGCCGCCGGTGATGAAGATCGATTTCGGCACGCCGGGCGCTTCCTCCGCCCGCAATGTTACAGAGCCGGATTGTTGTAGCAATGCCAGGTGAGCAAGGTAACGGCCCCGCGATGCGGCCGCCACGCCTCGGCCATGGCGCGGACCTCCTTCTCGGACGGACGCGCGGGCAGGTCGAACATGCGGTGGAGCCCGGCCTGGATGGCGAGGTCGCCCGCGGCGAGGATGTCGGGGCGCCCTTCCGCGAACAGCAGGTAGATCTCCGCCGACCAGCGGCCGATGCCCTTGATCCGGGTGAGCTGGTGGATCGCTTCCTCGTCGTCCTCTGGCAGGGCGTTGAGGTCGAGCGCGCCGCTCGTCACCAGCTCGGCCAGCGAGCGGGCATAGCCCTGCTTCTGCCGCGACAGGCCGCAGCCGCGCAGGGCGTCGAAATCGGCCGCGAGCAGCTCGGCCGGCGGAGCGCCCTCGCCGAGCAGCGCCTCCAGCCGGTTCCACACCGAGGCCGCCGCCGCGACGCTGACCTGCTGGCCGACGATCGTCCGCAGCAGCGTCGGGTAGCCGTGCGGGCGGATGCGCGGCGGGGGATAGCCGACCCGCGCGACCGCCTGGGCGATCACCGGCTCTCTTGCGGAAATATGATCCAATGAGTATCGTATCGCTTCTGCGCCAAGTCTCACGCCACCAAACCTCTTATCTGACCCGCGTCTTGCAAATCGCCGGCGCAGCGATTAGCAGCCGCGCCAAAGCGCGGATAGAGCGCCCCGTTCCGGAGAAACCATCCAATGCCGCAGATCACCGTTGTCGACCAGTCGGGTTCGGAAAAGGCCATCGAAGCGCCCGAAGGCCGCACCCTGATGGAAGTGATCCGCGACAGCGGCTTCGACGAGCTGCTCGCGCTGTGCGGCGGCTGCTGCTCCTGCGCGACCTGCCACGTCCACATCGACCCGGCCTACATGGACAAGCTGCCCGCGATGTCCGAGGACGAGAACGACCTGCTCGACAGCTCGGATCACCGCAACGAATATTCGCGCCTGTCGTGCCAGGTTCCCGTGACCGGCGTCCTGGCGGGCCTGCGGGTCACGATCGCGCAGGAAGACTGAGGCC
>Ga0066256_1004769_pt1 | contig 11790 bp, 3 predicted proteins | sample ThiBio_1000_biof_FD_87107 | JGI IMG/M metagenome (GOLD analysis project Ga0066256, IMG submission 87107) | Wastewater bioreactor microbial communities from Cape Town, South Africa - Thiocy_expt_1000_biof (version 2) | ecosystem: Engineered > Bioreactor > Thiocyanate-remediating >...
AGGTTGGCGAGGGCGGCGCGCTGGTGGGCGACGCTTTCGGCGAGGGTGCTGGGGGTAGACATGGCGGTTCGGTTTGCGGCGGGCGGTTGGAAGTTTTTCACGATCAGGGGCGCCGCGAAAACACCCGCCCGCCCCCGCCCCCCGCGGGGGGGCGCCGGGGGGGGGGGGGGGCGGCGGGGCGCCCTGGCGCGCGGCCCGGGGGGGGGGGGGGGGCGCGGGCCCCGCCCCCGCGGGGGGGGGGGGCCCGCGGCCCCGGCCCCGGCCGGGCGCGGGGGGCCGCGCGACCGAGCCGGCGAGCTGCTCGCCGAGCGCGATGTCGGGCAGGTCGATGGCGCGGATGTCGAGCTGCACCGGCAGGCCGCCGGAGCCGCCGCTATCGCTCGTCTCGCCGGCCTGAGGCAGCCGCGCGACCTCGACCCGGCCGGCATGCACCCGTTCCGCGCTGAAGGTGAGGCCGAGCAGCGACAGCGGCGACCAGTCGACCTCGACGTCGCGCAGCGCCAGCCACGCGCCCTCGCCGTCCTCGACGACGACGCGTGCGACCCTGAGATGGCCCGACAGCACGCCGCCCAGCCCGCTGATGCGCACGGTGCGGTCCGGCCCCGAGGCGAGCGAGGAGGCGAGGTTGGCGAGCCCGCCGCGCCCAGCCTGCGTCAGCGTCAGCACCACCGCCGCACCCGCCACGAGAGCGACGAGCGCCAGCAGCGCGTAACGCGCATATCTCCAGAACCGCTTCAGAAACCGCATTCCGCCTCCGGTCAGAACGCCTGACCGATGCCCGCATAGACGCCGAAGCTGGGATCGCCCGGACGCCGGTTCAAGGGAACGGCCGCATCGATGCGCAGCGGCCCGAGCGGCGTCAGGTAGCGGATGCCGAGACCCGCGCCGAACTGCGTCGTGCCGAAATTGGGCGATGTGCCGGCCGACACCGTGCCGGCGTCGACGAACGGCACGACGCCGAACTTGTCGTTGATGCGGATGCGCACCTCGGCCGAGGCCTCGGCGAAGGACAGGCCGCCGGTCGGCACGCCGGCCGGGTCGAGCGGCCCGATGCCCTGGTAGCCGTAGCCGCGCACCGAGCCGCCGCCGCCGCTGTAGAAGCGCCGGTCGGCCGGCACTTGTGCCAGCGGCGCGCCGAGGATGGTGCCCGCAGCGATGCGGCCGGCCACCACGAAACGGTTCTCCGAATCGAGCGCCTTGTAGGCGGAGGCCTCGCCGCGCAGTTTCACGAAGGAAGCCCCGGTGAAGAAGTCGTGCGCCGGCTCGGCATCCACCAGCAGGCGCACGCCGCGCGTCGGGTCGAGCTTGTTGTCGCGTCCATCGTAGACGTATTGCAGCGGGATGCTGGCCAGAAGATGGCTGACCGGCACGACCGGGCTGAAGCTGTCGGTGATGCGCGACCATTCGAGCCGCACCTCGCCCGACACGGTCTGCCTGCGCGTCAGCTCGTAGCGCACGCCGGCGCGCGCATCGACGGAGAGCTTCTCGAACGCGTTCGGATGCTCGAAATTGCCCTTCACGCTGGCGATGAACTTCGAGGCCGGCCCGATCACGCCCGGCTTCTCGAACATGATGCCGGCATTGTAGTTGAGCTGGCCGAAGCTGGTGCCGGCGCCGATACGGCTGATCGAGCCCTCGATGCGCAGCTTCTCGGCGCGGCCGAACAGGTTGCGGTGGCCCCAATAGCCCTCGACGCCGCCGCCGTCGGTCGACGAATAGGTGACGCCCGCGCCGAAATAGCGGTGCTTGCGCTCGCTGACGTTGACGTCGACGGGGATCCGGCCGGCCGCGTCGAGCGCGTCGGCCTCCCTGACCGAGACGCTGTTGAAGACGTCGAGCGCGATCAGCCGCTCGCGCGCGTCGTCCATCTCCTGCGGCGAATAGGTCTCGCCCGGCTTCAGCCCGGCCATGTAGGCGACGAAGCCGGTGTCGACGCTTTCCGTGCCCTCGACGCGCGTGTCGCCATAGCCGGCGACCGGCCCGGCTGCGAAGTCGAGCGTGATGTCGAGCGTGCCGCTCTTGTGGTCGGCGACGATCTCGCGGGAGGCGACGCGGGCGAGCGGCCGCCCCTCCTCCTTGAGCGAGCGCACCATCTTGCTCTCGGCCTCGAGGATCTTGGTCGAGCCCGCCTCGCCGCCGGCGATCAGCCCGTAGCTCGCCGGCATCAGGCTCGCCGCGTCGCCGGTCAGGCGGACGTTGCCGAGCACGAACCGGCGGCCCGGCTCGACGGAGACCGTGACCGGCACCGGCTTCGAGCGGTCGAACTGCGCGTCGAGCGGGATCTCGTCGAGCGGCCTGCCGGCGATCGAAACGTTGACGACGCCGTCGTAGCGCGCCTCGGCGTAGAGCGCGGCGACCAACGCCTCGCGCTCGTTGCGGGCCTTGGCGAGCAGGCCGAGCGAGCCGGAAACCGGCCGCTTCTCGTCGGCCTTCATCACCGAGGCGTCCTCAAGAGCCCCGGCGAGATCGCCGTCCTGCGTGCCCGGCTCGAAGGTCAGCGTGTAGCTGAGCGGGTCGACGACGTCGTCCTCGGCCTTCTTGCCGAACAGGTGGATGCCAAAGAGGTCGAAGGCGAAGGCGGGCGCGGGAGCCGCCCCGAGGCAGGCCGAAAGCGCGCAGGCGGCCGCCAGCCGAAACCGGCTCCGGCGGCGCTCCGTGGCATCTCCATGCTTGTCCCCGTCAGGTCGCATTACCCAAAACTAACCACAAATCCTGAACTTGTAATGAAAACTCTCTCAATTTCCGCCACCCGACGTAACGTAAAGCGGCCACAATCGCGTCGTTCCTTGCGCGGGCCGGGCGCCTTTCCGCAACGAAGGCGCCGGCATTCCGCCGCCCGACGCAATAGCATCTCGACGGCGGGGGGCAAAATTGACCCGCGGGCTGGCGTCTCCTCCTGATTGACAAGAGCGGGCCGGTAGCACCTGATCGGGGTTTCGGGGCGTCCCACGTCTGGAGGAGCGGAATGTCACGTCGCGCGGCCAATCTCATCGCATCGTTCATGCTCATGCTCGGGCTGGCAATGCCGGCAATGGCCGAGCAACGGCAGGTCGTGACGACGCCGGACAGCGACTATTTCGGCTTCGACCTGCGCACGGTGCAGAACGTCACGCTCGACCAGTGCAAGACCACCTGCATCGGCGACAAGCAGTGCCGCGCCTTCACCTACAACACCAAGGCGAAGTGGTGCTTCCTGAAGTCCGACTTCAGCCGCATCAACCCCTTCCCCGGCGCCGTCGCCGGCCGCGTGGTCAGCATCTCGGGCGAGCCGGACCTCGGCGCGCCGGCCGAGCTCTCGTTCCTGCCCGACTATGTCGGCAAGGAAGCGATCCGCTACCGCGCCGAGCTGCTGTCGGCCGAGAAACCGGACGAGACGATGGGCGTCGGCGTCTGGATCGCCGGCGGCGACATGGCCGTCCGCACGGCCGCCTTCCCCGAAGCGGTCGACAAGTACCGCTCCGCCCTCCAGATCACGCCCGACGACCGCACGGTGTGGAGCAAGCTCGCCGACGCCATCCTGCGCGTGGATACCAACGACTATTCCGAGCGCGCCCGCCTGCAGCGCGACGGCACGTCGGCCGCCCTCAACGCCTACCGCCAGACGCGCGGCCGCAACGAGCGGGCCGCGACCCTCGCCCTGCTCGCCCGCGCGCTCGACAAGCGCGACCTCTACCGGCCGGCGATCGAGAGCTACAAGGCGAGCCTCGAGCTGGCCAACAGCGCCGAGGTGCGCGCCGCCTTCGACGATCTGCGCGCCCGCAAGGGCTTCCGCGTGGTCGAGCACACGGTCGACGCCGATTCCGCCAGCCCGCGCGTCTGCATCCAGTTCTCCGAGGACCTGGTGAAGTCCGGCGTCGACTACGCCAAGTTCTTCACCGTCGACGGCGCCGCGCCCAAGGGCGTCACGGTCAGCGACCGCCAGGTCTGCGTCGAGGGGCTGGAGCACGGCAAGTATTACGACATCCTGATGCGCGACGGCGTGCCGTCGAGCGTCGGCGAGAACATCCTCGCCCCCGTCGCCCTCAACATCTACGTGCGCGACCGCGCGCCTTCGATCCGCTTCACCGGCGAGAACTTCGTGCTGCCCTCGACGGCGCGGCGCGGCATCCCGCTGGTCAGCGTCAACACGGAGACCGCAGACGTCAGCCTCTACCGCGTCGGCGACCGCGCGCTGGCGCAGCTTCTCTCGGGCTACCAGTTCCTGCGCGCGCTCGACGGCTACGACGTCTCCAACCTCGAAGAGCAGCTCGGCGAGGCCGTCTGGAAGGGCGAGCTGTCGATCGCCTCCGAGCTCAACAAGGAGATCGTCACTTCCTTCCCGGTCGACGAGGCGCTGAAGGAACGCAAGCCCGGCGTCTACGTGCTCGTCGCCATGCCCAAGGGCGACCAGCCGGATAGCTGGAACGGCCGCGCCACCCAGTGGTTCGTCGTCTCCGACATCGGCCTCCAGACCTATGCCGGGCAGGACGGGCTGACGGTCTTCGCCCGCTCGCTCGCGACCGCGAAGCCGCTTCCCGGGGCAACGCTGACGCTGCTCGCCAAGAACAACGAGATCCTCGGCACCGCGACGAGCGACGCCGACGGCAAGGCGACCTTCACGGCCGGCCTGACGCGCGGCACCGAGGCGATGGCGCCCGCCGCCCTGCTGGCCAAGAACGGCGACGCCGACTTCGTCTTCCTCGACATGACGCGCGCCGGCTTCGACCTGTCCGACCGCGGCGTCACCGGCCGCGCCGCGCCCGGCGCGCTCGACGTCTTCACCTGGACCGAGCGCGGCATCTACCGCGCCGGCGAGACGGTGCATGTCGCGGCGCTTGCCCGCAACGATGGCGCCGAGGCCGTCGCCGACCTGCCGCTCACCTTCATCTTCTCGCGCCCCGACGGCGTCGAGGACCGCCGCATCGTCGCGCGCGGCGAGGCGCTCGGCGGCTACGCGCTCGACCTGCCGCTGCAGCCCAACGCCATGCACGGCACCTGGACGCTCGAAGTCCATGCCGACCCGAAGCAGCCGGCCATCGCCAATGGCCGCTTCCTGGTCGAGGACTTCGTGCCCGACCGCATCGAGTTCGACCTCTCCACCGACGCCGACGAGGTGGCGGTGGGCGGGACGGCCGAGATCGGCGTCGACGGCCGCTTCCTCTACGGCGCGCCGGCCGCCGGCCTGTCGCTGGAGGGCGAGGTCTCGATCTCGACCCTGCGCGAATGGGATGACTTCCCCAGCTATCAATTCGGCCTCGCCGACGAGGAGAACGACGATTCCGGCAACGTCACCGCGCTGGAGGACCTGCCCGTCACCGACGACGACGGCAAGGCCTCGTTCCCGGTGACGATCGAGGCGGTGCCCTCGACCACCCGCCTGCTCGGCGCCACGGTGACCGTGCGCATGAAGGAAGGCGGCGGCCGCGCCGTCGAGCGCGACATCGACGTCGGCATCGCGCCCGGGACCGACATGATCGGCATCCGCCCCGAATTCTCCGGCGAGCAGGTGGCCGAGAACTCGCAGGCCTCCTTCCGCGTCATCGTGGTGACGCCTGAGGCCGAGCGCACCGACATGCGCAACCTCTCCTGGCGGCTGGAGAAGATCGACCGCCACTACCAGTGGTATCGCTCCAACAATTCGTGGAACTACGAGCCGATCACGGTGACGACCAAGGTCGCCGACGGCCGCATCGACGCCACCGCCGCGTCCGAGCCGCAGATCACGGTTCCGGTGACCTGGGGCCGCTACCGGCTGGAGGTCGACAGCCCCGACGCCTCCGGCCCGGCGACAAGCGTCGAGTTCTCGGCCGGCTGGTTCGTCGAGGCGACTTCGACCGAGACGCCAGACGGGCTGGAGATCGCGCTCGACAAGGACAGCTACCGGGTGGGCGAGACCGCCAGACTCAACGTCTCGCCGCGCTTCGCCGGCGAGCTGCTGGTGACGGTCGGCGCCGACAGGCTCTACAGGACCTTCAACGCGTCCGTGCCGGCCGAAGGCGCCACGATCGACATCCCGGTCGACGCCGCCTGGGGCGCCGGCGCCTATGTGACGGCGACCCTGTTCCGCCCCGGCGACGCGCAGGAGACGCGCATGCCGATGCGCGCCATCGGCCTGAAATGGCTGAAGGTCGATCCCGGCGCGCGCAAGCTCGACGTCGCCATCGAGGCGCCGCAGAAGTCCGAGCCGCGCAAGCCCCTGATAGTTCCGGTCATCGCGCCCGGCACGGCCGGCCAGAAGGCCTATGTGACGGTCGCCGCCGTCGACGTCGGCATCCTCAATCTGACCCGCTACACGCCGCCGGACCCGGCCGGCTGGTATTACGGCCAGCGCAGCCTCGGGCTGGAGATCCGCGACCTCTACGGCCGCCTGATCGACGGCTCGCTCGGCGCCATGGGCCGCATCCGCACCGGCGGCGACGGCGGCGGCATGGCCATCGAGAGCAGCCCGCCGACCGAAAAGCTGGTCGCCTTCTTCTCCGGCCCGGTGGAGATGGACAAGGACGGCCGCGCGGTCGTCTCCTTCGACATCCCGCAGTTCAACGGCACCGTGCGGGTGATGGCCGTCGCCTGGACGAAGGATGCCGTCGGCAGCGGCACGGCCGATGTGATCGTGCGCGATCCGGTCGTCGTCACCGCCGGCATGCCGCGCTTCATGGCGCCCGGCGACACCGCGACGCTGCGGCTCGACATCGCCAACACCGACGGCCCGGCCGGCCAGTACCGGCTCTCGGTCGAGACCGACGGCGTGCTCGCCGTCGAGGCCCCGGCCGAGGCGCTGGAGCTCGCCGCCGGCGCGCGCCGCACGGTGGAGCTGCCGCTGACGGCCAACCACACCGGCGACGGCGCGATCACCGTCAGGCTCGCGCATGCCGAAGGCACGGAGGTCACGCATTTCCTGTCCCTGCCGGTGCGGCCGAGCGCGCTTCCCCTTACCACGCGCCACGTCGTCAACCTCGCCGCCAATGGCGGCAAGCTGACGGTGGACGGCGAGCTGCTGGCCGGCAGCCTGCTCGACGGCGCGTCCATCAGCCTGTCGGTGACGCCGATCGCCGCCTTCGACGTGCCGTCGCTGCTCCTGTCGCTCGACCGCTATCCCTATGGCTGCGCCGAGCAGACGACGAGCCGCGCGCTGCCGCTCCTCTATGTCGGCGAGCTGGCGAAGCAGGCCGGCCTCGCGGACGATCCGGCGCTGCACGACCGCATCCAGGACGCGATCCGCCGCGTCGTCTCCTACCAGTCCTCGTCCGGCAGCTTCGGCCTGTGGGGCCCCGGCTACGGCGACCTCTGGCTCGACGCCTATGTCAGCGACTTCCTGACCCGCGCGCGGGAGCAGAAATACGACGTGCCGGCGGAAGGCATGCGGATCGCCCTCGACAATCTGCAGAACTCGCTCGGCTACGACGTCGACCTGACCGAGAAAGGCCCCGAGATCGCCTACACGCTCTACGTCCTAGCCCGCAACGGCCGGGCGTCGGCCGGCGACCTGCGCTACTACGCCGACACCAAGCTGGGCGACTTTTCGACGCCGATGGCGCGCGCCCAGATCGGCGCCAGCCTGGCGCTCTATGGCGACACGCTGCGCGCCGAAAAGGCGTTCCGCTCGGCGCTGGAGCTCGCCCGCTCCAGCGAGACCGACTACTACCGCTCCGACTACGGCTCGGCGCTGCGCGACGGCGCCGCGATGCTGGCGCTCGCCGCCGAGACGCGGCCGCTGCCGGGGCTGATGCCGGAGCTGGTCTCCTACGCCTCCGGCGTGCGCACCGGGGACCGCTACACCTCGACCCAGGAGCAGGCCTGGATGCTGCTCGCCGCACGCGCCCTCAGCCAGGGCAGCGCGGCCATCGACGTCGAGGTCAACGGCGAGGCCCACAAGGGCGGCTGGTCGCAGCGCCTCGACGGCAGCGAGATCGAGGCGACGCCCGTCTCGATCGTCAACCGCAGCGCTTCGCCGGTCGACGCGGTGGTCACCACCGTCGCCGCTCCGGCCGATCCGCTGCCGGCCGGCGGCGAGGGCTACGAGATCACGCGCGAATACTACAATCTCGACGGCTCGCCGGCCGACATCCAGCAGGCGCGGCAGAACGAGCGCTTCGTGGTCGTCCTCAACGTCACCGAGCAGAACGACTGGCCGGCGCGCACGCTGGTCACCGACCCGCTGCCGGCGGGCCTCGAGATCGACAATCCGGGGCTGGTCAACAGCGCCGACCTGTCGAACTTCGACTGGCTGCCCGAGACCGAGGCCGCGCATCTGGAGTTCCGCGACGACCGCTTCGTCGCCGCCCTCGACAGCAGCGGCGGGCCGAACACCTACACGCTCGCCTATGTCGTGCGCGCGGTGACCCCCGGCGTCTACGTCCATCCCGCCGCGCAGGTGGAGGACATGTACCCGCCGGAATTCCCCGCCCGCCCCGCCGTAAACCGGGTCACACAGGTCAAGCGGGGTTGCCGAGGCGCGATAATCGAACATCCGCCATTTGCGATCGGTGTAATCCAACCCGACCAGGCTTCGATTCTCCATGCTTCCAAGCGACCAGTCATATTGCAGCGAATTGTCGATCGTTATTCCTGAAGACAACCGATCGGCCACCCAGTATTCGCGCCACGCAGTCGTGCGCATGTCGTCGAGCAGACCGGACGAACCGGTGAAGGGCATATGATTTTCGGACGTGACGTAGCGCCCATTACTGTGGAAAGTAAGTTGCTCGCTGAACTGATGTTCAAATTGATACCCTACCGACCACCGCCTATTGTCCCATTCATCAAGCCCCGGTTCGCCGTTGAATCGATTGCGGGGGATGGCGCCATTCGGATTTGGCAGGATCGTCCCCTGCGTCGGCAAACCATATTGATATTTCGAAAGATCATGCTGATATTCACCCAATATCGTCAAGGACGTTGCATCGGACGGCTGCCACTTGATAGCGGGTGCGATAAATGTCCTGTCGTCAGGCACGTAATCCAGGAATGTATCGCTTTTTCGATGCAGAAACGTCAGGCGATAACTCAGATCCCCGTCCTGTGTCAGCGGACCACCGAAATCTCCTGAAATCTGTTTGCGATTGTAGCTACCGTACTCGACGTTGATTTCGCGTAGTGGAACCTCGGTCGGGCGTTTGCTTATCGTGTTGATGATCCCCCCTGGAGCTGCTCCCCCGTAGAGAACAGATGATGATCCTTTTAGCACTTCCACGCGTTCGAGACCGTAAGGCTCCTGCTGTCCGTCATAGCCGTTGACTTGATATTTCATGCCGTCTCTGTACAGGCTACTGTAGCCCGCCAGCGCGCGGAAGCCTCTGATAATAAAGCTCTCTGTCGTTCTGTCAGCGCCTTCATATCTGTTAACGCCGGCCACGTAGCTCAATGCATCCTGAAGACTTTTGGCATCCCGGCTGCGCAGTTCGTCGCTCCCGATCACCGTCACGGCCTGAGGCGTCTCAATCAGTGGCGTGTCCGTCTTCGTGCCAGTTGCGCTTCTCGTCGCCGCGAAACCCTCGAAATGGCTCGTGGCCGTCTCGCCTTGCCCCTGAACGAGGATCGTATCGAGCACCGTGGAGCCCTCGTCCTGGATCGTGTCGACGGCAGCAATGCCCGGGTTCACCAACGCGGCCGAACCGGGTGCGCTGACACGGACATTGAGGCCGGTGCCGGAGACAAGTCGCTGCAGAGCCTGCGACGGGTTGTAGCTGCCAACAACGGAGCCTGATGTCTTGCCGCTCGCGAGCGCGGATGTATAGCTGATCTGCCAGCCGGTCTGCCGGATGAAAGCGCTGATGGCGGAAGAAAGCGGCTGCGCGGGGATCGAGAACTGTAAGGTCTGATCGGCCGTTGCCGCGCGCGAGCCCTGCTGTGCCTGAGCGAAGGAGACGGCTGCGGCGCTCGCGCATCCAAAGATCGTGGACGTCAACAGCAGCGCCAGCAGACGCCTTTGGTTCCGGCCATGATGGGAAGTTACATTTTCATACGTCGTAGCGGAACGCGCCGTCATCACGCAAAGCCCTCGTTTCGATTTCGAAGGACCGTGAATTCGTACCGTTCCGATCAGGTCCCTCGTACTCTTGACGAACGACGGGTCCCGAGTCGGAAAAAAAACTTGAGAGGTTAGCGCAAGATTATGATTCCGCTCGGTAGGCGGTTCATGGTGACGCTCGCGGCATCGGCGGGGGTGCGGATGGCTGCCTCCACATCGTCGAGGCGATAATTGCCGGTGACGACGAGCTGGCCGATACGGCTGTCCGCGACGATGATCCTGCCGCCATAGTAGCGGCGCAGTTCGTTCAGCACGCGCGACAAGCGTTGGTTTTCGAAGATAATGCGGCCGTCTCGCCATGCCAGCGCGGTGGCCGGATCGGCGGGCATGACGTCCGAGAGCGAGGTTGCCGTTGCGACGATCATCTGGCCGGGTTCAAGATCGGCCGCGTCCCTGGGATTGCTCAAACGGCTGACATGGACGAGGCCACGTTCGAGGATCGTGCGATCTTCGCCCGCGTCGGTGCGGACCGAGAACGCCGTGCCGCGTACCTCTACTTCGCCGTAACTTCCGGCGACGCGGAACGGATGGTCCGGGTCGGGCTTAACGTCGAAGAACGCCTCTCCCTGCAGGAGCCGGACTTGACGCTTGTCACCGTTGAAATCGACGGCGACGGCCGACGCTGTGTCGAGCATCATGGTCGAACCGTCAGGCAGCGTTACTGTGGTCTTGTCGCCGGTCGCGGTGAGGTAGTCGGCTTCCCATCGCAGCATGATCGCCGGATACTGCCAGATAGCGACCGAGATCAGGATGGTGGCCACCAATGGAAAGGCGCGCATGCCCCAGCGAGCGATTGGGCCTCTGGCGTGGCGACGGACGGCAGGGGCTATCGGGAGACTGTCTACGGCTTTCGCGAAGCTCGGTGCGCCCCACATCGCCTCAAGGTCGCGATATTCTTGGACGTGGCGCGGGCTGGTCGCGAGCCAGCGCTCGAACGCGGCCCTGGTCGCCGGGTCGGCTGTCGTGTTGCGGAGCCGGGCGAACCATTCGAGCGCCTCGTCCACGACGGGGTCCTCATGTTTGAACCCGTCTTCCGGCGTCTCCTGGTCTATGTCCTTACGTCCCACTCAAGTCGTCCAATCGCTACTGTGTCGCGGGGGTCCTTATACATGAGACGTTCGACACTCCGAAATTCAGCAAAATTTCTCGCAGCTCTGCCGGGGCGCTGTCGCGAGGATTTCTATGGCTTGGTACGGCAGCAGGCGGCCAGCGGCCGCCGAACACCGCCCCGGCTAGCGGCCATCGAGCCCGGCGAGCCTCTCCCGGCACTGCGCCATCGCCAGCTTGAGATCGCTGGAGACAGTCCGCTCGGAGATGCCGAGATGCTCGGCGATCTGCCGGTTGGACCATTCCTCCAGCCGGCTGAGGATCATGACCGACTGAGCCCGCGGGGGCAAGCCGTCGAGAGCCTTTCGGAACGCCTCGAAGCGCTCGCGCTCCACCAGCGCCGCTTCGAGGGACGGAACGTTGTCGGGGATGTTCTGGAGCACATCCTCGCCGAGCCCGTCAGTCTCATATTCGGCGCGCATTTTGCGGCGGCGCTGGTGATCGAGCGCGAGATTGCGGGCCGTCTGCTGCAGGAACGCCTCGATATGCTCGATCGGACCGCTCTCGATCGCGCGCCGGGCGCGAAGATAGGCTTCCTGCGCGACGTCCTCGGCGGTCTGCGGATCACCGACGATCCGCATGACCGTCCACATCAGCGAGCGGCGGTGGTTCTGGAAGATTGCGTTCAGGATTGCGGGCAATGGACCGGTCCTCCACCCATGCGGAGGGCCAGTCGA
>Ga0066256_1003338_pt2 | contig 11789 bp, 11 predicted proteins | sample ThiBio_1000_biof_FD_87107 | JGI IMG/M metagenome (GOLD analysis project Ga0066256, IMG submission 87107) | Wastewater bioreactor microbial communities from Cape Town, South Africa - Thiocy_expt_1000_biof (version 2) | ecosystem: Engineered > Bioreactor > Thiocyanate-remediating >...
GCCCGGGCGGACTGCCGACAGCCCCGCCAAGGCCGGACTCTGGTTCGGGGGCTGCCGTGTCCGTATCGCCGTGGCGCAGGCCGACAATCCGGACGGTATTTCGCTCATCGAGCATCGCATGCCTTACGGGTCCGCGCCGCCCCAGCATGTCCATCATGACGAGGACGAGATCTTCCACATCCTCGAAGGCGAGATGGAGTTCGAATTGGGTGGCGAGCGCTTCGTTCGCCGGGCGGGCGACACGCTGATCGGGCCGCGCGGCGTGCCGCACCGCTTCCGCGTGCTTTCGCCGGGCGGCGTGCGGCTGCTGACGATCAGCCGTGGCGGGTTCGAGGGCATGATCCGGGCCACCTCGCGGCCGGCGCCCGGGCCCGGCCTGCCGGAGCAGCGCGCGCCCACGCCGGAGGAGCAGCAGGCATTGGCCACCGCCTGCGCCGCGCGCGGCATCGACATCGTGGGGCCGCCGCTCGCCTGAGTGCCGCCGGCGTGCCCCGACTCAGGTCCGGTCCAGCTGGTGCAGGATCAGCGAATTTCCGTCGGGATCGAAGATGGGCATCATCCGGCAATGCGGCCCCTCGATCAGGGCGTCCGCGCCGAGCCGCACGCCCTGCTCGCGCAAGGAAGCGACGAGCGTCTCGATATGGTCCACCTCGAAGGCGATCACGCCGCCGGCGCTGGCACCGGGCGGGTGATCGGGCAGGACGGTGGTGATGGCGAAGCAGCCGCCGCCTGGCAGATCATATTCCACCCAGCGGCTGGTATCGCTCGCGGTGGTGACGAGCCCCAGCTTCACCTCATAGAAGGCGCGTGCCGCAGCCATGTCCCGGACGGGATAGAGCGTGAAGGCGACCTTGCGGATCATCGGCGGCTTCTCCCCAATTTCCCGGCGCGGCTGGGGAGGGAAGGCAAAGCCATTCGCCCCGAGCCTGTCGAAGGGCCTTTCTTTACCTCACTGCATGGCAGGAAGAAAAGCGAAGGCTCCGACAGTCTCGGGGCGAGAGTTGCTATGCTTGCGGGCGCGAAGCGCTCAGCGCTTCTCCACCGGGAGGTAGGCGCGCGGCGCCGGGCCGGTGTAGAGCTGGCGCGGACGGCCGATCTTCTGCTCTGGATCCGAGATCATTTCGTTCCAGTGCGCGACCCAGCCCACGGTGCGGGCGAGCGCGAAGAGCACGGTGAACATGTCGGTCGGGAAACCGATCGCCGAGAGGATGATGCCGGAATAGAAATCGACATTCGGGAACAGCTTCTTCTCGATGAAATAGTCGTCGTGCAGCGCCATGTCCTCAAGCTGCAGCGCTACGTCGAAGATCGGATCGCTGACGTTGAGGGCGGTCAGCACCTCGCGCACGGTCTTCTGCATGACCGTCGCGCGCGGATCGTAGTTCTTGTAGACGCGGTGGCCGAAGCCCATCAGGCGGAACGGATCGTCCTTGTTCTTGGCGCGGGCGATATAGGCCGGGATGCGCTCGGGCGTGCCGATCTCGCGCAGCATGTTGAGCGCCGCTTCGTTGGCTCCGCCATGCGCGGGGCCCCAGAGGCAGGCAATGCCGGCCGCGATGCACGCGAACGGATTGGCGCCCGACGAGCCGGCGAGGCGCACGGTCGAGGTCGAGGCGTTCTGCTCGTGGTCGGCATGCAGGATGAAGATGCGGTCCAGCGCCTTCTCGATGACCGGATTGACCTCATATTCCTCGGCCGGGACCGAGAAGGTCATGCGCAGGAAGTTGCCGGTGTAGGAGAGGTCGTTCTGCGGATAGACGAACGGCTGGCCGACCGAATATTTGTACGCCATGGCAGCCAGCGTCGGCATCTTGGCGATCAGGCGGTGGCTGGCGATCATGCGCTGGACCGGATCGGTGATGTCGGTCGAGTCGTGATAGAAGGCGCTGAGCGCACCGACCACGCCGCACATGATGGCCATCGGGTGCGCGTCGCGCCGGAAGCCGCGGAAGAAGGTGCTGAGCTGCTCGTGCACCATGGTGTGGCGGGTGATGGTGTGAACGAACGAATCGAGCTCGCCCTTGTTGGGCAGATTGCCGCGCAGCAGCAGATAGGCGACTTCCATGAAGCTCGACTGCTCGGAAAGCTCCTCGATCGAATAGCCGCGGTGCAGCAGCACGCCCTGGTCGCCGTCAATATAGGTCAGCGCGGAATCGCAACTTGCCGTCGAGGTGAAGCCAGGATCGTAAGTGAACATGCCCGTCTGGGCATAGAGCTTGCGGATATCGACGACCTTCGGGCCGACTGAACCCGCGATCGTGGCGTATTCCAGCTCCTTGCCATCGACGGTCAGCTTCACTTTGCTGTCGCTCATTCTGTCACCCCTTGTAGCTCGATGTCTGTCATGCGTCCTTACGCCCATTCACCCCTGCGCCTGGTCGTCCAGGCGTCCGAGCGTCTCGTCCCGGCCGAGGTGATAGAGCACGTCGAAAATCCCTGGCGAGGTGGTTCGTCCGGTCAAGGCCGCGCGCAGTGGCTGCGCCACCTTGCCGAGACCAAGTCCGGCGTCCTCCGCCACGGTCCTTACCACGGTCTCGATCCCTTCCAGCGTCCACTCGGGGAGCGGGCGGAGGCGATCGGCCACGGTCTTGAGCAGGTCCCGCGCCGCACCGTCTAGCAACTTTGCGGCTGCCTCGTCGACAGGAATCGGCCTTGTCGCGAACAGGAAGGCGGCACCTTCGACCAGTTCGAGCACCGTCTTGGCGCGCGGTTGCAGGGCGGGCATGATCGCGGTCAGCCGGGCGAGGCGCTCGGCGGCGGCGTCGCCGTCCAGCGGCTCCATGCGCTCGGCCACGAGCCCCGCCAGCCGGGCCGGATCGGCCTCGCGGATATAGTGGCCGTTCAGATTTTCGAGCTTCTTGATGTCAAAGCGCGAGGGCGAGCGACCGACGCCGGACAGGTCGAACCACTCGATCGCCTGCTCGCGGCTGATGATCTCCTCGTCGCCATGGCCCCAGCCCAGGCGGAGGAGGTAGTTGTTGACCGCCTCGGGCAGCATGCCGAGCGCGTCGCGATAGGCGTCCACGCCCATGGCGCCGTGGCGCTTGGAGAGCTTGGCGCCATCCGCTCCGTGAATCAGCGGGATATGGGCATAGACCGGCTCGGCCCAGCCCATCGCCTTGATGATGCCGAGCTGGCGAAAGGCGTTGTTGAGATGGTCGTCGCCCCGGATGACATGCGTCACGCCCATGTCGTTATCGTCGACGACCACGGCGAGCATGTAGGTCGGCGTGCCGTCCGAGCGGAGCAGGATCATGTCGTCCAGCTCCGCATTCTGCACGACCACGCGGCCCTGCACGGCGTCCTCGATCACCGTCTCGCCTTCGCGCGGCGCCTTGAGGCGAATCACGAACGGCTTGTCGCCGCCCTCGGCCGGATCGCGGTCGCGCCAGCGCCCATCATAGCGCATCGGCTGCTTGGCAGCGCGCTGCTGCTCGCGCAGCTCGGCGAGTTCCTCCGGCGTGGCGAAGCACTTATAGGCATGGCCCTGCGCCAGCATCTGGTGCGCCACCTCGGCGTGCCGCGCGGCGCGCGCGAACTGGAACACCGGTTCCTCATCGCCAGCGAGGCCCAGCCAGCTGAGCCCATCGAAGATCGCGGCGATGGCAGGATCGGTCGAGCGCGCGCGGTCGGTATCCTCGATGCGCAGCAGGAACTTGCCGCCATGGTGGCGTGCGAAGAGATAGTTGAACAGGGCCGTGCGAGCGCCGCCGATATGCAGATAGCCGGTGGGCGAGGGGGCAAAGCGCGTTACGACTTTGTCCGTTGTTTTCACTGGCTCCGACACGCTAAGCTCTGCTCCAGGGGAAGGGGGTATCCGATTGACCGAGCACGCCCCTAGCACGGCTTTTTCGCGGGGACAAATCTCGCTGTTGCGGCGCAGCAACGCGCGGCTTTTCGCTTGGCTCGGCGGAGTCGAGACGCTGCTGGAGCGTGAGCGCGCGCAGCTTCCGCTCTGGGTGCCGATTGCCCTAGGCGCCGGCATCTGCGCCTGGTTCGCCCTGCCGACTCCCTCGCACTGGATCGCGTGGGTTCTCAGCTGGTTGGGCGGCGCGCTGATCCTCGGCATCCTTGGCCGGGGAGGGCGGCTGGCGCACGCGCTGGCGCTCGGCGCGGTGCTGATGGCGGGGGGATGCCTGCTGGTCTGGGGCAAGGCGATTCTGGTCGGCGCGCCGCCGCTCGCCCGCGCCGCGATGGTCGAGATGGAGGCGCGGGTCAGCAGAATCGATCCACTGGTGGCGCGCGGGCTGGTCCGGCTCGATCTCGCGCCGCTCGACCGGGCTGATCTGCCGGCGCGGGTGCTGGTGAACGCAAAGCCGGAGCAACTGCCGCCCGATCTGGCATCCGGCGACCGAATCGCTGTGCGAGCCCGTCTCATGCCCCCTGCTCCTGCGGCGCTGCCGGGTGCCTATGATTATGCCGAGCGGGCCTATTTCCAGGGCATCGGCGCCAGTGGCCGGGCGCTGGGCGAGGTGCGCCGGCTCAGCGGTGGCGGCGAGGGACGAAGCCTGCGCCAGCGGCTGGGCGATCATGTCGCGAGCCAGCTGCCCGGCCCGGAAGGCGCAATCGCCGTCACGCTCGCCACCGGTGACCGTGCGGGCATCAGCGAGGAGGACAATGAGGCGATGCGGCGCAGCGGCCTTGCGCACCTGCTCTCGATCAGCGGGCTGCACGTGTCTGCGCTGATCGGCGGCGTCATGTTCATCGTTTATCGGTTGCTCGCGCTCTCGCCGCAGCTGGCGCTCCGCTGGCCGATCATCCTGATCGCGGCGTGCGTGGGTGCGGCGGCGGGGATCGGCTATACGCTGCTCACCGGCGCGGAGGTGCCGACGGTGCGTAGCTGCATCGCGGCGCTGCTGGTAATTGGCGGGCTGGCGCTTGGCCGCGAGGCGATCAGCCTGCGGCGGATGGCGCGTCATGCAGGGGTGCTGCTGGTGACGGGCCTTGTCGTGGAAATCGTGCTCGCGCCGATCGCCTTTGCGCATTTCCATCGCTCCGGACTGCTGGGCGCCGGCGCGAATTTAATCGCCATCCCGCTCACCAGCTTTGTCGTCATGCCAGCCGAGGTGGCGGGCCTGCTGCTCGATATTGTCGGGCTCGGCGCGCCGGCCTGGTGGGTGGTCGGCCAGGCGTTGCGCCTCCTGCTCGGCGTTGCGCATTTTGTCGCCAGCCAGCCCTTCGCCACCATGGCGGCCCCGGTCACGGGCAAAGCAGTGTTCGTGCTCACCATGCTGGGCTTCCTCTGGATGATGCTGTGGCAAGGGCGCGTGCGCTGGCTGGGCGCGCCAATGGCGGCGATGGGCCTCATCCTCACGCTGAGCGCGCCGGCGCCTGACCTGATGGTGACGGCGGATGGCCGCCATGTTGCGCTGCGCACGCCCACGGGTGAGATGGCGCTGCTGCGTGAGCGGGCCGGGGACTATGTGCGCCCTGTGATCGGGGGGGCTGCCGCCCATGAAGGTGCGTTCCTGCCGCTCGCGGAGGCGGACGGCTCCACTTGCTCGTTGGACCTTTGCGAGGTTTTGCTGCCCATGGCCGGAAGCGCGCCGATGCGCCTGCTGGTGACGCGCACGAACCTCAAACTGCCCTGGCAGGATCTGGTCGATGCCTGCGCGCGCGCCGACATCGTCATCGCCGACCGCCGGATGCCGCGCGGCTGCAGCCCTCGATGGCTGATGCTCGACCGGCCGGCGCTTGCCGCCATGGGCGGGGCGCTCGTCATGCTGGAGGCGCGCAATGTGGTCGGCGGCCGCGATCCGCGCGACCGGCATCCGTGGCGATCGACCGGGCGTGGATTCTAGCTTGCCCTGCGCGACGGCGGAACAGGTGAAGAGGGCGGAGCGAGCGAACGTGGAGTCGGATTCCCGGCGGCGCTACACAGGCCGAGTTCAGGCTGCCCGGGGCCAATCTGCCGGGGACCAGCTGCCTATTTCCAAGCCGCCCGGGTCCGGGCCGTCCGTGGTCCGCGATCCGGATGACAAGATCGCCTCCATTTCCGGTGACCAAATGACGCAGCGACTGCCGCGCGCCAGCTTCATCCCCGGATCAGTTGTAGCGCCGCAGCAGCCCCGCGAGCCGGCCCTGGATGCGCACCTGCTGCGCGTCATAGACCTGCGGCTCATAGTCGCGATTGGCCGGATCGAGCCGGACCTTGCGGCCTTCCGGATGGAAATATTTGAGCGTCGCTTCCGCCTCGTCGATCAGCGCCACGACGATCTGGCCGTCGCGCGCCGTCTCTGTGCGCTGGATGAGCGCGAAGTCGCCGTCGAGGATGCCGGCCTCGACCATGGAATCGCCGGAGACCTCCAGCGCATAATGATCGCCCGAGCCAAGCAGGGCGGCGGGCACGGAGAGCATCGTCTGGCCTTCGAGCGCCTCGATCGGCACGCCTGCCGCGATGCGGCCGTGCAGCGGTATCTCCACCACATCATTGGCGGCGATCGGCGTCGCGCGCGCGGGCATGGGCGATGTCTTGCGCAGCGGGACCACATCGGCGCTCGGCGCGGCGGGTTGGGCGGGCGTCATGGCCATGCCGTCAGGCAGCTTCACGATCTCCAGCGCTCGCGCGCGGTTGGCGAGACGGCGGATGAAGCCACGTTCTTCAAGCGCACTGATCAGGCGATGGATGCCCGACTTGGACTTGAGGTCGAGCGCTTCCTTCATTTCCTCGAAGCTCGGCGAAACGCCGCCCTGATCGAGATGCTGCTTGATGTAGCTGAGCAGTTGCTGTTGCTTGGCGGTCAGCATTGAGCGGTCCCCGCGAAAATGGAACGGACGGGGAACGTTTAGGCAACGAATCGGGGCAAGTCAAGCTGGCTGAAGTGTGTTCCGGAAGGAGGCTCCCACAAGATATTGGGCTCGCCGCCTTCGCGGACCGGATGGGCACGGGCGATTGAATGCGTTTTGAGAGCAAGCCGCGGGAAGTGTCGCGTGGTGGCTCGTGCTACGCGCCGCACGGCAAGCGAAGGAGATCGAATGGCTTATGTCTTCACGATGATGGCCTCGCCGGTCGGCGAACTTACCCTCGTCGCCAGCGACGAGGGCCTGGCCGCGATCCTGTGGGAAAATGATGATCCCGCCCGTGTGAGGCTGACGCCCCGCGCGCGCGCGGACGATCATCCCGTCCTCATGGAGACCGCGCGGCAGCTCGCCGCCTATTTTGCGGGGGAGCGGACGCGCTTCGAGCTGCCGCTGGACTTCCACGGAACAGATTTCCAGAAGCGCGTATGGGCCGCGTTGCTCGCCATCCCGTTCGGCGAGACGCGCAGCTATGCGCAGATCGCCCGGGCCATCGGGGCGCCCACGGCGTCCCGCGCGGTCGGGGCCGCCAATGGCCGCAATCCCATCTCCATTGTGGCGCCCTGCCATCGGGTGATCGGCGCGAGCGGCGCGCTCACCGGCTTTGCCGGCGGGCTCGATGCCAAACGACACCTGCTGCGGTTGGAAGGGATCGACATCGCGGCGTAGAACGGACCCGTGCCCCTCGCGGGGCACAGGTCCGATCGTCATGCAGAGGGCGGTTTCGGCCTCAAGTCAGCACATATTGCCGCGGCTCGATCGGAGGCGGCAGATCCTCGACGCCGAGCGCGGCCAGCATCTCGCGCTCGACCGTGCGGCTCATCGCGTCGAGCGGCAGGTCGTTGGGTTCCAGGCCGAACGGGTCCTCGAGCTGGTCGCCAAGCGCATCGAGCCCGAAGAAGGTGTAGCTCGCCAGCAGCACCGGCAGCAGCGTCCACCAGCCGAGCGCGCCCGCCAGCGCGAAGGGCAGCAGCAGGCAGAAGGCATAGCTCGTGCGGTGCAGCACCAGCGAATAGGTGAACGGCACCGGCGTGGTCACGATGCGCTCGCAGCCGGCCTGCACCTGGGAGAGGGCGCTCAGCTGCCCTTCCAGCAGCGAATGGTGAATGGGGTTGATCCGCCCGCTTTCTGCGAGGCGCAGCAGATGCGCGCCCGTATGATAGAGCAGGCCGTCAATCGGATTGGGCGAGATCATCCAGGGGCCGACGCCCGCCCAGCGCTCGATGCCCGCCCGCTCGTCCCGGCCGCGCAGCTTGGCGGTCAGCCCGAGGGTGAAGCCGCACACGCCGCGCAGCAGAACCTCCCGGTCCGCCGGGTCCAGCGTCGCGCTCTGCCGCGCGAGCGAGCGGCAGGCGATGATGAGGCTGCCCCAGAGCTTCCGGCCTTCCCACCAGCGCTCATAGCAGGCGCTGTTGCGGAAGCTCATGAAGATCGAGAGCGAGATGCCGATGAGCGCGAAGGGGATGGCGCTGATCTGCGAGAACATGCCGGGCCAGGCATAAGCGCTGAGAATCGCGAAGATGCTGATCAGCGCGATGATGGCGAGCCGGTCGACAATCTGGACGAGAATGGTGCCGTGCAGAGCGAACAGGATTTCGCGCAGGCCGGGTTTGGGGCGGACGATCATGAGGTCAACGATGGAAGATAATGCATGGTCCGGGCGCCTTGCACCTTCGGGCGCGCTGCTGGCAACCCCCGGAGGACTCGTTACAAGGCGTCGATATACCGCTCCATCCTTGTGCGCATCGCCGCATCGGGCAGGATGCCGCGCGCAGCGCCCAGATTGTCGTCCACATAGCGCGGCTGCGCCATGCCGGGAATCGCGATGGGGCGGCACGGATGCGAGAGCACATATTTGAGGAAGATCTGCGCCCAGCTCGTCGCGCCGATCTCCGCCGCCCAGTCGGGCAGGGGCTTGTCGCGCGTGGCGCTGAACAGCCGGTCGCGGCCGAAGGGCAGGTTGATCATCACGGTGAGGCCCTTCTCCTGCGCGAGCGGCAGGATGCGCGCGGCGGCATTGCGATTGTCGAGGGCATAGTCGACCTGGATGACGTCCAGCGGCTCCCGGCGCATCACGGCTTCGAACGCGTCATACTGGCCGTCGAACGAGGTGGTGATGCCGAGCGCGCGGATGCGCCCCTTCGCCTTCAGGTCGCGCAATATGGCGAGTTCATCGTCCACATCGCGCAGATTGTGAACCGCGATGAGGTCGATCCGGTCTGTCCGCAGCTTGCGGAACGAGGCCTCGATCTGCGCGAGGCCCTGAGCGCGATCGTCAACGCTGACCTTGGTGGCGAGGAACAGCCTGTCGCGCAGCTTGAGCTCGGCGATGAGCTGGCCGAGCACCTCCTCGGCGCGGCCATAGGTGGGCGCGGTATCGATCAGCTTGCCGCCCAGCTCCACGAAGCGCGCAATGGTGGCACGCAGGGGCGCCATCTGCGCCTCGCCCTGCGGGTCCTCATAGCGCCGCGCGCTGCCGAGGCCGATGATGGGAGCTGGACGTTGGCGCCGTTCATCCGCGCCGTGAGCAGGGGCGCCTGCGCGAATGCGCCCGTGGCGAGGAGCGGCGCGCTCGCCATTGCGGCCAGCAGCGTGCGGCGATCGAGCATCCGTGCCTCCTATCCATCCTGTTCTGAATGCAGCCAGTTTGCCGCAAGGCGGCCCGCTCATGCAATCGCTTCGTTTCGGCGCTATAAGGGATGCCATGAAGATCTTCACCATCGGCTATGAGGGCGTGACGCAGGCGGACTTCATCGCGGCGCTGTCGGGTGCCGGCGTCAAGCTGCTGGCGGACGTGCGGGCCGTGCCGCTGTCGCGCCGGCCGGGCTTCTCCAAGAATGTACTGGCGGCGGGCCTGCGCGAGGCGGGGATCGACTATGTCGGCTTCAAGGCGCTGGGCACGCCACCGGAAGGACGGGAAGCGGCGCGCAAGCACGATGTCCGGCGGCTGGCGGAGATCTATGCCGTGCAGCTCGATACCGCCGAAGCGACTCTGGAAGCGCAGAAGCTGCTGGATGTGGCGCGCGAAACGCCGACTGCCCTGATGTGCTTTGAGCGGGATCCCTCCGGCTGCCATCGCTCGCTTCTGGTCGATGCGGTGATGCCGGAAGCGGAGGTCGTCCATCTTTTCGCCTGAACGCGGCGGCGGCTGAGCCTGTCTCCCCGGTCAGGCTCATTCCCGCGCCAAGTGGCTGAACAATAATCCCGATCTGATACGATTCGGCATAGTTAAGCCGCTCGTAACCGTGCCCATGCCCAGCTAGACCGGCGTCATCTGTCATAGCAGATATCCGCAGCGCGGATGCGGGGCGGCCCGGCCTGGCCAAACTTGGCCGCGACGGAGCGTGGGCTACGTCGGTTCTCTGGCAGCTTTGTCCGCCAGATGCCCCCGCAGCGCCGCGGGCGGCGCGTCGGGTCACTTCCTGCCGTTGGAAGTGTCGTCCTTCGCGCCTGCCTTGCCGCCCTCATCCTGCGCCGATGCCTCGATCTCTGGCTCTGGCGCGAACAGGGCGCCGGCATCTAGGCCGTCGAGATTTTCGCCGGAGGTCAGCCGATCGAGCACCCTGCGCGCGACCTCCGAATCCTTGCCGCCATGCGGATCATAGGCGAGCGGGGCGAGGTTGACCGCCGCGTGCTTGTAGTCCTTGTCGTTGATCTGCTGTTGCACGACCATGAAGCGCAGCCCCTCGTCGAAGGGCGCAAGTTGCAGCGCGCGCTCCAGCGCCTGTATCGCCAGCTTGCTGGGCCGATTACCCTGCTTCACAAAGGCGAGATAATAATAGAGCAGCGGCAGCGGGTGGTCGTTTTCCAGCTTGTTGAGCGCGACGAACGGCGCACGTGCCGCACGATAAGCCTCCACCTCGTTGGTCGCCTTCTCCGCCTTGTTGAACAGGGCGAGACCCTTCTGGATATAGGCGCGCCGCTGCTCCGGATCGAGCGCTATCGCGGCGTCCGCCGCCTTGACGGCCGCATCGTCATTGTCGGCGTCGAATTCGGCCTCCGCGAGGGCGGCGAGCACGGCGGCATCCTGGGGATAGCGTGCGGCGATGGCCTGCGCCTCAGGCAGTAGCTCCAGCGCCTGCTTATGCGAAACGCCCCGTTGCGAGCGAACGCGAATTGGCATGATCGCCGCTTCGCCGGCGCTGAGTTCGCGCAGGGTGACGACTGCGGGCTTGAGCAGGCTTGCCGGCAGGCGAGCGACATTGAGGCGCGGCCGCTTGAGATATTTTTCGATATCCTTCTCAAGCGCGTCCAGATCTCCGAACACGGCGCGCGCGGCTTCCGCCGACGTCTGGCCCTGCTGCAACAGATTGATATAGCGCTCGAGCTGCCCCTGGCGGTCCCCGCCGAAGGTCAGATAATGATAGAGCAGCCACGCCTTGCCATAGAAAGCATCGTACTTCTTGCCCTCCGCGTTGCCGTAGCTGTCCGGATCGAGCAGCTGCGTCGCGGTGACGTCGGCGGCGTAGAACAGCTCCCCCGCGCGATGCTCGGCCGGCATTCCGAGCATGATGGCGCCGTCCTTGTCGAAGCGCGCGGAAGCGAAGAACTCGGCTGAACCTTCCACGAGCCAGCGCGGCTGCGGGAAGTTGGCGGTCGAGATCTGGAAATGATGCGCATATTCATGGAGCAGCGCGATCATTGAAAAATCGAGCGTGCCGCCGGTCTTGGCCTGTACCGCCGGAACGATCGCGATCGAGCCGCCCGCGCGGGGCTGGTAGAAGGCATAGAGGTAGCTCGGGCCGTCATTGGCCAGCTTGCGCACCTCCCGCTCGTTCTTGACGACGAACACGGTGACGCGATTCGAGGGGCTGGGCCGCTGCTGGTCGGCGCGCAGCAGAAAGGCCATGGCGGAATGGAAGCGCTCAAGCTGGTCGGCGAACCGCTCGATGTCGGCTGGCGTGTCGTCGGCATAGATGACGAAATGGTCGCTTGACGCTTCCAGCCATTTGGCGTGCGCGGCGACCGGCATCGTCAGCATCGCGAGCAAG
>Ga0066256_1004535_pt2 | contig 11772 bp, 14 predicted proteins | sample ThiBio_1000_biof_FD_87107 | JGI IMG/M metagenome (GOLD analysis project Ga0066256, IMG submission 87107) | Wastewater bioreactor microbial communities from Cape Town, South Africa - Thiocy_expt_1000_biof (version 2) | ecosystem: Engineered > Bioreactor > Thiocyanate-remediating >...
GTGAAATTTTCTTTAACCTATTTGTAACAATTTTTATATCAGCCGCTGTAGCTCGCTTGTATGTTGGGTTGAACGTACTTTTTCCCTTATCTTTGTCTGATGATTTACCAACTTGCGCAAACGGATCACGTGACGCTGCGGCATCAAGAATCTTTGCGGCAATTTGTCGTTTAACATCGTTCAGTTTTTCAGCAACTGTTTTGTCCAAGTTAGGATCAACAAATTTACTTGTCATTTATATTATACAGTCACAAAATAATATGCGCAATTCAGATAATTATTGCAATCTGAGTTACATAGAGAAATTCTTAATAAGGTATATTATGTTGAGAAATGTATTTTGATGCATCAATAAAACCCAAGTTCATTTTTTGCATAATCTCTTTAACTTTCTGGCCGCGTCTTGCGGTTTTGCTATTGGGGTCAAATTCTCGACGTTTCTTTTCTGGGTCCTTTGGTCTACCTGCTTTCTTTTCTCTTTTCAGTGTACCGCCAATCTCACGATCGAGTGCTCCACCTTTCTTGGCGCGTTTTTTTATGTACAAACCGTAACTGCCGCCGTCTAAATCGTTTGATTGTTGTGTGTACAGTTGGGGTGTTTCATCAAGATTAAGTGCGCTACCGACTTGTTCTTGCAACTCCTCATAAAAGCCGCTGCCATTTAAATGTTTATCAACTAATTTGTCAACTATGGCGTGAACCTTTGATTGTTCAGTTTGGCCAAGTAGTTTGCGTGTTCTTCCGAATAATTTACGTGTTTGTCCTAACAAGTTTTGTTTCATCTATATATTACGCAAGTAAAAAAATCAAGTTAAAATGTCGTACTATTATATAGCATGCCATATACAATCAAATTGGTACCATCTCATGTTGCGTATCAAAAAGAATTTTATCAAGTTTTCAATAAAGAGAATAATGAACCGGTATCCAAACCGCATAAACGGTACAACGATGCGGTACGACAACTACAAGCGTTAGAGATTAACGTACATGATGCAACAGGCGGAAATTTCAATCGTGTTGATGCAATTGTAAAAGAACATTTTATGACAGGCGGTACAATCCCGTATGGAACATTATATTATGTTGATCCTCGGGCAACAATCCCTGAATTGGCCGAAGCGTTAAATGCGACAACTGATCCATCCGAAGTGTTGGCCGTTTTGGATAAATTAAAAATTAAAGATAATGATGGAAGGTCAACAGCTTATCAGTATTTAAAAGACAATGAAGAACACGCCATGCAAACAGCGAACAATATTGAAAAAATTATTGATCTTCAATATGACGAATCAATGAACATTTTGAACATGTTTCGGTCTGGCAAACCAACTGGTTTGAAAAAAGCGTCAGAATTAATTGGTGAAGGGATATCAATATTCAACACTTTAAAAGCAATTGGTTCACCTGATGGGATACTTAAGGCTGGTGTTGGATTTTTGAAAAAGGCAATCTCATTTATGATGAGTAGAGAAGCATGGGAACCAAGCAAAAATGTATCGTACAGTTACAAACAACAACTAAAATCAGAGTTGGGTAATTTTGCTGGTGCATTCGGTGAATTGGGTGCAACCATAGCTGGTGAGTTGGGGCAATGGTTTGGTGCAAAATCAATAGCCGAACTGAATGATGCGGCAGTTGAAGACAAGATTAAGAAAAAGCATGAATTAGCAGTACAGTACATAGATGATTTCCGGAAATGGTGGTCAGATCAACTGGCATTCACTGAACAGCAAGAACAATTGATTGCAAAAAACGTTCAAGAAGGTAATGCTAAAAACGATGAAATTACACAATACAACAATGAAGTATTTTGGATGAACCGTTTGACTGACGATGAGTTTGAAAAACAGTTTGGCGATCGCAACAGGGGTGGTGCGCATTACATATCATTTGATGAATGGAAGGCTGGAAAAAGTGCACCAACTACCAACACAGTTGATACTGTAGTAAAAGAAGAAATGGCCAAGCCTGAATCGCAAGAAGAGTCAGAACCAACAGGCGGTAGGTTAAAACGAAAATCGGCAAGATTAGTTCGATTTAGTGGAAATAGGCGAGTGTATGAAATTTAGTTCAAGTTACATAATAAACGCGGCTGTTACTTGGAAATATTATATAAGTATATATAATAATGGTAAATTCTGAAGTAGAATCAAAATCAGTATATTTGCTCATCTTTACTGAGTCAAGCCATATTGTTGGCGGATACTCCTCACTTGAAGAAGCGAAAAGAATTAAACTTAAATTAACTCAAGAGATGATGTGTGCCGCCCGCGATAAAATGGTTGCTGAATATGCGACAAATACTGATCATGGAAAATCTGAGACGATTACACACGATATTAAAATGATTGAAAAAAGCATTGAAATGTCAAACAAAACGGGTTGCGATTATTATGTTATTGGCCCCAAAACAATATCTCCATACCGCATAATGTGTCTTCCGTTCAATCCGCCAGTTGAAAATGTCCGCGATTCTTTTAAATTTGGATTCGTATTCAACTATTAATACAGATTAAACGCGGCTGTTACTTGGAAATATTATATGAGTATATAGAATAATGGAAAAGTTAGATGAAATTGCCGACGAACTTATCGTATCTAGCGACGATGAATCGGTTGCATGCAAACAAGAAATTAAAACGGTTAGCGAGAACATTACATCGTATGTTCACGCCCTGGTTTTTATGGATACACACACAATTGTTGGTTGTTACTCAACACGCGACGATGCATACAAAATGCAAAATAAATTGCTACTTGAGATGATGCATCGTGCGCGCAATGATATGGTTAACAAGTTATCCTCAAGTACTGACAAAAAACAATATAAAATTATTCAATGCAATATTAAGTTACTTGAACATAATATTGAAGAATCAAAAAAGAATATTTATTTTAATCAATATAACATTGGTCATATTTGTAAATGGCCATTCTTAGTTTGGTCACTTCAGTTAGATTCAAACTTTGTAAACTTATGTGATGCTCTGTCAAGTGGTGTTACACTGAAAAACTAGTCAGAATCTGAATATTCGCTGTCATAAGCGTTTGGTGATTCTGAACTAGTTTTAGACAATTCATTATTCACTCGATCATTTTTTTCATTGAGTGATTGAAAATCAACTTGTTGTAAAAAGTATTTCATTGATTCAAGTGCTTGGTTGTATCGAAAATTCATATCAACTAATGTTTTCAACATTGTTTTTTGTTCTTTGCATTTGTTTTTGTAGAACTTGTATTTCAATTTATAAATAGCAGGTTTGCTCATTATAAACTATATTAGAAATTATTTATTGTATTTTAAACTAGTGCTCGATTATTTTGTATGTAAATCCGTAGTAATCCATTTCAGGATTGGCGCAAAAATCACATATTATTTCATCACCAACCAATTCTTTGTATCGATCAGCAAACATTTTCTTTAATCTTCTCACCAATTTTATTATGTCCATTGATACAGATACTCGCATATTTACATAATGTTTCGAAATTCTTCTAAATGCTGGTTCTGTTAAGTTTTTCCATGTTAGCGAGTGAATTACCTCAATTAATTCGTCAATAAAATCATGTAGTTTTAGTTCCATATCTTTTATGTGATCCATTTGTTGCAATGTTTCTACAATATAATAGTTTTTTGCTAAGAAAAAGAATCCTGCTTCGATTGTGCGCTTTACTCGTTTTACTTCAGTTCTGGGTACTTTTACCATTTTGATTAATTTATTATATTGGCAATTCTTTAAGTATTTTTATTATTTTCTTTAATTGGGAAATTATTAATAAATAAAATATACATTTTCGTTCCGTTTCATGTACAATTCATTCGGATGTAATAGAATCAAACAAATTTTGCATTGTCCATATTCTTTTGCATATCGTTGTTCAAATATTGATTCGACAAGATGTTTGATTGAATAAAACTCAGATAATACTTTGTTTTTACCATCCCATTCTTTTTTTGTCATTCTTACAACCAAATCATCCTCTAAGTCTTCAATAGGTTCAATATATTCTCTAGCTTTTGAAATAAATTCCATTAGTAGCAATTCAACATCTTTTATTGATTCTGTTTCTAGAACTTTGTTGATTAAAGTTTCATTGTATGATGCAACAAATTTGGATGCATCCAACACACTTACTCTAAGTTCTTCCATTTTACATTTTAAACTCTTCTTCATTATATAATAGGCAATTATAAAATGTAGAGTTCAACATACGGTGTTGACACTAGTTGTGATGCAATAACTACAATCGGCAATATAACCGATACTAAACAGCATGAACATAAAAATGATGTTATTTAAAATGGTGTCAAGTAATTTGACATGTTAGTATATATTTAGTTGATGTTTAAATATATTGTATAAAAAAATGTGTAATTACCAAATATAATATGTATCTGAGTAACAACCTACGCGTATGAGATCTCGTTGGTAAAACAAAATTGATATATGATCTATTTTAGAATCATTCAATAAATATTTTAAATGACGTTGTAACTCAATTACTGTTTCCCATATTTTTTCAATGCATTGTTTAGCTGTTTTCTTTGTTTCAGAAGACAATTCATTGAACGCTTTAGTTTTTACATCCTCATAGTCAATACCAAAAGTTAGCAATTGTAGCTTTTTAGCAAATTTCATGAGAAAATATTTAGCTTCTTTAATGTCTTGAATTTTAACAAAATCTTCTTGAATTGATTGAAATGTATTAACATATTTTTGCAATTTAGCAATTCTTTTTTCTAGACTTGACTTGGTTTTGGTATTTCCTGTTTCAGTATTCATTTGATTATAATTTATTATATTCACAAGTCTTTAAGTAGTTTTATTTAAGTACTTAAATTAAATACAAATTAAATTATATATATTTATGAAAATTGGACATTGACAACATTGTTTATTATGCATTCCCCTTTGTCTTCAATTTTAAAATCACCCAACTTGTCGCTGACAGCAAATTTGACGTCAATATCTTTATCAAATGTTACTGAATCAGTATGTACACGAATGATATGTTCTTCATACGGTTTGATCATTCTTACAAAACTCATTCTGGCATAAGATGTTAAAAATGGACCAATCCGTGCAAAATCAGTTTTGAACATGCGCCCAATATCTCTTACATAAACATTTATATCGCCGTTGTTGTTTGCTGGGCGAATTAGAACTTCCTTTTTGTCATCTGGCAAGTTGTATTCTTCATTTTGTTTCACACAAACCTTATTCACCATCTTTTCGCATAGTTTACCCCATAGTGATGATAGGTGCGGCTTAACTGGTGCGCCTTTTTGTTTGAGTGCATACATATCGTTCACCCATTTACCAAAAATCTTTTTGGATTGTACTTTTTCTACTCCATCATAACTATACACATTGAATTGACCATTTTGTATGATTTCCATCTTTAAACCTAAATCTAGTGCGCATCTTAAATCAAAATGTGTGTACCAATTATCAGAGTTTTTCATAAATAAATGATGTGATCCTATAATTTCACAATGGTACATGCCGTAAGTAAATTTGCCATCTTTACTACCATGAACACGATGTGAGAATTCTTCTGTTGTCATGTGAACTGGTTTTCCTTCACCCATAACTAAATACAAATATTGTGATGCCAATAATGCCGAATAACGACTGTTGCAATCGTATGAGATTGCAAATCCTTTGTAACCTTTCTTGGCATAAAGGCAACCACCCATCATACTCTTTTGTAAAACGGTGCCTTCAATTTCTCCAATTGGTTCAGGTTGTTTGAGTGCTTTTGCTGTTTGTAACCATGTGTCTACTGCGCAATTTTGTGCGTTTTTGTATTGGTACATATTGATTCTTCCGTGTGTTAAATCTGAAATTATTTTAGCATCAGATATGAATTTCTTATGTGCCGCTTCTAGTGCGTCATCTGTACATGTTGGTACATAAACCAACAAATATTTTGAATGATAACTATTCATTTCATAAAATTCTTCTTTTGTTATTAGTGCGGTAACTTTGCCATCAAAAATGTGAACACCTTCTTTATCTTTATAAAATGTTCTGAGATTCTTTTGTTTTCTTGGGTAGAATAACTTTTCTGCAATTCTTGCCCGTTCTGGTTCTTCTATTGTGTAGTGCCCATTTACTAAGTGTAAGTTGATTTCTAATGGGTGTTGCGATCCTGATACAAACTCATGATCACCTGTAACTTTTATAGTTGCGTTTAAAATGTGTTCAAGTTTTCCGATTCTATCAATCGGGACTGGATCTTCACGTTCAACATCAAGATACTCTTTCAATTGTCTTGGTTGTCTAATCTTTTCTGGTAAGTTTAATTTTTCGCCATATGCTTTAACTAAACAATCATGCAAGCAATCATTTTTGTTTGTAATATACTTTGGATCACATCCGCCCGCATCTGGTGCCGCTGGTATCAAATACACAACGACACGATCGATTTTATCTTCAAAATGGATGTCGGTTGCATCATCATATGCCATTGACGGTTTATATATGTTAACTGGTTTATCAATTTCAGTTATGTTTCCTGATCTCCAACCAATGCCTTCAAAACAGGTTGCGATTTCAAGTCTGTAGTTCAATCCTGCATTCATCATAGCAACTCTTTGCTTTTCTAATTCGGTTCTGATCTGTTCAATTGTTAATGCTGGTTTTGCTTCTAGTATCAATTGTTCTACTTTTTGACCGCGAATTTTTCAATTTCGTCTCTATTGGTTTGCCATTTTTATTAAGTAATTTTAATAAGACCATTCTAATGATAATTTATAGTATTAACAATTCTTTAAGTAGTTTAATTTATTTTCTTAAGTATTCAAATTAAATACAATTAAACAAAAATTGCCAATTAATTTTGGGATTTAAAAACCATATAAAATACACTTAAAGAATTGCCAATACTATAAAAATATAAATGAATAGTAATACTGATTACCTTAAACTAAAAGCTAAGTATGAAATTGACTTCTTCAAGTGTTTGCAACCATTATGTTTTGCAAAATTTGAAGACACAGGTTATGTAAAGTACACACGCCAAGAAATGGAATTCTATTTTGAACATGTGCGAGTGGAAGGAAGAGATGGCAATCACTTCGTAAATGTAAGTTTTTTTGATATTTGGTGTAAAGATCCAAACATTCGAGTTTGTGAAAAACTGCCATCATTACAACCGGTGCAACCTGTGCAACAAAAACATGAATCAGATGATGTTTATATTGTATTTGAATCAGAATCAAACAAAAAAGAAGAAAAGCCAATAGTTGCATCAAACTCAAACCCATTATATACAATGAACTTGTTTTGTGATGATGGTGAATCCGAACCAACCAAATCAACCAAGAAAAGTAAAAGAACAAAAGAAATAGTTAAAGAAAAAGATGAGGTTGATGCTGTTGAAGAAATTGGTTTGGTTGATGAAGATGGAAATGCAACATCTTTTGTTGCCGCAATTTTAAAAGGCAAAAATAAATCTAAATAAAGTGACTTAAAGAAATGTTAAATATAGTAAATTATAAATGACTTTCAGTTATAAAGAATGGTATGAAAAAAATAAAGATAGACACAAACAGTATATCAATACTAAAATAGATTGTGAATGTGGCGCCCGCATTTCTCGTGGCAACTTAACACAACACAAGAGTACGAAAAAACATACAAATGGTTTGGCTGCAAAACAACAAAAACAAAACAACATCATGACACCAAACTTGATTGATACATTAAACAAGTTAACAGAAGAAATAAAACAATTAAAAGATTCAAGAGATTTAAAGATATAAATATTTTTTAATGCTGCTACATTAATTAATGTGGCAACATTTATTTTAGAGTTGCTTCAAATGCTTTGGCAATTTGCGGTACATCTTCAGTGATTGTGGCAACTGGCTCCCATGTTGTTTTATCAAAACCTTTCCATTTAATTTCATACATCCATCGTCTCCCATCCTTTTTCTTGTTCAGTATTTTTTCAACTATATATTTGCTTACATATTCAGGTGGTGGCATATTTTCTTGCTCTGGTAGTACTTGCAATTGGTTCTTTGTGTATGCAACATTTCGTTTTCCTGAAATGGTGTACATTGGTGGTTGTTCTGGAATTAATAGAACATGATCTATCGTACGTGGTGTCTTGTCAAATCGGATATCAGCTTTGCGGAATGTGCCATACTCCTTTTTATCTAATGCGCTTTGTGGTGCATCCAACGCAACGCGAACCTTGGTGCCTTCTTCCATTACGTTGCATGCATCACCTTTACATTTAATTTCATCAGACATGGTGCGCGGTTTGTTCATTCTCAAATATTGATTCATTGCTTTAATAACTTTTGGTAAAAATGCAATCCATTCGGTTGACACTTCGCCGGTTTGTAACTCTTGCGCTGCTTGCCGCATTAATAGCGCTTTTCCTATTATCCCGTTCATCCCTTCAACCATTGCGACTTGACGATGGCGACCGACTTGCGCTGCTCTGACAAAAATATTCTTTGATTTGAAATATTCTTTGACAATACTTTTAAATTCACTGCCAGCATCTACTTGAACTTGAAATTTCGGTTCTTTAACATAATGCCGACTGAAAATTGTTTTGAATGCTGCCAATACTTCTTTGGCGGTTTTTGTTTTAATTGGCTCCGCATCAACTGCGCGATTGCCGCAATCAACAACAACAAGTGCGTACCTGTAACCGGCATCATATGGAAGGAAAAGTAAATCAGCTTGGATGATTTGCCCCGGGCTGCGTGTGCGTATATGCGGCATGTTTGGCCCTGTATCTTTTTTTGGTTCTCTAAACAGATTGAACAATTTTTCATTTTTCAATGCATCTCTATTTGGTATGATAACACCAAGCGAATCGTAAAACTTCTTAATCGCTTCTTCATCTGACATTTTCTCCTTCTGATCCTTGTTTTCGTTCTTCTCTTCTTTTTTTGGTGCTGGCGCTATTGGCTTAGCCGATTTTTTCTTATGAGTGAATTTTAATTTGGCCATATAATATAAGATGCGGTAATTATATAGAAATAATTTTCTCAACAAATTGTGAGAACTACAACTTGTAAATAAATCATATTCTCCGCGTCTACTTTGGTACTCGTGCATTTGACCCATTCATATTCATATTTCAAAAAACAACAATCCTAAGCTTGACATGATAATCGTCTTATCGTTTCAATCATAATTTTTTTATTAGCTGCCAAAAAAAATTGGCGAAAAATCAGGCGAAAATAATGGGGCCTGTAAACTCACCTTCCCTTTTGTTCATCCCATTCATTTCTTCCAAACCTGTTCTTCCAAGCCTTCCAATTTCCATTTCTTAATCCCCCCAAAACGGCCCAAACCCCATCCGCGCCCCCGTTTTTGGCATTTTTTTCATTCATTTTTTTCACTTTTTTATTACCCAAATCCCCACGATCGCCCTTCAAAACCATTCCCCACTTTTGCCTGGTACCGGGTACCACGATTTTATTTTGGATGCTTGTGACTTTTTTTCGGGCGGTTCCCTGGTACCGGTATTGTTGAAAATACTTTTTTACTATTATATATTGTTCTATTTAATAAATATCTTTTTTTTAAAGAATAAAGAACCAGGGTACCAGTCAGTTTAACGGCCTAAAATGATTAAAAATGTGTTGCGACATGGGGGTTATCAACATGTTTTTGGCGTTGGTACCCATGGTTCCAGCGGTTCCACCTACGGTTCCACTTTCTGATTTTATTTAATTAAATCCATTTATTGCGCAACATATAAGAATCACTTTATTATTAGCGTAGCCGCTAGGCTAGCGACAATAATAACTACAATCAAGCGTAGCGGTATTGTATGATTCGGCGGGGGGGGGCTTCGATGCCATGGCGGCGACATTCAACATCTATCGCGACGTGTCGCAGGCGCCGGAGTTCAACGGGCTAGTGGGGTTCAGCGGCGCTGACGTGACGCGTGCCATCGTGGAGTGCACCGGCTACGCCAACGGCAGCGCGGAGCACGACGCCATCGTGGAGACACTGACGCGGTGTGGCGGCGCGTACAGGTTTGCCAAGGACCTGCCGGAGGACGCCGGCATGTACCAGCCCGCCATGGTGTCGCAGCTGCTGGCCGACCTGAAGGGATGGCCCCGTGCGACCCTGCTGGAATCGCTGCGCCACTGGGTGCCATCCGCACCGCTGCTGCACGTGGGCCATGGGAACGCCGTGCTGGACTACCACGCGTCACCCGTCGCGCTGCCCCCACTGCTGTGGCTGCTGACCACGCCCTGCCTTCAGGCGCCGCCGGTGCTGAACACGCTGACGCTGGAGGACCAAGCGGCCGCTGCGGCAGCAACGAGTTACAGCAAACACGTACAGGATACCCTGGCGCGCACCCTGTACTTCGAAGGCCTGCTGACGCACTTGCCGGGCTCTGGCGACAGCGTCAGCGCCACCCCGATGCTCTGCCCGCCGAGCCAGACTCTACAGCGCGCCTATTTCGACCGCCTGTCGGAGTTTACCACCATGCCCGGCATGATGGACACAATTACCAAGGCGCTCGATGCAGTCAGTGCGGCGCACTAGCAACTTGAAGCAGCATCAACAACAAGGCACGCCCCGTGCGAGCTGGCAAGTGCTTCAAAACAGACCCTCCAGATTGAAATTGGAGTTGTCAAGCGGATCCAGCACCACTGATGAGGTCGGCGGCGGCAGGGGCGCTGGCGAGGCTGGCAGCGGCGTCGGTGGGGCGGGTAGTTCAGGTGCAGCCCCGTTGATTCGTTGTGGGGTGGCCGGCGGCGCTGGCAGCACCACGAGGCTGGTGTCATCCATTCCGGCGCCACCTGCCACGCTGGCCTCGTTGGGCGTACCGGTAGTTGCGCCATCACAGTTGCCTCCGCTGTCACCATCGCCGTCGCCCTCACCCGCTGCGTCACGCATCGGCGTGACAACTGTGTCATCACAAAAGGGCGCGTACGCTGTATTTGGAGCGGCAGCGCCCGTCGCGACCACTGTGCCACCGTCCAGCGCAGGCGTTGCTGTGGCTGCAACGCACGACGCGGTGTGCGGCGGAGTGATGATGGTGGCACTCACTGCCAGCGATGGTGCTGGGCGGCCGGCCGTGTCGACCTCCTCGTCGTCCGGGTAGGCGGCAGCGGCACACTCAATGGCAGCGGCCAGCGTCTCAGCTGTGACACCCAGCGCCGCCAGGCGTGGCGCATACTCGTCGCGCAGCTGCTGGATGGCACCGCGCACAGCGTCGGTTGCCGCCATTGCCCCCGTCGCTGTCGCCGTCGCTGGCCGCACTGGCGTTGGGGCGGGGGATGGCAACGACGACGTCGTGGATGGCCGCCGCGGCGGTGGCGGCGGCACAACCAGCGTGCGTGCACCGGCGTCGATGGCGCGCAGCTGCGAAACCGCCTCCAATGCCGCCTTCCTACGCGCCGCATGTAACACCACGTCCTCCACGCTTGCGTGCAGTGGCGGGGCTCGGGCCCGCACCCGGGCGTCAACCGTCCGCAGCCCGATGGGCGCCGCAGCCCCCGCTGTACCAGCATCGCCCGCCGACGCTGTGCCGCCACCGCCCCCACCTCCACCGCCGCCGCGCCACGCACCACCGGCAGCCAGCCGGCGTGGCATTGCAGCCAGTGATGCGGCGGCAGCGTTCAGCGCCGCCGCTGCGTTGGTGGCCGTGAGGACGGTGCGAGGTGCGGCACGCGCAACAATGGTGTCGCGTATCGTCTTTGCGTCGGCGATCACGTCGGCGGGCAGGCCGCACAGCTGCACGCGGGCGGTGGCAGTGGTGGTAGGGTGGTGG
>Ga0066256_1004772_pt1 | contig 11771 bp, 9 predicted proteins | sample ThiBio_1000_biof_FD_87107 | JGI IMG/M metagenome (GOLD analysis project Ga0066256, IMG submission 87107) | Wastewater bioreactor microbial communities from Cape Town, South Africa - Thiocy_expt_1000_biof (version 2) | ecosystem: Engineered > Bioreactor > Thiocyanate-remediating >...
ACGGAGGAATAACGCAGCGCAGCCCTTACGGGCTACCGGTATCGCTGGCGGCCACCATGGGCGGGCTGCCGCGCGCCGCCACGGCGGATGCGCGCAGGCGCTGCACCTCCTGGTCGGCGTAGAAGTAGTCCAGCGCAACGTCGGGCGGGATGAGGTCAGCGGTCAGGCCGCGCATGCGGATGTCGGACACGATGGCGTCCGCCTTGGCCATAGCGGCTGCGAGCGCACTCAGTGTGCCGGGCGGCGCCAGCACCGGCAGGGTGCCAAGCGCCGACCGCGACAGGCGTCGCGACGACGGCGAAGTGGAGGAATGCAGGGTGGTGGCGGCGGCGGCAGCAAGGGGAGATGAGCACGCGCCACTGGCACCTACCGGTAGCCGGCCCGCATCATCTGACGTGACCACCACCACGTCATCGTGCATGCCGCGGCCGGTGTCACTGCCAATGCCGCTGCCGCTGCCGCCGCCGCTACCACCGCCACCGCCGCCGCCGCTGCCGCCAGTGGTGGTAGCAAGCCCACCGCTCACCGCGGCGGCGCCGCTGCGCACCGACGGCAGGGCGGACGACAGCGGGCTGCCAACGGAGCTGAGCGGCGAGCTGGCGCTCACGCCAGACTTGGCGTGCGGCGCGGAGACGCTGGTCATTGACGGTACCACCGCCAGCGCGCGCTGCGCGGATGCCACCACGCCCGCCTGCTGCCGCATGACGGCCAGGGCGGCACCGTCGCCGCCGCTCGCCGATCCGCCCGCTGCCGCCGCCGCCGCCGCCGCATCCTCCCCCGCCTCATCGTGCTCGACGACCCACGCCTCCATTAGCATGCCGGGTGCCAGGCGGCTGGTGGGCACCGACACCGTCACGCCGGCAGCCGCCACCATGGCGCTGCCGCCCAGCCGCCCGCCGCTGCGGCTGTCGCGCGCCGGCGTACCTGTGCCTGCCGCCGCGCCGGCGGCCCCAATGTCCAGCGACAGCGTGGCGTCAGACACCAGCGAGGCGCCCATGGGCGCCAGCGCGTGTGGCAGCGTGAGCCGTGACTCGCCGCTGCTTGCCTCACCGGGCGACTTCCCGCTGCCGCCCCGGCTGCCGCGGCTGCCACCACTTCCACCGCTGCCGCCGGCCCGGCTGCCGCCGGCCCCAATGACGCTGTAAATACCACCGCCGCCACCCCGGCTGCCGACGCTGCCGCCGCTGCCGACGTGCGGCGCGCCACCACGGACGGTAGATGTTGTGCTGCCTCCTGCCGAGCGCCGCACAGGCGCCAGCACTCGGTTGTCGGAACTGGTGTGTGACGCCGACACGGCGGCGCTGGAGCCGCCTGCCGGGTCCACCGGCCCGCCCGCCATGCCCATCACCATGCTGCTGCTGTGCGTCATGGCGGCGTAGCGCGTCAGGAGGGCACCGCTGCCCAGCACCAGGTCGGACGGCGACGCTGCTGCCGCCTGCGACGACAGGCCGCTGCCCACGCCGCCTGCATCCGCGTCGGACGACGGCCCCAGCGTGCCGGTGTGCACCTCATCGCGCTGCTCCTCCACGCAGACGGGCCCGGTGAAGGCGTTGCGGCTGCTGGGCGACCGCGCGTGTTTGCTGTTGCTGGCCGCCGACGTCCTGCCCCCGCCGCCGCCGCCGCCATGGCTTGTTCCTCGTCCGCTGACACTGCCGCCGTCGCCGCATGGTGACGGTGCGCCGCCGCCGAGGCTGGCAGGTCCCACCAGCGTCGGCGCGCCGCTGACGCGCGCCAGCGAGTTCCACACGCGCCCCGCCGCGCCCGCGTTCACGCCCGACCCCGGCGTGCCGCCGCCCCACGCGCTGCGCCCGCCGCCGTGTGCCGCTGCTGTGCTGGCATGGCTGCTGCCGCCAGCGCCGCCCACCGGGCTTGCCGCCACCGCATCTGCATCGGCGGTTGGATGGTGGGTGGGTGGGTTGAGTTTGTGGTTGGTGGCGGCGCGTTTGTTTTGCGCGCGCAGTGGACGCGCGTTGAACGCGCGCAACACATACACAACCTCACACATAGCCACACACAGGCACACACCCACACGCAGCACGCATGCATGGCACACACATACACACACACAGCAGTGCATTTCCAACTTGGTGGGTGGTGCTGGATACACATGGAAACCACTCCGTCCGTGCCGCGGCGCGCCAACTCTGAGTTGCGCGCGACGGCGCCGCCATCGTGCCAGCCGCCGATTCGAGCACCGCGTCGCACGCGCCATCAGCTCGCCACACAGTGCCAGGTGGCGGCGGCAGCGCACGTGGCGGTAGGATAAGTACTTGCCGCGATTGCTTGTGACGCCGCCGCCGTGACGGCCACGCCCTGCAGCTGCAGCGCCGCTGCTGCGGCGCACGACACAACGAAGTCCGACAACTAATGGCGCCACAACATCACAACGCTGCCACCCGCTACCACACTGCCCAAACACACACACCGTGGGGGCGCGCGGCGCACAGGCTTGCACGTATTGGTACCACAACCCTGTTCCCACGCCCGGCGTCATGGTCACCAGCAGCAGCCGCAGCGCGGCGCGTCCCAATCAGCAGTGGCAAGCAATCGGAGGGATGTGGACCAGTGTTGGTGTTGCGTGATGGCCAGCCCGCTTTGAAAAGCAGGCTGTTTCCATCGAAATGTCGCGCAAGCAGTGGGGCGGCGGTGACCACACATCCGCGCCGCCGCCGCCGCCACCGCGCGCGCATTGAGGTGGGCGCCTGGTTGGGCGTGGACGTGGAGGTAACTCCCCCACCTGGTGCACAGGTACCTACCGGTGGTCCGGTGCAGCAGTAGGGTGGGAAGTGAGCGCCAAAGGTGAAGCGGGGCGTGTCACAGTCACACGACCGCGAGGGGAAGAGAAAAGGCGACATCCACCACGCAGCCGCACACGCGTGGCTGGCACGCTAGTGTGCACGCGGCCGCGGGTGGCACGACGGTAGTCAGCGCCGCCATGCCCGTAGTGTGTGCGTGGCATGACCAGCGAGTTGAGTTGCCCCACCGCGGGTGCGCAGGCGAGGCGGCTGTGCGTGCGTTTGTGCGTGCGGCCTCCTGCTTGCTTCCCTACCAGCCGCTGCCGCGTCCGGCGCTGGCACCGCGTCACGGCGCCGCGCCAGCACCACAACCACTGCCATCACCCCTGCTAACTGTGTGTGTTACCATGCCGCTGTCGCCGCTGTTGTCAGGGTGCGTGGAACCGCGCCTGTGCCACACCCGCGTTCTCCGCCTTCACACGACAACAACACACACACGCACGCGCAGGCAGGCAGACCTGGCGGCGCGGCACGTACCCGACACAGATGGCAAAGACGGCGCAGTTGGCACTCCACGACCACGGCTGGCAGACGCTGCCGCGTCGGCACCGCCGCCGCCAGCATCACCGTCCACCGCAGTGGCGGCAGCGGTATCAGTGGGTCCAGCGAGCGGCGGCGGCGCCGCTGCCACGAGAGCGGGTCGTGGCCACACGGCCGCCGTGCTGTTGCTGCTGCGCGGCAGCGGCGCCGGCAGCGGCTGCGTGGCGGCAGAGCATGAGCCACCCATGCTACATGGCCACCCCGTGCGCACAGGGCATGAGTTGAGGGGTGTATGCGGGTGTAAGAATTGGGGGCCGGCGACGCCGTCGGCATGGGCGCACCACCGTTTGGCACCACGGTTGGGCAGCTGTTTTTGAACAGGGGAGGGATGTGCAGGAAAAGGAGGGTATCAGGCTGACGCCAGACTGCAGTTACAACTTACACATACTGCCGTCACTTCTGCGCCGGCGCGGCGACTGCAGTGCACACCGATGAGTACCACCGTGTGTGCCAGCGTGGGTGATTCCGATTCGCGTGGCTCTGCCGTTGAAGGCGCGGTAGCAGCTGCTGCCCAGGCGCTGCTCAGGGATGCACTGTATGCCGCCGCGGTCCTTATGGAGCGGCGTTGGCGGGTACAGTGGTGGTGGGTACCTGACCGTACGTCACGGTTGTGGCGGCTGATGACGCGCAACACAAATGCACACATGCGGCCGCTTATTACGTGATATATATGCACGGCTGCACCAAGTTGACACCACACAGGGCTGCGGAGATCTGCCGCCTGGTTGGTCGGTCGGGTTGCGGCGTAAATAAACGTGAACTCAGGGGCGGCGGTGGCGTGATGCCTGTGCAAACCTATCCACCCACCGTCCCTTTTTCACCGCCACGCGGCGCCAAACTTTCAAAGCGTGGGCCAGCGCGGCGGCCCAGGCACACCAACACACGGAGCACCGCCGCGCTACCCCTAACCGAATAACCCCACGCGGTGCAGCCGGCAGTGCGTCGTCATACGAGTCGCGCGCAGCATGATAATCGCCGGTGTCGGCAACCGGCGCGGGCGAAGTGCGGCTGCGGCGGTGGAGGGGGGCGGCGGCCACAACCGCTTTCGCGATGCGGACGCGGTTGGGCCACCGCGCCCCACCGAGGACCCCCCCCCACCCCGCACAGGCTGCCGCCAGCAAGAGCAGACGGACCTGTCCCAGAAACACGAGGGGGACACACACGAGCGTCGTAGCACAAGAAACGCCGCCGCTGCTGCGGTTGATGCTGCGTTGTTGCCGCTGCGTTGCGCGCTGCCGTGACACTTGCCGCGCGGCGCTCAGCTGGCGCGCTGCCGCGCGGTATGACGCTACTGCGCAACAGCACGTTCACCGTGGATGCGGCGGCGGCGGGTGCAATGGTGACACACCCACCGCCGCCAACGTGGCTTGCAGGCGGATCAGCACGGCGGCGTTGTGTGCCATGGCGTCCGCCACGGCGCGGTGCACATCGGTGACGCAGCGCCGCGCGGCGACAGGTGACGGCGTCGTCGCCACGTGGGCGTCAGCAGGCAGGGCGGGCGGCGGGGATGTTGTCATCCACGACGCCATTGCTGCGCGACTGGCTGACGCCGTTGCGGGCGTCAACGCCGCCGCTAGCGCGCGCGGCGACGTGTAAGATGCAGGTGGCGTACAAATGGCGGCGGCAGCAGTGGTGGCAGTGGCGGCAACGGACGGTCCCAAGTGACGGACCGGCGTGCAGTACATCGGCGACGGTGGGCGTGAGACGCCGGCGTCGGGAGTGGTGGCGGCGGGCAGGCGCAGTGTCACGTCGCAGTCGCCGCCGTCCGCCGACTCGTCGACAAATGGCGGCAGCACGGCGGTGCGCGCACGCGCATCTGCGGACGCGCGCTCCGCCAGCAAGAATGTGGCGGCACTCACGGCGGCACGCAGCGCGCCGCCCACCAGGTGCACGGGAACAAAGGTGGCGGGGAAGAGGGGCGTAGCAGGCGGTGCAGCTGGGACGTCAGCCGCCGCCGGTGACGGACGCGGTGGCGGCGGGATGCCGGCAGCACGCAGAGTGTGGTGCAGCAGCCCCGTGGCGGTCGCGTCGGCCGGCGCAGCGTAGTATTCCACAAAGCCGTCGGCAGTCAGGAACCAGCGCAACGTGTGCGCGTCATCAGCCTCGTCGCCGACACTCGCAATCCCATCGTCACCCCCGCTCCACGCCCACCCGTGTGCCACCACCACGGACGTTGTTAGTGATGGCGGCGACGGCGGCAACAGGTGCAACGCGTAGGTGTGCGTCAGGTACAGGGCAATGCGGCTGCCGGGCGCATCCGCGTCGGTGAGGGGGCGGCCAGCCAGCGGTGCGGGGGCAGGCACGCCAAACCCGCCAAAATCGCGCAGCCGCATGAGCGCCACCGCAGTGGCCGCCGTGGCGCCCACCACGGGCGCTGGTGGCAGCAGGCGCGCCTCCAGCATGGCACCCGGGATGACGGGGTCCGATGCCAGCGTGCCAGCGCGCACCCAGGCAGCTGCCACGACGGCAGCGCTGGGTGACCACCGCAGCCCCAGCACGCCGCCGCCGCTGCCACCATTTGTGTCGATGTGGTCGCTGCTACCGGTACCACTGGACGACGGCGTAAAGTCAAACAGCACCAGCAGCAGCTGCCGCACAAGGGCGGCGGCATGCGCTGCTGCACGACTGCGTCCGCGTGCCGTGGCCTTCATGCACAGCACGGGGGCGGCGCCCACGCCGTCCACAACTGTTAGGCACCCACCGCCACATCCGCTGCCGTTGCCGCCTGGCACGCTTGCCACCAATGCCGGCGCCTCGCAGCTTTCCAGCGCCAGCGCCAGCGGCGTCGGCCCCGCCAGTGCATACACCGTGCCGTCCACCGCCACCGCCACGCGCTGCAGCACGGCAGCGGCGGCGCCACCCGCGGGCGTTGACATGATGGCTTTGGCTGCGTGAGTTAGGCAGGGGGCCACAAACTGGAGGGCTTTACCCGACCAGACAGTCGTCGCTGCACCTGCTGCTGTCGTCGCCCCTTTGATTTGTGCTGTTCTGGTCACTCGCTAGCCCCAGCACCCGTCCTGCTGGTGCTGCTGCTGCTGGTCCCACCGTTGATAGTGCGTCGCCCTCGCCGGCTACGATTGTGTGCAGGCGCTTCTGGGACAATTGCCGCTGGAAAACCTCCTCCTCCAGCTTGTCAACGGCCAGGAACAACAGTATGCGTATTCCCTCTTGCAGCAGCTGCCTTGCGCGTGTGCAGATCGGTGGTTTGTGCCACCACTGAAAGGAGTAGTAGGAGAGCAGCAGCAGCAGTCGTTAGCCGTTGGTGGACTGCAAAAAGGGTCAAATTGCACCGCAGCGATATTACGTTCTGCCTCCTCCCGTCACAATCCAAGTGCACCCTGCGCCTATACCTATGACACGTATGCTACTGCGCCGTCTAGTTTTGTCAGCCGCGCTGTCGTCCGACACTTGAGTGTGTGCCGGTGTGACTCCGCCTTGCTTGGTTCCAGCAGCTACGGGTGGATAACGGTTACAAGCGCAAAATACCACCGACAAAGCAACGGCCGAGCGTCAGTACCTCACGGCTACAAAGTGGGTACGATGTGTGTTAATGCCCGTCGCTGCTGCGCAGTTCCAGCCAAGGAATAGGTGCAGCAAATGTCATGATATCAGCTGCGTGACACGTGGATACGAGCAGCTGCCGCAGCCCGCCCACACTCCCAATCCCGACCGTCAACAACACCGGATGCACAAAAATAACAACGGCGCCATGGATCACAATTTTAAAGCAGTAAACCGACTTATTGCACACGATTGTGTGGGTATCTGGTGCAGACAGCTTGAGATTGGAATGTTTTAGGTCCAGTATCTTGACACGAACTACCTGGCACTGTACCCCGGGTACCGGTACGCCCTCGACTCCTTCCTCGCTGCCATCTCTGGTGCCAACATGTGCGGCCGCGCGCGGTACGTGTATTGGCCAGTCGGGGCGGGCCAGACGCATGTACGCGCTGCTCCATATTCACGCGTACTCCCGCCACCCTCCGACCGTCCCGGTGCTGCAGGACAAACATGGCGCTCGCCGCGCTGTGCAAGGCGGTCGGCGTGCCGCCTGGCTCCTTTGAAGATGCCGCGCACTACAAGCCCAGCCCCAACGCGTACCCCGGCTGCTGGCTGCCTGTGATGTACCGCAACGCCGCCGGCGCTGTGGTACTCCGCTCCATGAAGGTATCAGCCTTCTCGCTGCGCCAGTGGTCTGCGCCAGCCGCACGAGTACTGTTCATCTCCCCAACACAACCACCAACCCCCCTTTGCAGTGGGGACTGGTGCCGTCATTCTGGGTGCCGGCGGACGCCGCCGCGCCCAAGTTTGAGTTCTTCAAGATGTTTAATGCGCGGTGCGAAACGGTGGGCGAGAAGGGCGTGTTCCGCCGCCTGGTGCACAGCAAGCGCTGCGTGGTGCCGCTGGAGGCGTTCTATGAGTGGGTGGCGACCACGCCGCGCGACAAGCAGCCGTACTGCGTGGCGCGGGCTGACGGCAAGCCGCTGTTGGTGGCAGCGCTGTACGACACTTGGCACGGTATCCTGCCGCCGTACTTGCAGCCGGGTGGCGGCGGCGGCGGCGGTGGTGTGGATGACGACGACGCCGCGCCGCCGCCGAGTGATGACGACGCTGACGACGGCACTGGTGCAGGTGATGGCGTCAGCCCGGCGCGCTCTGTGGCAACGGCGGCGACAGCGGTGGCAGCTGCAGCAACAATACCACACAGCACTGCTGCGTCGGCGACACCACACGTCGCCGTTGCAGGGCCGGGCGTGCTGTACAGCGTCACGCTGCTGACAACGGCAGCCATCCCGGAGCTGGCGTGGCTGCATGACCGCATGCCGCTCATCCTGGAGTCTGACGCCGACGTGGCGGCGTGGCTGGACACGGGCGCGCACCGGTTTGACGACCTGACGGCGGCCGGCTCGAAACTTCTGGTACGGCGCGAGGGGGTGGTTGCTACGACGTGACAATAATGATGGCGTGTTCATTCATGGCTGGTGCCCCACCCTGCCACTTCACACCCCAACACCTACCGATATTTTTGCAGAGCCGGCCGTTCTTTGGGCCACATGCGGTGGGCGGCGTGCTGGCGTGGCACGCGTGCAGCAAGAAGATGAACACCCTGAAGTATCAAGAGGCAGACGCCGGCGCGCCGGTAGATTTGGCTGCCGAGGCCGCGGCGGCAGCAGCGGTAAGTGGCGGCGGCGGTGGCGGCGGTGGCGGCAAGAAACGCGGTGGCGGCGGTGGTGCGCACTCTGGACCCACATTGCTGACCATGTTTGGGCGCGCACCGGCGCCGCCAGCGGTGCCGCCACCGTCTGCGAAAGCGTCCGTTGCCGCCGCAGCAGTGACGGCAGCACCGGTAGTAGCTGGAATGAAGCGCGACACTCCGCCACGGCCGCAGGCGGTGGAGGTGGTGGATGATGGTGTGTCTGCGCCGCCGTCTGCGAAGCGCCCTGCGCCTGCGTCGTCGTCCGCCGAGTTGCCGGAGGTGTGTGAAGTGGACGACGATGACGACGACGAGGCTGCACACGGCGGCGCGCAATGACGAACCGTCTAATGCAATATGTAACAATAAAGATATTTAACATCAAGTGCACCGCAAACATTTGTCACTGGGAGCGACGGTGGCACTGAGAGTCCGCCCATCCCCGCCCGGCGGCGCCCGTCTGGCTGTTTCAACAATGCGCACGCCGCCACGTGTGCCTTTTGACGTTGTGGTGTTGAAGTTGAGGCGGCACTTCAGCATCATTGATAACACAATTGGGGCGATCGCACACATCTAGCACAAGGTGCATTTAAACCCATTAAGGCGCTGCTCTTGATTGTAGCTTGTGCGTGATTGTACATTCAGCACTTGATTTATTTAGGTGATTGTTTTGATGTTTGAGTCTGACTCCTCCGCGTGCGACTCTTCCCTCACACTTCCGGAGCACACACAACAACAACAACAGAACACCCACGGCGGCAACCGGGGGTGCACAAGCTGGCTGCGGTGAGTGAGGTGCATGTGGTGATGATTGGTTTGTGGGCTTGCCTGCGCTTACGCTTGATTTCTCACGTATGGGGCAGCAGCGCAGCTCGAGTCGGTGTGGCTGTTGAACACAGGGATGGGCCACCGCCCATGGCGGCGGGGCCTGCCAGCCGCCGCGCTGCTGGCACTTCTGCTCCTGCTGCACGCCGCCACGCTGGGCTGTACAGCTGCGGCACCGATATGCGGCTACTGTGAGCGGCGCGTTGCAACGGGGGCGCAGCACAGCTGTGTTATCGTTGGCAGCACCTACGCGGCGGTCTGCAGCGGCAGTGACGCTGCTGGCACTGGCAAGCTGTCGCCACCCATCACAGGGTGGCAATCGATCACTGCGGGCGATACCTTCACGTGCGGGGTGAGGTTCAGCGGTGAAGCGACGTGTTGGGGCGCGCTGCCAACAATTACTACTAGCGGTAAACATGGCGTCTCTGGCACATATCAGGACGGCGCCGCCGGCGCGCGGCATTGGTGTGGCATTGCCTGGGATGGCAGCGCATACTGTTTAGGGGACTGCAGCAGTGGTGTGTGTGCACCGCCGGCTGGGCTGAAGCTGGTACACATCTCCAGCGGCAGTGACTACACCTGCGGTGTGACGACAGCCAACACAGTTGTGTGTTGGGGCGGCGCAAGTAGCAAGGTACCAGACGCCATGCCGTCCATTTCAAATGCTGTCCGCGTGGCGGCCGGCGGCAGCCATGCCTGCGCGCTGCTGGCCGACGGCAGTGCAACATGTTGGGGCGCCAACATCTGGGGACAAGCCACCCCGCCCCCTGGCGTCGTCTTCAATGTGCTGGCGGCGGGCGCCAATGCTACATGCGGCATCACGCTCAGCGGCAGTGTGACATGTTGGGGCAACGCGCTGGCGCGCGCCATCCCGCCTCAATTTGCATTAATTCCTGATGCCACCATGGCAGCGCTGGAGATTTCATGTGCAGCGCTGCATTGCTGCGGCCTGGCAGCCACAGGTTACACCCTGTGCTGGCCGCTGGCGGTGCCGGTCACAGCGTCCACATATAGCAGCGGCATGCTGGGTACGGCGTGGTATGTGGCAACACTTGCTGGCTCCAATGGAAGCTTTGCAACTGTGAATGGGCCGGCGACAGATGCAAGATTTACTGGCTTGTACCATGTGGCGGTGGACGGCAACAACCGCATCGCGTATGTGGCTGATCGTAATTCTATTCGGCGCGTGAATGCCACGGGGTACACCACGACCATTACATCTACTTGCCCGAAAGCGCGAAGTGTCACCCTGCACTCGAACAATGCAAAACTCTATTTCTCTTGCGCTGATTCCTCACGACTATACACAGTGACCGTGGTACCTTCATCCGGCGCCGTCAGTTTGCTAGCAGGGGCTACCGGTAATCCGGGGTTTGTTGATGGTCCAGCCACGACATCGGCCAAGTTCAACGACCCGAAGCAGCTAGTGGTCTTGCCAAACAGCGTGGTCTACGTTGCAGACTCAAACAACCACGCCATCCGCCAAATAGCCAGCAATGCGGTTACCACCTTTGCAGGGTCATCAAGCGGTATTGCTATTGCTGGGAAGGTGGACGACGTTGGAACCAACGCCAGATTATCAAACCCTTGCGGAATCGTCTACGTGGCGGCATACGACGCACTCTTTGTGGCAGAAGGCAGCGGCGAGGGCGGCAACAACGACATTCGGCGCATTGCGCTCGCTAATGCTGCGGTGACAACATTTGCAGGCTCGGGGGCTCTTGGGCTCAAAAACGGCGTTGGAACCGCAGCATTGTTCTCCTCACCCAGCCAGCTGGCTGTGCATTCTGGCAGTGGGGTGCTTTTTGTCGTAGATCGAAGCAATAATGCTGTCCGGCGCGTAACGCTGCCCGATGCAAGCGTTTCTACGGCTCTAGGAGGCACGTCGCCCGGTTATATTACCAACACCGGCGGGTCTGCCTCTCTGTGGTCAACCCCTGCCGGTGTAGCCATCACGGACGTAGGCGAGCTGTTTACAAGCGAACAAACCAATAGTGTGGTTCGGCGGATGAACGCCATGCTGTCGGAGGCAACCACGGTGCCCTGCCCGACACCGTCTCCCAGTGTGACGCCAACAAGCACGCCATCCCGTACCGGAACCAGGACGGCCACGCAATCGCCCACGCCATCGCTGACGCCGTCACCCACAACGCCGCCCATGACCCTCGTCCGTGTGCTGCCAGACACACCGCCGCTACCACCCTACGTTGCCAGCGCAACCGGCACCCTCTGGCTAGTGGGCCAAGCGTTTCGCAGCGGCGGCGCGGGGCCAACACTGTCCACGTCGCCGCCCGGCGTCATTACCAACATGACGGTTGTCAACATCACCCACCTGCTTCTCACCTGCAACGCGACGGTGTGGTACTGGTCCACCGCCCTGCTGACGATAACCCAGATTGGCTACACCGCGTCCATAG
>Ga0066256_1004775_pt1 | contig 11768 bp, 17 predicted proteins | sample ThiBio_1000_biof_FD_87107 | JGI IMG/M metagenome (GOLD analysis project Ga0066256, IMG submission 87107) | Wastewater bioreactor microbial communities from Cape Town, South Africa - Thiocy_expt_1000_biof (version 2) | ecosystem: Engineered > Bioreactor > Thiocyanate-remediating >...
CGCTGCTCGCGCGACCGGTCACCGGGCAGGCTGATGTGGACTTCGGTCTGCGCTATGAAAAAAGCGACCACACGCTGCGCGCGACCGATCTGCGCCTGCGCGGCCTGAGCCTGCCCGACGTGCCGCCGGCCACCGCCCAGGCGCTGCGCCAGTGGCTCGCGCAGGGGGGGGGCCAGTCGCCGCGCCAGGGTGAGATCCCCGGTACAGTGTGCCCACTGTCGAGCCCTTCGTGACGAGAGACTGGAGGCAGTAAGAATATCAACAACTCTCACTGACGCATTGGCGGTCGCCGAGAGCAACGAAACATCCAACTCGGATAGTTGAGAATTCCCAGGACTACCACGAGGAAAGTGCGCCCTGACAAACGAGACGAAGTTCTTGCGCTGCGGAAACAGCTTCCATGATGTTGAAGCACCGAGAATAGTCCTCGGATCTTCCGATACGTACATGCGCCAGAAGGCCGCCCCATCCTCGACCTCTTTCGAGGCCAACATGCGACTACTTCCCTCACTTGAGGCATTTATTGGCACGCTGCAACAAACGCCCCGAATCAGTCCCTGCGATGGAAGATCGACCACCTTGATATCCGACGCAAGCGAGTGCTTCCGTCGATGGGCACAAACGAACGCGAGTGCCAACCGTGAAGCCCAAGACTCAACCCCCCAGATGCAAACGGGCCTCGTGTCGCTTGCTGATCCAAGAACATCGTAGACATCACGCCAGGCACTCTGTTCACCGCCAAAGTACCCTGCGCGAACATCGACCTGCCGTTCCAAGTCATACCGGCTCGGTCCAACGAGCAGATTGTCAACGAATCGATAGACGGCATCCTTCCCAATTGATGCCGGCAACGCCTCTTTGGCTACAAGTGATACGTTTCGAAAGGACACGCTAGTACCCACAGGCGCTACAGCCTTCACCCGTCCATCCGCCTACGCAACTATCGCAGCACACCATGCACAAGGAACCGTTCACCTGGCCCGGCCTGTGGCACATGGGGTAGTCGGACATGCATCTACTCAGCTTCTTCTCGCATTCCTTCTTTCGCTTCTTATAGTCCTTCGGGGGGGGGGCGGCGGACAAACCTGGAGGCCATCGGGATCTACCTGGTTCACTGGATCGTTGTTGACGTAGCCGTAGAGATTTTCACCACCAAGGAGTCCGATCGGGTCGTTGCTGAGCCACCTCCCAAGATTGGGGTCGTAGGCACGCCACCACGTAAGACTCTCGCCTGTGGGCCTATCGAAGTAGTGCCCCGTGAACGAGAAGTCGGTCTTCGCACCTGAGCCGCTCTCCGTCGACTTGCCCCATGGGTCGTAGCTCACCCGCGAAGCAATCGTCGTCCCGTCACCGCCTACGACCTCCCTCACGCTTCCGAGGTGATCCTTGGTGTAGAAGTAGTCCGTGGTGCCCTCCTCGAACCCCTGCTCGAAGTAGTTTCGGAGGATAGTCGCCCCACTGCGCTTCTGGCAAATCCGGCCACCGCACCACACGAACGTCTCGTTCTTCGTCTCGACGCTGCTCTCCAGCTCTCTGATGCGCACCCGACGCGACTCGCCATCGTACTCGTAAACCGACTCGTGCGTCCCCGCGAGCATCCGGGCCAGCCGGTTCTGCTGGTCCCAGCGGTACTCGCGAATAACCGTGCCGTTCGGCTGCTTCTCGTACCGAAGGTTCCCGTTCGCGTCGTACTCGTACGTTTTTGACGTACCGGTCGTCGTCACCGAGTACGTCTTCGTCGCCAGATTGTTCCGACCGTCACGGGCCTCGACCACGACCGAGTTCGCGCCAGCATCTAGGTCAACCGGTGCCTCGAACCGGAACGGCGCGCCACCGTCCGTCGACATGACCTTCGCCGGCCTCCCGTTTACCTTGACCGTTGCGGGCTCATCCACATATCCCGCAAACGTCGTCCGGCCATGGTCGCGCTCGGAGAGGAGCTGGTTGAGGTTGTTCACCTCGTAGTTTCTCGGCGCCATCGTCCCGTTGCCGACTTGGATCCGGTTCCCCGCCTTGTCGTAGCCGTACGTGTGCGACTCGAGCAAGGTCTGACTCCCGTCCCGAAGCGACGCCGCTGTCAGCTCACGCGCACCGTCATAACCGAACGTCCACGTCCGTGCTCCGCTTCCTTGACTCACCGTCCACGTCGCGAGGCTGTGGTCCGGACGATACGTACAGTCGAACTGCGAGATCACGCTCGGGTTCGGTCCCGCCGACAAGTGCTTGATCTGCTTCAGCAGGCGGTCGCCCGTCGCGCCGAAGTAGTCGTACAGCGTCTGCATCCCGTTTGGATAGTCCACCGTCGACGGGCGATCCGATTGCCCCACGAACGCGTACGACGTGGCGCCGAGGTTGTTCTGCACCCCAGTCACGCGGCTTCGTGCGTCGAACGTGTACTCCTCTGCGTAGCTCGCCACGGACTGAGTGGCGTCGTCCACGATCTCCAGCTTCTTCAGACGTCCCACCTCATCATACGAATACTTCAGCGTGTCGTTCGAGAACGGACCGTCTACGAGTGCGAGATTGCCGGCGCCGTGACTGGCGCTACCGTACGGTTGGTACGTGAACGTCGTCGTCCCCGCGCCATCCTGCCTCGACGCAAGCCGCGGGAAATAGGGGTCGTACGTGTACATCACGTCTGGCGTCGCCGCGTGGCTGTAGTTCTTCTTCGTATCCGCTGCTTGAAGCGGCGTGATGGCGGAGGTCTGCGGCGCGGCGCAGACTGCCCGCGTGTGCGCCAGTTCAGTTCGACGACGGCTGCTCTTCCGCGGGCGGCGGCACGGTGATGTGCCCGACCGGAAGATCGAGCTCGCGCCCATCGAGGCGGGCGCGCGTGGCGGTCCAGTACTTCGGCGACAGCTCGAGATAGCGATCGCGCGGCCAGTACGGCACGACGCGGATCACGTCGGCGAGGTACCGCTCGACGTCGAGGCGGTGCAGCTCGCACGACGCGATCAGCGAGAAGAGGTTCGCCGCCCCCCTGTGTCACAGGAGTTGTCCGGTCCGCTGATCTCGCTCCGAGGTCGGCGGGCGTGAACGCGTAGGGGGCGCGAGTGACGACAACGTGAGCGAATACAGCGAGGCCTTCAAGGCCAACATGGTGAAGAAGATGATGCTGCCGGGTGGGCCGACGGCATCAGCGCTCTCGGCCAAGACCGGAGTCTCTCAACCTACCTTGTCTAAATGGCTGCGCGATGCGAGGGAGAAGGGCGTGTCCGAAACGAAGCCTCCCTCCCGATCCGCCCGTCGACCGAGTGACTGGACCGTCGCAGAGAAGCTACGAGTCCTTGCCGAGACCGAAGAACTCGACGGCGAAGAGCTCGGCGCAGTGCTCCGTCGCGAGGGGCTCCACGAGGCGGATCTCGCGGAGTGGCGCCGAGCAGCAGGCGCGGCGCTCGCAGGCGGCAGCAAGGCCACTGCGGGGTCGGTGGAGGCTCGTCGGGTGCGCGAGCTGGAGAAGCAGATCCGCCGCAAGGACAAGGCGCTCGCCGAGGCCGCCGCTCTTCTCGTACTCCAAAAAAAAATCCAGGCGCTCTGGGGGGACGAGGACGACGACACGAACAAGGAGACCGACAAGTGATCCTCGCGTTGCTCGCCGAGGCGGTTTCGGCAGGCTCACGCTTCGAGAAGGCATGCGAGGTCCTCGGTCTTTCCGCGCGCACCGTCACGCGCTGGCGAACAGAGGGCGGCGGCGTGGATCGTCGCGCGGAGTCCGGCACAGCGCCGGTCCACAAGCTCACGACCGAGGAGCGTGACACGATCGTGCGCTACGCCACGTCGACCGAATATCGGGACGTGTCGCCTCGGCAGATCGTTCCGCTGTTGGCCGACAAGGGCATCTGCGTCGCCTCGGAATCGAGCTTCTATCGGGTGCTACACGAGCGTGACCTGATGGCCCACCGCGAGCCGTCGCGGCCCAGGACGCATCACCGCCCGAAGGAGCACATCGCGACGGCGCCGAACCAGGTCTGGTCGTGGGATATTACGTACCTTCGCAGCTCGGTGCGCGGCGTCTTCTACTACCTGTACCTGGTGCTCGATGTTTTCAGCCGCAAGATCGTCGCCGCCGAGGTGCACGCCGAGGAGTCGGCGACCATCGCCGCCGAGCTCGTCGAATGGGCCTGCGAGCGCGAAGGCGTGCAGCGCGATGCGCTCGTCCTGCACGCCGACAACGGCGGCCCGATGAGGGCTCCACGATGCTCGCAACGCTTCAACGTCTCGGCGTGATCGCATCCTTCAGCCGCCCTGCCGTCAGTGACGACAACCCCTTTGCTGAAGCGCTCTTCCGGACGATGAAGTACCGGCCGGGCTACCCGAAGAAGCCCTTCGCCTCGCGCGAGGACGCCTGCACGTGGGTCGACGGCTTCGTGGGCTGGTACAACGGCACGCACCTGCACTCTGGAATCCGCTTTGTGACGCCGAACGACCGCCACGAGGGGCGCGACGTGGGCATCCTCGCCGCTCGCCGGGATGTCTACGCCAAGGCACGCTCTCGCACGCCTCGGCGCTGGACGGGACCTATCCGCAACTGGTCACCAATCACCGCCGTGCGCTTGAACCCCGATCGTCGCGATGGGTGCATGCTGCACTGACCATGCCATCGGACAACTCCTTTGACACCCACCGCCGCGGCCTGAGCGTGATCGCCGGAGCCGAAGAAGAGCCACGCCTTGCGACCGATCGCGATCGAGGACCTCAAAGCCCGCTCGGCGGCGTTGTTCTCGAGGCGCAGGCGGCCGTCGTCGAGGAAGCGGCGGAGAGCGTCGCGTTGGCGGATGGCGTAACCGAACGCGGTCGCGACGGGACCGCGAACACCGCGCGCGCGCTCGAAGACGCCTTCGGCCCAAGCGAAGAAGTCGTCGAGCATCGGTCGCGAGACGCGTTGTCGTCGATCGTGGCGTTGCTTCGGCGCGAGGCTCGCCCACTGCTCTTCGAGCTTGAACAGCGCTCGAATCCGAAGGAGCGCCTCGCGTGCGGTCGGCTCTTTCGTCGAGACGGCTGCCTCCCAGAACTTTCTGCGGGCGTGGCTCCAACACCCCACTTCGTCGGGGGGCTTGGCGCCGTCGTCGACCGCGTCGCCGCGGAAGAGCGCGTCGTAGACGCAATGGGCGTCGGCCTGGATGTAGCCCTTGTAGCCCTTGAACATCGCGCACACCGCGTCGCTCGTGTGCTTCGGCTGGTACTCGAAGAAGACGTGGTCCTTGTCCGCGAGCACGACGAAAAAGTGCCCCCTTGCGCACGCCTGCCGTTGGCCGTCAGGCAGACGTTCGGGCTGGATCGCGACGCCCGTGGCGTCAGTCGAGAGACAGAAGGCGGTCTCCTTCGCCTCCTTCGCCGCCGCGTCCACGATGCAGCCCAGCGTCGCGCCGACGTGCTCGGCGTACCGACACATCGTGCTGTCGTCGAGCGAGATCCCTTCGGACCGGAGCTCGAGCGCGAGCCGGTGAAACGGCATCCCCCAGCGGTACTTCTTCGTCAGCACGTGCGCGATGAACGACGGCGCGAGCATCCCGCGCTCGTAGATCGCCTTCGGCTTGTCGGCGGTCACGAACGTCGCGGCGCCGCTGGCGTCGCTCGCCGGCAGCTTGTACGTCGCGCATGCCAAGACGATCCGAACACGGCTCGCTCGGCGATGACCGAGCAGGCAGGTCTCCTCGAACCCGATGCGCTCCGCCTTGCCTTCGAGCGCGGGGGTGAGGATCTCGACGCGCTCCTCCGGGATGTCCAGCTCGCGCAGATTCGGCCGGCCGCTGCCCTTCGACTTCCGGCGCCCGGTGGGCGCTTCGTGGTCGTTCGCCGCCGCCGCGTCCGCGCCGCCCCCCGTCTCCGCAGTGGTGCCAACTGCCGCCGCTTCAGCGTCGTCGTCGAGCTCCTTGGCGAGCTTGTCGAGCTTGGCCTTCGTCTCGGCGAACTCGAGCTCGAGCTGGTGCGTGTCGATGCGCTCGGCCTTCGCGAGGAAGATGCGACGGCGGAGCAGCTCGAGGTGCCCCTTGAGCTGCTCGTACGCATGCTGAAGCTTGTCCCGTTCGGCGCGCACCGACGCGAGCTCGGCTCGCATCGTCCCGAGATCGACAGCCGCCTTCGAGAGCGTCTCCGCCGTCGTCGCGAACGCGGTCGTCATCTTCTCGAGCGCGCTCTCGAGCTCTGCGACCCTTCGCAGCGCCTCTTCGAGATCTCGACCGCGTGACGTCCCGACTGCCACGCGTGCTTCCTAACTCACGCGATCGGCATGGTCGAGCGCGATGCGCATCGCCCACGCGTTTCGATCGTACCTCCTGCGACCTCGCTCAGTGCACCTTCGGCCGCGCAGCGCGCGTCGTATCGACGTCGATCCCATCGAGCAACGCCTCGAGCGCCGCGTCGTCGATCTCGACATGCCTCGTCGCCTTGCTCGGCGCCTCGGGAAGCTTGAACACCCCTCGGTCCAATCGCTTGTAGAAGATCGCCATCCCGGACCCGTCGAAGAAGAGCACCTTCAGCGAATCGCGGCGCTTGCCGAAGAAGATGAAGAGCGCGCCGCACCTCGCTTCGTAGCCGCTCTGCTCCTTCGCGAGCCCGGCGAGTCGATCGAACGACAGCCGCATGTCGACCGGCTCGAGCGCGACGTAGATCTCGACGCCGCTTGGGATCACGTCGCGCTCCCGAGCGCATCGACGACTGCACGGAGCAGCGCGGGGTCGAAGTTGCGCTGAACAAGCACTCGCGCGCGCCCGACGATCACGACGAGCGGCTCGGAGCGCTCGTCCGGCGGCGTCTCGCCCTCGCGTACGACCCGCGCCAACGCGACGGACTCCGTGCCTCCTCGCGCCGAGGCGACGAGCTCCGTGCCTCGAGGTCGCGGTCCAGGCGAGCGACGTGCCGGCTCGTTCCGTGCGCGGCGCGCGAGCTCCGACTTCCACCACCGCAGAGACGCCTCCGCGATCCCTCGTTGCTCTGCGAACGCACGCGCCGAGCTCCCGCTCGAATCCCACGCCGCCACGATATCCGCCCACTTCCCAGCGCTCAGTCTCATGCCTGCGAGCTTGGACGCTCGGGCGCGCTCCCGAAAGGCCGCCCCTTCAAGCAGCGGATACCCAGCCGTGTCGGCCGACCTCACGTCGCAGCTTCTCGCCCTCGTCGTCTCGCATTCCCATGCGCGCGAGCCGACCAACGTCGCGGCTTCAGGTCACGACGTGGCAGGGCGAGGACGTACCGCCGTCCCGCCGCGCTGGCAGCTTACCCTTCGTCGGATCGAGCTTCCCCAGGAGGCGGTGCCCCTCGAACACCGTGAGCACCACGATGCCGTCGTCGACGACGCGATAGACGATGCGGTCGGTGCGCTGAAAGACCTCACGCACATCGTCGCGCGCGATCTCCGGGACGACCCGCCCTGTGCGGGGCATCTTCGACGCCATCACCGCACGCTGTCTCAGCTTCTCGACCCACGAGCGGGCCGCGGCGCGGTTGTCGGCCGCGATGTAGTCGCCGATCGCGAGCAGATCGTTGGCGGCGCGCGCGGTCCAGCGAAGCGTCACTTCTTGGACTTGGAGAGCGGTCCGAAGCGCGCGTCGAGGCGGCGACCGAGGTCATCGTCACGGATGACACGGCCGGCGTCGAGATCGCCGAGTCCTTCCTGGACGGCGCCGACGAAGCGCGCCTGGGCAGTCAGGCGGTCGCGAAAACGCCGACCCCGCGTGCGCCACCTCACGGCGCGGGAGGTCGCGTCTCGTTCGGCTTGTTCGCGAGGCACGCGTCGAACGCACCTTGCAGCGAGTCGATCCGCACGAGGCTGAGACGAGGGAAGCCTCGGAAGAAAAATCAACCGTAGTAGCGTAATCGAGATGCGACTTGTCGACTTCCATATATCTGTTGGCCCCGCAGGGCTGACTGCCGACCAACGGAAGGCGATCAACGAACGTCTTTTTCCAATCTACGAAGCGATTCGCCTCTGGTTGCGAGAGCGGAAGGTCACGGCGCCGTTCAGGAAGATCCTCGTGAGCCTGAGCGACCGTCGTGTCAGTGAGCGCTGGCATGCGACGGCTACGGTGGCGTTGGGAATCTGTGAAGTACTGGAAGCCATCGACATCGACCTCCTCGCACCCCCCCTGACCACGGCTGGACATGTCGGCATGTGCTGGATGCGCTTCAGCGCATTGCGTCTCAGGTCGGGTGGCGCTATCCGGAGCTAGAGTCGTTCGTTGGTCAAGTTGGGACCAGGCCCCCACCATGCTCTCACCGCTTCGCCAGACTCAGGAAGCAGGCCAGGACAGGCACCGTGTGCGATGTGGTTCTCGAAGCAGATGTCGGTATCACGACGGTGAAGGTCGCGTTTTCCGTCGACGCTCGGCATCTGAGCGAGTCTTTGGTCGCGTCTACCGCGGGACCGCTCTTCATCGAGGACGACTTCCCGGTCTCGGCAACGAGCATCAAGAACGGACACTTCGTACTCCTTGCCAGAGACAAGCGTGTCCTCGCCCAGGTCACCATTCCACCCCGGCCGCCGGCGTCGAGCGAGGAGTGAAGCGGCTCGTAGTGCTCACGATCGGAGCGGTGCAGGACGGGACGCTTCTGGGTCCTCGTTGCTCCGGGCAGCCTCACCCACCGCTTACGTCTTCTCGCATGCATGGGCATAGGCGACGTTGGGTGGATGGGCGCGCGTCGAGGCGCCCCACTACGAACGCGCTCGACGTTGTCGCGTTGGGCGGGCTCTATTCGTCGATTCGTCCGGCGATCACGGGTTCGAACACACTTACCGTTCGTCAGTGGTTGAGTACCCAATCATTCGACGCCCAGGCCGCCTTCGGAAGCCAGGCGATCGAGAACGTGGGGGCCGGGCGATGGTGAAGCAGCAGTCGAACACGACGGTGCTGGTGGCACAGTTCGGCGAGGATGTCGCGAAGCAAACCGACGCAATCTGGCGTGGCGATCACCGGACCGGGAACAAGCACGCGAAGCGGTACATAGCGACATTCCGGAAGCTACGCGCACTGGGAGACGCAGGTCGTGATGCTCTCGCCGCACTGCTCGCGCACGAACGACCTGACGTTCGCGTGATGGCTGCCGCGTACCTGCTGCGCCATCGGACAACCGAAGCGACCGAAGTACTTCGGGAAGCAGCAAAGGGCTCGGGGTTGCTCGCCTTCGAAGCTTCGCAGGCCCTGCAACGGTGGGAAGAGGGAACGTGGGCACTCGATCCAGCCTGAGGAATTGAGACTCGTTCCGAGCACGCCTCGCGAGCTCCGTCTTCCACCACCGCATGGTCGCCGCCGCGACCCCGTGCTCGCTCGCGAACGCTTCCGCCGCAAGCCCGCTCGCCTCCCACGCCGGAACAGCTTGCTCCATTGCGCCGCGCTCTTTCTCGTCCGCAGCGGATCACAATCACGCGTCCGCCACCGTCGCGGAAGCGGTCCCTCACTCCAGAGAGCCCGGTCCCTCAAACCACGCGCGACGGGGTCGCGACCCCCTCGGCTGTGGTTCGACGCCCCGCCGGACGGTCTCGTCCCTCGAAGCGGTTCGAACGAAGCCGGCGCGACGCGAGCGGGGGCCGTCAGGTCGTCGGCGACGCCGGGCGCGCAGGAGCCGGGCGACGCGGCGCCCCTGGCGCTGCCATCGCTCAGGACGGGGTCGGCTGGGCCCGGCGTGGGCTCGGCGGGAGCGGCCTTGCCGCGGCGGTCGGCCCTCGCCTCCGCCTGGCGGAGGGCGCTGAAGATGACCGCCCGTTGCTCCTGCGAGAGCTCGGCGTTCGCGACGAGGGCGTTGCCCGCGCGGATCCAGGCGTTGCGCGCCTCGACGTTCGCGGGGCCGTCGGACTCGCCCGGGGCCGCGAGCAGCTTCGCCCGCTCGTCTTCGAGCTGTCCGAGCTTCGCGCCGAGCTGAATCCTCTCGTTGACGAACGCCGTCAGGGTCATCTCGTCGTCGATCGCGATCGATGCGAGCAGGGCCTTGACGCCCGCCTCGCCGGCGAGGCGCGACGCGAGGAGCGCGGCGGCGCCGGCCTCGTTTCGGTAGGTCGTCGAGATGACCGTGACGCCGTCGGGAGTGAGCGCGCCGCCTCGATCGCGCGGGCCCGCGCGGTGTCGCCGGCGAGCAGGAGCAGACCCTCGAGCACGCGGTCAACGCCGCGAACGACCGCGTCGTGCCGCGCGTCGATCTCCGCGGCCTCGCGAGCGAGCCCGGCGGCGCGGGGATCGTCCGGCACCGGGCGGGCAGCGTGGAGCTGCTTTTGCGCCGCGTCGATCCTCGGGAGGATCCCCGCGAGCTCGGGGATCGACTGAATGGCTTCGCGGGCAGCGCTGCCGTTCGTCGTCCAGGGACCAGAAATCTGCACCATCTCTGCCGTCGTCAGCCGCTTGAGCGCCATCGTTCATTCCCTTCCTTGGCAATGAAGGGCGCACCAAACCGCTCGGCGGCCCCCCCCGCCCGCGAGGCTATGCGCAGCCACGGCTGGGCTGAAGCCGTTCCGCGTCCCGACGCGCCTCGGTCAACGGGCGACGCCGACGCGGACTCGGGCGCCGCTCACGTCCGATCGCGCGCTTCGTCGACCTCGACGCGCTCGAGAAGGGGGATGCGCGCGTGCTCCTCGAAAACAACACCGTACGCGCGAGCGCCACCTCCATGGCCCGGGAGGTCGCGTCTCGTTCGGCTTCTTCGCGAGACACGGGTCGAGCGCGCCTTGCAGCGACTCGTTTCCGGGCGGGAGAGTCGCGACATCCGGCGTACAGGCTCGCCCGACGACGTTCTTTGCGGGCACGCCGCCAAGATGGTCGCCTCAGGAGATCCGCGAGGCGTGGCTCTTGGCTCGGCTGTCACCGAGCCTCCAGTACCGCTCACCGTCTGGGACCGAACTTGAGCTCCCCCGAACCTGCCCTGCTAGAGGACCGCCGTGGCGTTTCAGAAACTATAACGCATGTTGCAAGCCAGTGAGGATGCCATCATCGGAGCTGGAGGCTCTACCTCGCTGCGGACCACTGATATGAAACTCGAAAAGGTCGTACTTCTTGTCGGTGGAACGTCGATGCTCGTTGGTGGCGTGACGGGCCTCGTCGGGCTGATTACCTCGCATCCGATGCTAAAGCTCATTGCGATCTGCGCCCTCGGACTAGGGGTCGTCATCAGCTGCGTCCCCCTTCTGTTCTTCCTGGGCGCCATCATCCTCGGGAAGCGGAGAGAGAGAGAGAGAGAGAGAGAGAGAGAGAGAGAGAGAGTAAAGAGGAGCTCTCGCGCAAAAGTACTCGCCGCAGAGGGACTGTTGCGACGCTCGGACGGAGACCTTTCTCTTCGTCCACAGCGAGGAGGCCGGCAAAGAGCTCACACTTCTCTATTCGCTCGTCGTCTCGTGCCCCCGTGTCGGCGTGAATACCGTCGAGTACCTCGCCGACGTCCCTCGACCGGATCGACAAGAAGCCGACGGCAACTACGCCGAGCGGCTGCCAGATCGCTGGAGGCCCCCGCCGCAGCACCCCGAGGCGCGTTCCGGGCAACCGATGAGGTGATTATGGATAAAGACCTTCTTGAAGCCGTTCGCGTGCTTGTAAATGACCTGGCTGACGGGCGATTCACCGCAATCGAATCCGATGGCCGCGCCGGGCGTCTGACAGCCGGCGAGCTCGCTTCTGCCATTCGCGACTACGGCCGAACGTTGCAGCCGCTGCCCGACCACGCTGTTCAACTCATCGACGTCTACCCAAGCGACATGGATCCGAAAACGTGGTCGTTAGATGTGCCGCTCTGGACGGCCGAGGAGGGGCGAAGTGATCTGACGCTATCGTTGGTGGCGACAAGGGACGGCG
>Ga0066256_1004778_pt1 | contig 11759 bp, 1 predicted proteins | sample ThiBio_1000_biof_FD_87107 | JGI IMG/M metagenome (GOLD analysis project Ga0066256, IMG submission 87107) | Wastewater bioreactor microbial communities from Cape Town, South Africa - Thiocy_expt_1000_biof (version 2) | ecosystem: Engineered > Bioreactor > Thiocyanate-remediating >...
ATTGCCAAGGGCAGTCGCTCGCCACCCACGATTCAGGCGGGCTACATGTTCCGTGTGCATGCGTCCTAATATGATAATTCTGATAGCCAACAGGGTTCAAGTCGCCAACCCGCGGTGAACGCGGGTGGGCGGAGGCTCGCAACCGCAGCCGCTATGACCAAATGGTGTACGAGGTGCCATAATCAGATGATCAGGGAGGAATACTGCACGGCGCCGGCAGCGCGTCACACCGCTGCGGGCGCCGTGCCACTCACGCATACACACACACACACACACACACATACACAGGCACCGTTGATCACCACGGCGCGGCACAAGGCTCTTGCAAATAATCAGGGAGGAAAAAAATCAGACCGCAGGCAGCAAACCAGTCACAACACAATCACTACTGCGGCGGGCGCATGGGCACGGGCAGCGGCGGGCGCGGCGGCGGCGGCGGCATGTGAATGCCAGCGTGCGGCGGCGTCTTGGGGCCGAGCATCGGCGAACCACCCAGCGCCGCCAGGTGCGGTGGCACCGGGATGGCGGGCGGTGGGCGTGCGGATGACAGGCTGGAGGGCGCAAGTGGCGAGGCGGGCAGCGGGGAGCCGCTGCTGCCAACCGACTGCGCCTGCGGCCGTCGGTTGGATGGCAGCGCCGCCAGCCACTCCACGGGCAGCGAGGATGGCGGCGACATGCCCATGCCCACACCCGCGCCAACACCCGGGCTGCTGCCCAGGCTGCTGCCGCCAACCCCTGCGCCGGGCCCCAGCGGCGGCCGCGGCAGCGCTGACGCGCTTGTGTAGCTGCTGCCATAGCTGCCGTAACTTGACGGTACGCTGCTGCCATAACTGCCATAGCTGCCTGGCGCCATACCGCCGCCACTCATCATGCCCGCCGGCCGCAGTGGGCCAGGCGGCGACCGCGACAGGCCCGCTGCCACGTGTGGCGGCACGGGGTACTGCACGCCCCATGCCGGCGGCGCCGCTGGCGCGCCAGGCATGCCGACGCCACCCCCGATGCCGCCGCCACGCCCGCCACCGCCAAATGGCAGGCCGCCCGTCGGTGGCGACAGGGGTGCCCCCAGGCCCCATGGCACCGCCCCGCCGCCCGGCAAGCTGCCGCCGCCAGGCAGGCTGCCACCCAGCGACGACAGCGAGGGGGAGGCGCTGTACATCGCCATATCGGAGCCCGGCGCAGCAACCAGGTGAGGTGGCAGCGGCAGCGGCCACCGCGCAGGTGGCGCTGCAAAGGGCAGCCCACCTGGCATCATACCACTGCCACCGCCGCCGCCTCCACCGCCGCCGCCGCCGGCGCCAATCAGGGCCGCAGCGCTGCCGCTGCCACCCACGCGCGGTGGCAAGCCACCCACGCCGCTGCAGCTGCCGCCCGTGGAGTCTGGGACGGAGTCCTCGCCGTCACTGTCACCCGCACTCGCGTGCCGCGCCTGCGTGCGCGGCCGCAGCCGCCGCCGCCGCACATGCCGCGACGCGTCGGCATCATCAGCAGCGTCGCCGCTGCCACCACCGTCATCGTCGCTACCGCTCCGCTCACTCTCGCTGCTGCCGCTGCCACTGCCGCTGCCGCCACCTGCTTCCGCACCTTCCGCAATGCCACCCAGCGTGTCCGGGCGTGGCGGTGTGGGTGCCGAGTACCGGCCCGGTACCACGGGCCGCGAAACGCCCGGTACGCCCGCTGGGACTGCCGCCGCAGCGGGGGGCAGGCTGCCAACCAGCACCGGCCGCGGTGGCGGTGGCAGCACGCCACGCCCACCGCCACCGCCATTCGCCAGCCCGCCATTTCCAGCGTCCATGGTGGTAGGCAGCGGGCGCTGCACGGGGCCGGCACCCGGTGGGCCACCCGCAGATGCTGCAGCTGCTGCCACCGTGGGTGGCCGCAACGGCGCGCGAGCCCCTGGTGGAGCCACACCCGCGCCACCACCACTCACAACGGTGCTGCTGTCCAAGCTGCCGCTACCACCCGCTGGGCCGCCCTTGCCGCTGCGGCCACGCAGCTTCCTCGGCTGGCCAGCCTCACCCTCGTCCTCCTCAGAGTCGGTGTCTGCCATCATGTAGCTCTCCGGCAGCATGGGCGATCCCACCAGCGACGACCCCGCCGGTCCGCCGCCGCCGCCGCCACCGCCTGGAGGGCCGCCCAGCCCGGAGGCGCTCTTGGGCGGCTGCATGGGGATGGCAGCGGAGCCGGTGGCCGGCGCGCCCAGCGGCGAAGGGCCAACCGGTGGCAGGGCACCCGAGCGGTGTGGCGGTGCTGCAGTGGGAGGCAGCGGCGGTGGAGCGGCAGGCGCGGCTGGGCCGCGCGACATGCTGGAAGCTGACGGCGGGCCATGGAAGCCGCTGCCACCGGTACGCGGGTGCTCGCCGTCGCCCGGCGTGCCAATGTACGAAAAGGCGCTGAATGAGGCGCCAGACGGCAGGCGGCGCCGCTCCTCACTGACAGGTGCCGTGCCGCCGCCGCCGCCGCCGCCAGCACCTCCAGAAGCAGCTGCAGCGGCGCCACGGCTGCTGTCACTGCCGCCCGTTACTGGTGCAGCAGCCTTACCGCCCCCTGCGGCGGCAATCAGCGCGGCGCTGGCAGTGCTGGGCAGGCTGGCCACCGAGTCCACCGGCGCCTCCCGCGTGAAGGCGCTGTCAAAGTGGGAGGCGTCAAACAGGCCGGTGAGCGGCGGCACATACAGCGGCGCGTACTCGCGCCGTTGCACGCGGCCCCAGTCCAGTCGCGCGGGTGGCGCTCCGGGCGCAGGACGGTAGCGGAAGAAGGGGTGCGCCTTCAGACCCGCAATGCCGCCCACGGCGGGCGGCCCCCCCCGCCCGGCCGGGGCGCGCCCCCGCCCCGCGGTGTCAAACTCGGCGGCGTGCGGCGCCACGCCCCCCCGCGGGGCGGGGGGGCCCCGCGGGGGGCCCCCAGCCCCGCGCGGCCGTCGGGGGGGGGGGGGGCGGGAAGGCGGACGCCCCCGCCGCCACCCCCCCCCCGACACCACCCAGCCCCCCCACGCCCCGACCCGCGCGTGCGCCGTCTGCAGCAGCTGCTCCGGCGCCATGTACTGCTCCGTGCCGCAGAAGGAGTGCGACGGCTCCATGGCGGACGTCGCTGGGTCAGCGTCGTTGGCGGGGTAGCGCGACAGGCCAAAGTCGGTCAGCTTCACGTGCCCCTCGCCGTCCAGCAGCACGTTCTCCGGCTTCAGGTCGCGGTACACCACGCCCACGCCATGCAGCTGCTCCAGCGCCAGCACGATCTCCGCCACATACAGCACCGCACGCTCCTCCGACACGCGGCCCTCGCGCGACAGCAGCGTGAAAAAGTCGCCGCCCGGCACAAAGTCCATCACCATGTACAGCTTGGTGCGCGTCTGGAAGGCGTACCGCAGGGACACGATGAAGGGGTGCCGCGCGCGGTGCAGGATGTGCCGCTCCACCAGCGTGCGCTGCACCTGCTTGCGCCGGATGAGGTCCTTCTTCCGCAGCACCTTCATGGCGTACACGACGCCCAGGTCCGCCGGCGGCGCTGCCGCGACGGCGGCACCTGGACTGCCGCCCGGCGACACTGCCGCCACTGCTGTCTCACCAGCGCCAGCCTTTGTTGACGCCGCGGTGACGGGCGGCCGCACGCCGCTGCTGCGCTTCAGTGCAACATCCGAGGGCGACGGCTGGAACGGCGCGTCCGACAGCATGCTGCTGGGCGGCGTGGCACCCGCCACCGCGTCACCCGCGCTGCCAGGTGAGCTGCAGCTGGCGGCAGCTGGTGGCACGGCACGGCTGCCGCCAGCGCCGCTGCCCGTGGTGCTCGGTGCACCCGGCTTGCTGCCGGCCGCCCGCGCACCCGCGCCTGCAGCGCTGCCAGGTGACGCGACTGTGGCACCAGCGGCGGCACTGCCTGCACGCATCACGCGGCGCACCATCATCACCTTGCCGTACCCGCCGCGGCCCAGCACCGCCAGTAGCTCAAAGTCGGCAAGGCCAATGCGGGACGCCGCCGCCAAGCGGGACTGTGACACCGGCGCCAGCGGCGGAACGTGAGCAGACGGTGGCGCCGCCGCCGGCAACGTCGGCGGCGGCGGCGGTGCTGCGCGATCATCATCCACTGCCAACCGCGTCGCTGTGGTGGGCACGAAGCTGGGCGCCCGTGGCGGCGCCTTGAACGAGCCCTCTGGGAACACGGTTGGCGGCGTGGTGGAGGTGCTGCGCGACGGCGAGCTGGATGCCACCGACCGCGACGTGCTGCCACGCCGCGCGCCGCCTCCCGCGCTGCTGCGCGCGCTCTGAGGCGCGCCGTCGCCGCCGGCACCGTCACCGCCTGCCTCGCCTGGCTCCCCGCCCACCAACGAGTAGTCCACCGGCACGTCGCTGAACACACCGTCGTATTCAGTTGGCGCGCCGCCACCGCCGCCGCCGCCGCCGGCACCGGCCTCGTCGCTGCCGCCCTCCACTGCCGCACCTGCCGCCGCCGCTGCCGACGTCGGCGCAAACCGCGGCGCGCCCGGTGGCAACGAGGAGGGCGGCGTGGACGGCGTTGATGACAGGGAGGAGGCGGTTACGTGCGACCGGTTGGGGGCAGCCGCCGCCGCCGCCGCAGCAGCAGCCGCCGCAGCTGCCACCGCTGTACGTGCAGGGCTCGCCGACGCGGCGGCGGCGCCCGCAACCAGGCGCTGTGAAATCAGCGAGTCAGCCACCTCTGGCCGCCCCGCCGCCTCAGCCCCCAGCACCGCTGCCAGCTGCTCTGGCTTGATGCCCGGCGGCGGCACGCCGCCAGCAACCACGCTGGCGGGCCGCGGCGGCAGGCCACCCAGCGGTGCCGAAGCGGCTGCCACCAGGCCGTGTCGCGTCACCTGCACGCCGCCGCTCTCACTCGTGTTGGTGTCCTCGTCCTCACTGGTGCCGTCCGTGTCAGAGTCCTCAAACAGGCGCGACAGCGAAGCAAGGCTGGAGGCGTCGCCCAGGTCCACCGCGCGGCCGCCAACAAACACGCGGGGCCCACTGCCGGGGCTGCTGCGCGGCGCCGACTTCACGCTGCCACTGCTGCCCTTCACGCGCTTGGCTGCCGCCACGATGTCCGACACGCGGCCCAGGCTCACCGGCGCCGTAGACGTGGTGCTGCGGCTGCTGGGCGCGCTGCCGCCGCTCGTCGGCACGCCGCGCAGAAGCGCGCGCGACGGCACGTAGGCAGACACACCCGACATGCCGCCGCGCCCGCCGCTCGTTGTGCCACCAGCTGCGCCGCTAACTGCACCGCCGCCGTTTGCGCCGGCAGCTGCACCCGCCGCCGCCGCTGCTGCTACTGCCGCTGCTGCACCACCGGTGACGCCACGGTACGCGTCAACAACAGTCGCGCCGCCACGCCCACTCCCACCGCCAGCTGGCGCACCTCCGCCGCCGCCGCCACCCATACCAGGAGCAGCAGGCGCATTCGCGCCACCCGTTGTCGCGATGGCGCCACCACTGCCACTGCCGCTGCCGCTGCCGCTGCCAGCGGCAGAGAACCCGCCGCTCGGCGCACCACCAATGCTGCCGCCATGGCGCGCGGCCAGCGTGACCGACTTAGACACCAACCGCGGCCCGCTACTGCCAGCAGGGGACGCAAGAGGGGGCGACGCCGTGGGCGCCGCGGCAGTCGGAGGCGACAGGAGCATGCCGCTGCCGCTGCTGCTGGCACCCATGTTGGACGACAGCAGCGGCGGCACTGGTACCCATGCTGCCCCAGGGCTGGCAGGAGACAGCTGCGGGGACGCGGATGCAGCGGCAGGCCCCGTGAATACGGCATGCAGGCCACCGCCAACGATCGGTGCCGGCGGCGGGCGCGTCTTGCCGCCCCCACGCGCCGCCTTGCCACCAATGCCACCCGCACCCGTCGCCAGCAACAGCTCTGCCACCTCCCGCTGGCGGCCTCGCACGCCACCGCTGCCGCACACCGCCTCTCGCAGCGCCCGCATGGGCGTTACGGTCTGCAGGTCCACCACGGCGCCATGCAGCCACGGTGGCACCTGCCCACGCAGGTTCAGCTGCGACAGGCGCGTCACACGCGTGTACACAGCGAATGCCTCCCCTGCGCCGCTGCCGCCACCGCTGCCAGACGCGCCGCCCAACACGCTACCCACACCGCCGCCACCGCCGCCGCCGCCACCGCCAACACCGGCGACACCAATACCGTCTACCCCAAACGAGGTGGCGCCCTCCACCGCTGCAATACGCGCATCAAACCCTGTGCTGCCAATGCCAATGCCACCAAGGCCGCCGCCAATGCCGCCGGCGCCGCTGCCGCTGCCGCTCGTGCCACCGCTCTTGCGTAGCGGGTTCGACTTCCAGCCGCCACCTACGGCACTCAAGTCAGCCTCGCCAGCAGCCGGGAGCGTCACGCCGCCCCCGCCTTCCGTGGTCGCAAGGTTGGGCAGCGTAATCGTGCCGGACTCGCGGCGCGGCGTGGGGTGCAGCGCACTGGCGCCGCCGGCGCCGGCGCTGCCATTGGATGGGACGCGCGCTGCTGGGGCAGTCGCGGGCTGCGGTGCGGCGTCGGGGCCGGCCTCCCAGCTGACGGGCACGCGCACTGGCTCCAGGCAGTAGCCCTCCACAAACACCTCGCCGCGCACCGCGTCCGCCGCCAGCGGCACCTCGCGGTGCTGCACCGACACCTCAAACACGACGATGGTGCCGTCCGGCCACACGCCCACGTCCTGGATGACCACCACGTCGCGCGGCGCCACGAGGGACGACACGCGGCGCATGTCCAGCTGGCGATACAGCACGCGCGGGAAGTGGACGCCGGCAGGCAAGCCGGCAGTGAGCATGTCCGCCAGCCGCGACGACGCGGCGGCACCCGGCGCACTCTCCCCGCCCGCCGCCCCGCCGCCATGCAGGTTGCGTGCACTGCCGCTGCCGCCAACAGGTACGGGCGTGCCGCGGCCCCATGCGCTTGCCACGCGACTGAAGAAGCTGCGCGCCGCCTCGTGCAGCAGCACGTCCTCCCGCCCCCGCACACTGCCGGCGACGCTTCCGCCGTCGTCGGGGCTGGGTCCTGGTAGGCTGCTGCCGGCGAGGTTTACCGCACCGCTGCCACCGCCCGCGGCAGCAGGTACCAGCGGCGGTGACATGATCACGCTGCCAGTGCCAGCGCCAACCCCAGCAACACTGCTGGCGCTGCCGGCAGGCCCACTGGCAGAACGCAGGCTGGGGGAGGAGATGCCCAGCGCTGCCAGCTGGCGGGCGCGCATTGCTGCAGCCGCCGCCACGCTGTTCAACGGCTCGCTGCCCAGCGTGCCCACCGTGTTGCTGCTGCTGCTGCGCACCACGCTGCCGCTCCCGGCCCCGCCACTGTCGCTGCCGCCCGACAGGGCGCGCCGCAGCGCGCCACTGGGCGGCGCCGCCAGCGCGGACAGCACGGGTGATGCGGAGCTGCTGCCACCCGCCGCTGCTGCCACCGCGGCTGCTGCCACAGCGGCAGCGGTTGCAGGCGACCCGCCCGCTGGCACGGCGCCCACGCCGCTGCCAGGCGTGATGGGCAGCAGCAGCGGCGTGCCTGGCGAGCTCGCCACCGCCGCGGCAGCCCCCGACCCTGCCGACACCGCCACCGTGCCGCGTAGGCCGCCGTACCGCGGCCCCGCGGCATAATGGTGCTTGGTGCGCGGCGTCGCGGAGGCGGGTGACGGACCGCTGATCACCGATTGAGAGCCCTTCACAGTCACGACCGCTTGTGCCGCAGTGCGCGCCGCACCACCTGCCGCTGCCGCCTCCGCGGGATCATCACCACGCTCGGGGTCGCTGCTGCCCGCGCTGCTGCCATGCGACGAGAAGCTGCCCGGTCGTGGCGCCGGCGGCGGGAGGAGCACCGGCGACATGGCGCCGGTGGGCGTGCGTGACCGCGACACCTCACCACCGCTGGCAACGACAGCGCGTAGCGGTAGTGGTGGCGCACTGCCACCACCACCACCACCACCGCCACCTGCACGTGCCGCTGCCCGCGCGTGTGCCAGCGCGGCGGCACGTGCAGCCACGGCGCCAGCGGGCGTAGGAGAGCCGGCAGGTGACGGCACACGCAGCGGGGCGCTGCGTGCTGACGTCAGTGGGAAGCCTGGCGAGCTGGACGCCGGCGAGGAAGCTGCGGAGGGCGGGCGCGGCGGTGGCGGCACGACTGCCCCGCGTCGCACACCCAGGGGCGTCGTCGTCGCCAACGTGGAGGACGGATCCGGGCGGGCCGGGCTGGGCAGCGGGCGGTCGGGTGGCGGGCACAAGAAGTAATTCAGGACCAGGAGGGCGGCACCCGGCGCGCCACGCGCCTCGGGGAACCGCTCGCCCGGCAGCAGCGTGCGGGAGTACAGGAGCGCAATGCGCGGGCGCGTGGCAGGCAGCGCGGCATGCGAGCCGCCAGACCGCAGCGACGCCGTTGGCGTGTGGGTGCTCCGTGGCGACGGCGGCACCACCATCGTGCCGCCGCCGCCACCGCCACCGCCGCCGCCAGTGCCAGCAATAGAGGTCTGAGAAGACGGGGCAGCGGTCGCGCCGCCAACCAGTGTGGACGCCGCCGTGCTGGCGGCGCCGCCGCTCGTATTGGCGGACCGCGCTATCATGGGTGGCGGCGTGCTGGCGACGGAGCGCACCGAGACGGGCGGCGGCGGCGCAGCGCGTGGGCCGGACGGCGACGCCGCCACCAGCACCGACGCGGACGCCGAGAGCGGCGCACGTGCAGGCGACGGCGCGCCGCGGGACGGCCCGGAGGCAGCGGAGCCAAGGCTGCGGTTAGACTGCGGCGCGGGCGGCAGCGCGGCAGTGGCATCAAGTGGCGTCACGGCGGCAGGCGCCGGCGCGGTGCCAGCAGGCCCACGACGCGGCGTGGTCGCGGCAGATGACGCCGACGCACTGGGTGCCGGCGTGGTATGGACGGCGGCAGCGGTGGTATGGCTGCGTTGCGGGGTTGCTGCCGCAGGGGTGGGCAGCGGCTGGGGCACCAGGAAGGCGGGCGGCACCGCCACCATCACCTCATCCACCGGGATGCCGACATCCACGTCGCACACCACCAGGCCGTTGGAGAAGCCGGGGTCCCACACTGCGCGCGCGTCGCAGTCCAGCAGGTGCGGCAGCAGCGCGTCGGGCGACACGGGCAGCACCATGGCGGACTTGTACGCCGAGTACACCTGCACGTCGTCGCGTTTCCACACGTACAGGTCGGGCGCCCACCGCGGCGTCGACTGCAGCCACTCGCCGCCGCCGTCCAGGCACGCGGCGCGCATGCGGCGGCGCAGGTCGCGGAAGGCGCGCAGCAGCTGGCGCGATAGCTTCATGTGGTACGCGCGCAGCGCCACCAGGCGTGCCACAAGCGCCGCCGCCGCCCCAAACGCGACGCCCGGATCAAGGCGCAGCGTGGAGGCGGCGCGGTCACGCGTGCGCGCGCCCGGCGACGAGCTGGTGGCAAAGCTGCCAAACCGGGAAGGCAGCGGCAGCGGCGGCGGCGCAGCGGGCACGGGGATGGTGACGGCGGCAGACTCAGGGATGGGCGGCTGCGACTTGATGCGCGCCGCGTGCGACGGCCGCGACCCCGTCATCACCTTGCGCATCATGGGCACAAAGGTGAGCGTGGGTGAGTTGTGGAACGTGTTGGCGGGGGAGGGCGAGTTGGTGGATGACGGGGGGCTCACCGCCACGTCCCGCGCGCTGCCGACGCTACCACCACCGGCGGCAGTTGCTGCATCGCTGGGCGGCGCGCCACCGGCACCCCGTCGGACGCCCGCCGGTGCGGGCGCTGGCGGCGGCGACAGGAACTTGAGGGAGCGGGGCATGGCAGCACGCTCGGCAGCAGCGGCACCCAACAGCGCCGCTGCGCCAGCGCCACCAGGCGCCACACTATCGCCCACTGCCACGGTGCCGCGCACCACCTGACGCGCCGGCGGTGCCTGCGGTGGTGGTGGCGGCGGCGGAGGGGGTGGCATGGGGCTGCCGCTAGCAATCGTGCCGCCGCCGCCACCGCCGCTACCACTGCCACTGCCCACGCTGCTCACGCTGCGCACCGAGGCGCGGCTGCCCACGCGCGGCGAGTGCGACGCCAGCGAGTTGTAGTCGTCATCCACCTCGCCCACCGGCGTCAGCATGCCCACACCGGCGGCAGCCAGCGGTTGACGCAGGGGCGTCACTGGCGGTGGCCCGCCCGGCGGCGGCGGCAGCAGCGGCGAGGGCGTGCTGGTGGCGGAGGAGCCTGACGACGAGCCAGTGGTGTCAGGTGAAAATCGCGCGTCCAGCGGCGCGGTGGGCGCCCGCGTTGCGGCGCCACCACCACTCGGCGGCGTCGACGTGGCTACTGCCGCGCGCAACGACGCTGCAGAGGCGGCGGTGGCGGTGGCTATCGACACGGCGCTGGCAGCAGCGGCAGCGGCGTCGGCAGAGATGTAGGTGGAGATGAGGATGGCGGCCAGCGCCGCCAGCGTGGCCGCCTGTGCCTCCAAGCACGACGCCATGGCCTGCGCCGTGCCTGCAATCTGGTCTGCCACGCCCACCGTCGCCAGCAGGCTGTTGCACGCCACGTGCGGCTGCATGCGCCACTGGCACGGTTCATTGATCTCGGCGTCGGTGAGGCACGCCACCACGCGTGGCCACGCCTGCATCAGCTGGCCCAGCAGCGCCACCGGGTCGTCGTCCGCCCGCCGCACACCTGCCGCCGCCTCGCCGTCCAGCGCATCCAGCAGCGGGCTCCATAGCTCGGGCGGCAGCGCGGAGGGCGTCACCACCTCACCGCCGTCCGGTGGCGCCAGGCCAGCAGCGGTGGCAATGGCACCCAGGCTGGGCACGCCTGCCAGCGCCGCCAGGCCACTACCACCTGAAGCCGCTGCAGCTGCTGCCGCAACCGCTGCCGCCGCCGCCGCGGTGGCGGTGGCAGGTGCGCCGACTGCCAACCCTACCGCGCCACCGCCCGCGACCGCACTCACGGCAGATGCCACGGCGCCGGCGCCCACGGCATCAATGGCGCCACCGGCGCCGCGCACGGCGGCAGCGGCAGCGTGCGGGCGCGCCGGCACCTCGTAGGAGTACGTGTTGAGACCAAAGCCACGCGGGCCAGCCAAGCCGCCCGGCCCCGCTGCCACGCGCTTCGTGACCGTCCAGAAGCGGCGGAACAGGCGGTCCTCGTCCACGTAGAAGCGGTAAAACAGGAACTTGTCGCTAAAATCGTGGTCGTCCCCCACGTGGTGGAACAGGCCCGCCGCCATCAGGTGCCGCCCCAGCGCCACCGCCTCGGGGCGCGTGTGCGACGCGCAGTGCTGCGACGCCGCCAGCCACGTCACCGCCTCCTCGCCCACGAAGCAGTTCTGGTACACGCGCAGGCGGTAGATGCGGTCGCGGATGGAGATGGCGCACCGCAGGTCCTGCGCGGGGGGGGGGGGGGGGGGGGGGGGGGGTGGTGGGGGGGGGCGGGGGGGGCGCGCCCCCCCCGGCCGGCGGGCGGAGGAGCGCGTTTGGTGGGGGCGCTGGGGGTGGGGGCGGGGGCGGCGGCGGCCCGCCTGCCGATGCCGGCGGGCTGCCAGACGGCAGCGCAATGGGCATCGCCATGGGCAGCGTGGCATGCGCCGGGTGCTGCGACAGCGCGGGCGGCGGCGGCAGCGTGTGTGTGTGGGTGGTGCCGCGCGATGACGAACTGCTGCTACTGCCGCCGTGGGCGGCGGCTGATGACTGTGGCAGGACGCGTGGCGGCTTGCCGGGCGGCGGCGGCGCAATGCGTGCGTGCGGCGGCAGGCCGGGCGGCGGCAGGTGCAGCATGTTGGGTAGTGGGCCGCCGGGCGCGGGGGCGGCGGT
>Ga0066256_1004779_pt1 | contig 11759 bp, 9 predicted proteins | sample ThiBio_1000_biof_FD_87107 | JGI IMG/M metagenome (GOLD analysis project Ga0066256, IMG submission 87107) | Wastewater bioreactor microbial communities from Cape Town, South Africa - Thiocy_expt_1000_biof (version 2) | ecosystem: Engineered > Bioreactor > Thiocyanate-remediating >...
ACGCCACGGCCAATCCTCTATCTGCACGAAGTCGGTATGGGGGAGGTTCTGTTCTTCGCGCTGGGCCACGCCCGCGGCCATTACGACGCACCGCATCGTACGCCCTATTATCCAAATGTCGAACGCGGTTCGTGGGACGTTCCGGAATATCGCGAAATTCTGCGCCGTTCGCTCGATTGGGTTTCTGCTTCGCATAGGCAGTAACCATAGAGGAGGTATCTCATGCCACCCGCCCCCCGCAAATGCCCGATGGATTTCGATCCAAAGGCACGGGATTTCATGAACGATCCGTTCGATTTCTACACTTGCCTGCGGGCCGACGCGCCGGTTTTTGCAGATCCCCGCTCCGGCATCACATACGTGGCGAATTATGCGCTGGCAGAGCAGGTTTTCCGCAATCACGCGCTGTTCTCCAGTGCCATTGACCGTCCAGCGTTGCGCGACGGCGGTACATTCCCTGCACTCGCCGAAATCAAGGCACAAGACTGGCCCAGTGCATGCACCATCACACAGAACGACGACGTACCAAGCCATGATATGTTCCGCGCGACAGTCTCCCATTTCTTCCTGCCCAAAAATCTCACCGCCATCGAACCATTCATCCGTGCACGGACCGATACACTTCTGGAAACCATGGCGGCGAAAGGAACGACCGAGTTCGTTGCCGATTTTGCAGTACCGTTGCCGATTTCGGTGATCGGGCGCTATCTCGGGCTCGACGGGTACAGCTACACCAAACTGAAACAATGGTCTGATGCATTCGCCGACGAACTGGGCTTGCTGGCGAGTGATGAACGCGCACTCGAAGCGGCGAAACTCACGCTCGAATGCAACGCGGCCATTCTGGCCACTGCCGGACAACGGCAGGCGGCGCCGTGTTCCGACATCATTTCACACTTGGCGACGCTGCGTTTGCCGGACGGGCGGCCTCTAACGGACCCCGAACTGCTCTCGATTGTCCGGCAATTGCTGGTAGCAGGAAACGAAACCACGACCAATACACTTACGGCTGGTATTCTGCGCCTGGCGCGGGAGCCCGCATTGCTTCACCGGCTTCAGGAAAAGCCGGAGCAGATTTCCAGTTTCGTGGAGGAGACGCTGCGCCTGGAAACACCGGTTCAGGGTCAATTCCGCCGGGCTATGGCGGATACGGTGCTGGGCGGAATACCAATCGCGAAGGGGACATTGCTGCATGTCCGGCTTGCCTCCGCAAATCGTGACGAGGCCATATTCGGTGTCGATTCCAGCCGCTTGAAACTCGGCGAGCGGCCTCTCCGGCCCCATCTGGCGTTCGGCCTCGGCCTCCATTTCTGCCTGGGGGCGATGTTGGCACGGCTGGAGCTGAAGATCGCCTTTCTGGCAATCGTCAAACGCTTTCGCGCCATCGAACTTGCCGAGCCCGGCGCCCCTGCGCATTATCACACGCACTTCTATCATCGTGGTCTGAAGGCACTGCACCTCACGCTGGCCGGCAACACTTTGACAGCCCTGCCAGAACCGTTAGTTTCGTGAGGCATTGCAGATTCGTGAGCTTCCATTGAGACGATCCCGGGCACGGCGAGAATTGCCGGATCTTACCAAGATCACCTTGCGGCTCCCCGACCCCACCAGGATAGAGGAAGGCGAACTCTCGAAGAGCACCCATACCCGCAAACGCATCATGGATTCCGCAGTCAATTGCCTGGCCGAGACGGGCTATGCGGGGACCACGACCACGACCGTCGCGGAACGTGCCGAGCTTACACGCACCGCGATGCTTTACCACTTTCCATCGCGTATGCAGCTGATCGAGGCCGTGATCTATTACGTTCTGCGGGAGCGGCTGCAGCTTTACATTGATGAAGTCAAAACGATCAAATCGGACGATTGGTCTACGATCGTCGATGTCGCCTGGGGTCAGTTGCAGACCAATCTGTTCCGCGCCTTTTCGGAGTTGCTGATGGCGGCGCGCACAGACCCCGATCTTCAGGCCATCTTTGGCCCTGCGCTGGCCGAGTATGACCGCGGGCGCCGGGAGGTCGCGCTGGCGACCTATCCGGAAGGCTATATCGATTCACCCTGGTTTAACCTGCGCCGCGACGTTTTCCGTTTTCTTCTTGAGGGCCTGGCCCTGCAGGGCGGTCTTTCTTACAGCGCGGAAAAGCGCAAAGACGACATTCTGGGATTTTTGAAGGCGCTCGCCTCCCGCAAGGAAGGCGAAACCCTGATGAATGTTGTCGTCAGCCCTCCGCGGCGCGGCAAACCCGGCACAAAATAAACGGATAGCCGCAGATTGGCGGCGCAGGTTTCAGCCCGAATTCCGATCATCCAGGAAGAGAGCCAGGGCAACCCATTCCAGCAATCGCGTTATCCGGATTGATCTGGTCTGGGTCACCTGGCTGCCCTCTTTCGCAGGCAATACGCCGCCGGCGGTTAAAAGTGCCGGCTCACCTGCAGCGTGATCGTGCGCGGCAGGCCGAGCGAGCCGGAAACCTGACCACGTGGCCCCAGCGGTTTGTCACCGCCGACCACGGCATAAACCGTGTCGGTCAGATTGCGCCCGATCACCGCAAATTCCCACAGCTCATTGGATACGCGCGCACTGAAATCCCAGGTCGCGAAGCCATCCTGCCATCCGAAGGGGGAATTCGTCGTCGTGACGTTGTACTTCGTGCTGAAACGCACATCTGTCGTCAGCGAGAGCACATATTCATCCGTCAGCGGATAATTGTATGTCGCCCCCACACTGCCGGACCAGTCCGGTGCACGGGCCAGTGGCTGCCCGGCGAGGTTCTGCACGCCAGCGACACACCCCTCGGCCGCTGTTTCCCCCGTAAAGCACTGTGCCCCCGGGAAACTGTCGTAACGGGCATGGTTGTACCCGACCGAGGCGCGCAACATCAATTCGCGCAGGGCTTGATAGCCAAGGTTGATCTCAACACCGTCAACCGCCGCGCTGCCGGCATTGGTAGTGAAGTACGAAGCCGTTGGTACGTCATAGGCCGTCAGTTGCAGCCCTTTGAAGATGTAGTGATACGCGGTGATGTCGCCGGTCAGATCGCCATTCATCTCGGCGAATTTCAGACCCACTTCGCCGCCGCGAACCGTTTCCTGATCGAATTGCTGATTTTCCACGGTCGCTTTGCTGGAATACCGTGTTGGTGTTGACCAGCCGCCGGATTTGAATCCGGTCTTATAGGCCGCATACAACATGGTATCGGCGGTGGGGTGGCCGCTTTTTTTGGGGTGGGGGGGGGCGGTATGGTCCACAAAATTTCCGGCAACGCGGTGCCCGGGGGGCGAAAAACCCCCTTGGTATGATTTTTACACCAAGGGGGTGCCGCGCTCGCCCCATCTTTTTTCCCGCGCGGTAACGGGGCCGCCGGCGAGTTCGAGATTATCGGCGATTTTCCAGTTTAATTCGGCAAATCCCGAATATGTTGCGCCGGAATAGAAATCCTCGGCACTGGAGAAATTCGTTTGCCCCGTTACTGGGTCCGGCCCGAGATAGCCGATGCTTCCGCTCTGTTCGAAGCGGCGATCATCGTGCTGATAAAAGAAACCTGCCGTGAAATTGAGCGGGAAATCGAATGAAGACGATAGCCGCACTTCCTGCGTCCACGTCTTGTTGTAATCGTCGTTCTGACCGGACGCGATCGAGAACGCCGTATAGTCATAGTTGGAGAACTGGCGCTGGGCCATGTTGTAATAGCCCGTGACGGATGTCAGCGTCAGATTATCCGTCAGGTGATAGTTCATGGTCAGCGACGACAGATAGGTCCGCACATCCATGAACGGCACACCGCCATGCGATCCGGGATACAACGCGGCAACTTCTGCCGGAATCGTCCCCATCGAACTGGTTCTCTTGTCGGGGGAGCACGAACCGTATGGATCGAGAAGATAACGGCCGGATCCAAGATCAAGGCTCATCGGCCCTGCCTGCCCTGGGCCGCAGGACAGCATGACCGTCGCCATACTGGGCCCGTTATCGTGATAATTCGCGCCAAGAAACTTGAAGGTTGCATCGAACCGGTCGCTGGGGGTGTAGGCCAATGTGAAGCGGCCCGTCAGTTCCTTGCTTCCCGGGTCCTCACCTTTTGGAGCACCGGGCAAAGTGATGCCAGCAGCAGCCAGGTTCACGGGTAGCAAAGTTGGATCGGTAATGGGCCCACCCACATTCTTGACGTAGCCACCGGTCATATCACTGCCGCGCAGGGCGATGCGCGCCGCCAGCCCATCCGCCAGCGGCACGGAAACGGCGCCCTCCAGCATATACTGGCTGGCCGTGGTCTCGTATCCCGCCCGCACATAGCCCTCGAATTGATCGCCAGGATTGACGCTATTAAGCGAAATAACCCCGGCAGGGCTGTTCTTGCCGAAGTAGAGCGCTTGCGGGCCTTTCAGGACTTCGACCGATTGCTGATCGAACACACCCTGGTTGATGACGCGGCCGCGGCTGACCGGAACGCCATCGATATTGACGGTGACTTCCTGTTCAATGCCTGCGTCCACCGATGACGATCCGATACCGCGCATCGTGATGATGGCTCCGTTGCCGGAGGCAGCAGATTCCACGCTGACCTGCGGAAGCTGGTTGACGATACTGGTCAAATTTGTGGTGGCGTAGCGCTCCAGGGCTTCCTGCGTCATTGCATTTGCGGAGACGGGAACATCGATCAACCGCTCGCTGCGCTTGCGTGCGGTAACAGTTACCGTTTCGATCCCGCCGCCCCGCTCGGAAAGCTGCGCCATCCGCTCAGCCGGCGCGGCAGCATCCTGCCCATATGCTTGCGTGGCGCAGACAGCGACACAGGTCCCCAGAAGAACGCCTCGTAGCCTCATAAAACTCCCCTGCATGTGTTATCGGCGGCCGGTCCGGCCACAGTTCTGTTCCTGTGGGCGCCATCTTTTTGTCATAACAGTACAATTGTCAAGCTCACTCGCGCATCACCAGTTTGCCGATAAAACGCTTCTTTCCGACCACTGCGCTTGAGTATCGAGGTCTGAACACACCTATCTGACATTAATGTCTATGGCGATAATATTGCTCACACAGGCTCATTTCTCGATACTTCCCGAGCACCGTTGCGGGGCGGCACGCTCAAATTTTCCCGCCGCAACAATCGCTCCGCGGCTTGATCTCCGAGAAACGCATCGTTCTTTGCTTTTTGACATATCTGTAGTATCTGTGCCTTAGGCGCAACATTGGGAGGTTGACGTGAACGCCCGCCTGATCCCGCTCGGCGATAATAATCTTCCGCCGGAGGCCGCGGAAATCGTAAGCCGCTGGCCTTACAACCTTCATCGCGTCCTCGCGCACAACCCGCAAACGCTCGCAAGCTGGCTTCAATTCGGCGAGCACGTTCTGCGCAACAATTCGTTACCCGAACGCGAGCGCGAAATCGTTATCCTGCGCGTGGCATGGAACTGGCAAAGCGATTACGAATGGGGGCTCCACGTCCGGCTTGCGCGCTCGATCGGTATGAGCGAGGCCGATATCCGGGCGGTAACACACGGCGCAACCAGCGATCATTGGTCAAAGACCGAGGCCGCCCTGATTTCCGCCGTCGATGATATCCACGCACACAACCCCATCGGCGATGACGCATGGAAAATTCTTGCATCATACTACTCACCAAAACAGCTCATCGATCTTGTCATGACGGTGGGTGAGTTCGCGCTGGTGGCTATGATCCTTTCCTCGTTTCAGATCGAAAAAGAAAACATTCCCGGTCTGGAAACACTCGAATCCTTCCGGTGACCTCATGCTGAACCGGCGCTGGATCCTGTCGGCAAGGCCACGCGGGCGCCCCACAACCGAACACCTGCATCTCGTTGAGGATAGGTTGCGCCCGTTGACGAACGATGAGCTGCTACTGAAAAACCTGTACATCTCGCTTGACCCGGCCACGCGCAAGCGCATGGACGAAGCGGATGGTTATCTCCCCGCAATCCCACTGGGAGGCACACCAACAACCACGGTACTGGCAGAGGTGATCGAGAGCCGGCATCCGGATTTCCGTGCCGGTGAAATCGTCACAAGTTTCGGGGGATGGGCGGAATACAGCATCGTCAGTCCGGATGTCATGACCGCCCGCGTCACAGCAACCCCGGATATTCCCCTGACCTATCACCTGAGCATGCTGGGCATTACGGGCCTGACGGCCTATTTTGGACTGCTCGACTGCGGACGGCCGAGACCCCGCGAGACGGTACTTGTCAGCGCGGCTGCGGGCGCTGTCGGCTCTTTGGTTGGGCAGATCGCCAAACTTCATGGCTGCAGAACCGTTGGGATTGCAGGAACGGAAACGAAATGCCGGCGGCTGATTACCGAGTTCGGCTTCGACGACGCCATCCTGTACCGGGAACTTGATACGGCCGGCCTCGCGGCCCGAATACATCAATGCTGCCCGCAGGGTGTCGATATCCATTTTGAAAACGTCGGCGGCACGCTCCTCGACGCTGCACTTCTGACCATCAATCCCGGCGCCCGCATCGTTCTGTGTGGGCTGATTGCTGGCTACAACGCACAATCTTTGCCGGGATGCCAAAACCTCTGGCAAATCATTGCACGCTCTGCCTCCATTCAGGGCTTTCTGGTGAAGGATTATCTGCACCGCCGGGAAGAGGCGCTAGCATCTCTACGCCGCTGGCTTTCCGAAGGTCATTTGAAAGTTCGGGAGCATGTGGAAACTGGCATCGAGATTGTGCCGGCGGCTTTTGCCAAACTGTTTGACGGCAGCAATGACGGCAAACTCATGATCAAAATGGCTTCTGAACCTTTCGACAGGTTGAATACCTAAAGATGTATAGCAAAACTCTACCGAACGCCGCATCGACATGATCGACAGAATAGGGACAGCCACGTCTGAAGCGACACGCCCGCTCGCCAATATTGTTAGCGCGAGCGTCCGGGTGGCTTGGTCAAGTGCAGCTTTTTGATCAGGTCTTGCGGACCGAACGGTGCCCTGATTTTGGTGCCGTTATCGAAATACACATAAACATCGCGAGCTTTGCGGCGGCAGGACAGTGCTGCCGATGCCGTGGTGATGGCGCTCCTCACCGGCCAGATCCGCGGCGTCATCACCACCGTGCCGCCGCTTGTGTTAGAGCATGGCGTCTATCGCATGCAGCGGCGTAAAACCGGCCGCATGTGTTACATCCCACCTTGCGAGCTGTTGACCGCGCGGCTGGATCTGATGCGCCGGCGCAATGCGGCACCATCACCGGCCATTCGCTGAAGACGGCGCATGAGATCATCGACAGGCACTACTTCGTGCGCCAGGCCAAGCTGGCGATCGAAGCCGGCCAGAAATACGACGCGCTGCTGGCGCGCCTGAATATCGGTGGATGAGTTGCCAGGCGAAACCCTGCCGCGTTCATCCTGGCCGGCTGGCCACGTAATCCACATGAGCAATCCGCTGCGCGCTGACGAAGTGGTATCGCTGGCGCGCTGCGATTGCGGCTGGGAAAACGCGGTTCCGTGGGGTGCGCACCACACCGCGCAGGACGCCGCTTGCGAGGCCCATTGGCGGAACATTGAACGGTGCAAAAGTCTCACGTGAGACTTCCGAAGTCTCACAAACTAGAACATCTGTTCTCAAATTTTGTGCTAAGTGATTGATTTCATGGTGGGTGATGAAGGACTCGAACCTTCGACCCGCTGATTAAGAGTCAGCTGCTCTACCGCCTGAGCTAATCACCCGATTTGTCCGCCCGCCTGTCGGAAAGGCGGGCCGGCCAGACATCCCGCGGGAAGCGGCCAACCGGCAGCCTTGCGGGAAGGCCGGGCCTATAGCAGAGCCCTGCGCCCCTTGTCCAGAAACCAGAGCGCAATCGGAAAAGTGGGCACCGTCAGCGACGCTGCCGCGACCGGCTTCCGATAAATTGCGCGACAAAACAAAGAACTGGCGCGCAATCGTGCTTCCATTGAAGCCGATTTTGCTCAGGACGGGAATCCGCCCGGGGGCTCAGATCAACCCGGCCGAACGCAGCGGAATTTCCACCTGCCTGTGGACATGCACGCTCATCAAAAGGCCGAATCCGAACATCACCGTCATCATCGCGCTGCCGCCATAGGAGACCAGCGGCATCGGAATGCCCACCACCGGAATCAGGCCCATCACCATCAGTCCGTTGATCATGATGTAGAAGAAGAAATTGAGCGTCACCCCCATCGCCACCAGCCGCCCGAACTGGCTGCGCGAGGCCATGGCGATGCGAATGCCGTACACGATGATCAGCCCGAACAGGATCAGAAGCGCGATGCTGCCGGCAAAGCCGAATTCCTCGCCCAGCGTGGTGAAGATGAAATCGGTTTCCTTCTCGGGCAGGAAATTGAGCCGGCTTTGCGTGCCCTGCAAAAACCCCTTGCCGGAAAACCCGCCGGAGCCGATGGCGATCTTGGCCTGGGTGATGTTCCAGCCCGCGCCCAGCGCATCGCTGGAGGGATCGAGGAAGGTCAGCACCCGCTGGCGCTGATAATCGTGCATGAACTCCCACGCCACCGGAATGGAGGCCGCCACCGCGCCCAGCGCGGGCACGATCCACCGCCACGAAAGCCCGGCCAGGAACAGCAGGCTGCAACCATCCGCCACCAGAATGATCGCGGTGCCCAGATTGGGCTGCAACAACACCAGCACGGCCGGGGCCGCGATCATCACCAGCGGGACAAGAAGTTTCACCGGCCGCGAAATATCCTCCACTGTCAGCCCGTGCAGATAGCGCGCCAGCGCCAGCACCAGCGAAATCTTCATCAGTTCGGAAGGCTGGATCTGCAATGGCCCGAGGTCGATCCAGCGCTGCGCCCCAAGGCCGACATGGCCCATCGACTGCACCACCAGAAGCAGCAGAAACGCCACCCCATAGGCCGGATAGGCAAGCCCCATCCAGACCCGGATGTCGATCATCGCGGCCGCGACCAAAATCAGAAGGCCCGCGGCAAAGCGTACGATCTGCGGCCCCGCCCAGGGCCGCAAATGACCGCCCGCGATCGAATAGAGCATCGCGAAACCGGCACACGCCGCCAGCGTGATCAGGATGATCAGGCCCCAATCGACCTCCAGCAGTTTCTCGCTGAGGGTCAATGGCCGTCTGGCTGCGATGTTGGGTGTTGCGTTCACGGCTGCTAACCCCGGCCTGTCGTGTTGGCGGCGGCCGTCACCGGATAGGCCGACGGAATCCGCAACGGATCTTTCTTCTGCGTGTAGAGCAGGATGTCGCGCGCCATCTGCACCTGCGGGTGGGCGGCCACCGCGCCATGCTCCACCAGAATCGCGCAGGCATAGCGCGGCTTTTCCACCGGCGCATAGGCGATGAACAGCGCATGATCGCGCAGGCGCCAGGGCAGATGCTCGTTCTTCATCACCCCGGTTGCGCGTTCGGCCTTGGTGATGCGGCGCACCTGTGCGGTACCGGTCTTGCCCGCCATTTCAAAACCCGCCTCGTTGATGCGCCAGGCATAGGCGGTGCCGCCCGGCTCATTGGTCACGCCATCCATGCCGGACCGGACGGCGGCCAGCGCATCGTCCGAGAACGGCAACCGCGGCGCGGCCCGGTGCGGCCGTGCATGGGCGCCGACCGAATGAACCAGCCGCGGGCTCCCCGCCCGCCCGCTCGCGATGCGCGCGGTCAACATGCACAATTGCAGCGGCGTCAACAGCACATAACCCTGGCCGATGCTGGCGATCAGCGTTTCGCCCTGCTGCCATGCTGCATGCAGTGTTTTCCGCTTCCATTCCCGGCCGGGAATGACACCGGCGCGTTCGCCCGGAAGCTCGATCCCTGTCACCTTGCCCAGGCCGAGCGCATGCGCCGTCTGCTCCAGCTTGTCGATGCCGACGCGGCGCGCGGTCTCATAGAAGAACACGTCGCAGGAATGTTTCAGCGCGCCGCGCAGATCCAGCGTGCCGTGCCCGCCCCGTTTCCAGCAATGAAACTGATGATTGCCAAAGGTATAAACACCGGAGCAGAACACGGTATAGCCCGGCACCGCCACACCGGCGTCCAGCGCCGCCAGCGCCGTCACCGGCTTGAAGGTCGATCCGGGCGGATAGGTGCCCGACAGCACCTTGTTCAACAGCGGCTTGTGATCGTTGTCGGTCAGCGCATTCCATTCCGCGGTGGAAATGCCGACATTGAACAGATTGGGATCGAATCCGGGTGACGACACCAGCGCGATGACATCGCCGGTTTCCACATCCATCACCGCACAGGCCGCACTTTCGCCGCCCAGGCGCTCGGCTGCGAATTTCTGCACATCCTGATCGATGGTGAGATAGACATCCTGCCCCGGTATGCCGGGATCGCGGCTCAATTCGCGGATCACACGGCCATAGGCGTTCACTTCCACACGGCTGACACCGGCCTGCCCGCGTATCTCCTCGTCAAATTCCTTCTCGATGCCGCGTTTGCCGACACGGAAATCCGGCAGGCTCAACAACGGATCGTTGCCGTTCTTGCGGTCTTCTTCGCTGACCGCGGCGACGTAGCCCACGATATGGGACAGCTCATCGGCAAAAGGATAGGCGCGGGTCTCGCCGACGTCGAGCTGCACACCCGGCAGGTACGGCAGATTGAGGCTCAGGCGCGAAAACGCCTCCCAGTTCAGATTCTCCACCACCGTAATCGGAACAAAGGGCTTGTTCTGCGCAATCTCACGCAGGATTTTCTTGCGCCGTGCATCGCTGATCTCGATCAGCCGCCCGATCGCGTCGAGCGATTCACTGATGCCGCCGGTCGCCTGCTCCGCCGTCAGCAGCACGCGGTAATTGCGCCGGTCATTGGCCAGTTCGCCCGCGAAACGATCGAGAATCCGCCCCCGTGCCGGTGCCAGCAGGCGTTCGTTGATGCGGTTCTCCTCGGCCTCGGTCATGAACTGATCGAAATCGAGAATCTGCAATTGATAGAGCCGACCCGCCAGTACGGCGAAAATCCCCGTCATGCCGCCCGCGGCCAGCAAGGTGCGGCGCGAGAAGGTCGCGTAACGGCTTTTGTCCTTGCGGTCGAACAGCGGCATCAGGGCTGCACTCTCAGCGGTCCGACAAAACGGCGATGGACGGCACCCAGAACCATCGCGGCCGGAACATAAAGCAGGATCGACAGCACGAGGCTGAGCAGGATCGGTTCCGCCGCCGGCAAATGCCAGAAATAGATGGCGCCCAGGAAATAGGCCGCCACACTGACCACCAGTGCCGCCAGCCCGAAACCCAGAACCGCGGCCGGCCCCGACAACCCTGCAAACGCATCACGCCTGCGATCGAGCAGAGCATAGGCCGCAATGAAAGCACCGGTCCACACGCCGATCGGCGCACCGGAGAGGAAATCCTGCACCAGCCCGATGGTGAAGGACGCGCCCGGCGGCATCAGGTCCGGCCGCACCAGGCACCAGAAATAAAGCGGCATCAGCGCAAGCAGCGGCGGCGGCAGAAAGCCCAGCGTGAACGACACCGGCAGATTGGCGATCACGGCCGCGGCAATGCCGCAGAAAAAAGGAATGCTTGCTGCGATCATGCCGCCAGCCATGGCACTTGCCCGGTCCATCGCGCCAGCCCTTTATTCGCCAGCCATTATCCGGCGGCGCGCCCCGCCCCGGCCTGTCCGCGATCCGGCACGGCGGGCGCGACGGGGGCGGCCTGTCCGGCCGGCGGCGGCGCCGGGTGCGCATCCGGTTGCGCCGGTGGCTGCATGGTTTCGACCCGTGCGGGCATCGGGCCGGGGTCGGGGATATCGGCCCGGCCTGGCGGCGGAGCCTGTTCCGGTGGAGGCGGCTTAGCGCG